>Ga0209812_10000533_pt1 | contig 33861 bp, 35 predicted proteins | sample JI71714BDNA_FD_187502 | JGI IMG/M metagenome (GOLD analysis project Ga0209812, IMG submission 187502) | Wastewater effluent complex algal communities from Wisconsin, to seasonally profile nutrient transformation and Carbon sequestration -... | ecosystem: Engineered > WWTP > Effluent > Algae...
CAGGCCGCCGGTCACCAGAATTCGCATCTGACACATCCTTAAAATCACTTTAAAAGATTATATGTATTATAAATACTATATATCAATAGTGATTGATACTTTTGTCAAGCGCAGTACTCTGTGCTGGTTGCGTCGCAACATCGGCAGCGCGCAGGGTAAAAGGGCAGCTTTACGCTGAACCTGAGGGCGGGGCGCGACAGAACTTGGCTTCAGCCTCGCGTACGGCTGAGCCTGTGCAGCGATGAATCCGCAGGGGTTGGCGCTAGATTCAACCGTCGTTGGCTGCACGGATTTTTTAAATCTGGTAGTTATAAAATAAATTATTTTTATAACTCGGCGAAATAAGCTTTGACTCCTGACGTAAAACCGATACACTGGCCGCGCTTGATCAGTTTGTTCATTATTTATGCACCACATCGAAAGTACCTGTTGTATTAGTACCTCCTGTATCCATAAGTTAAAACATCTCCTAGCAGCACCAACGCCTGACACCAGGCATCATTAAATCTTTTAAATACAGGTATATACTATGTCTACTCCAACTACAGGCACCGTTAAATGGTTCAACGAAACTAAAGGTTTCGGTTTCATCGAACAAGCTTCAGGTCCAGACGTTTTCGCTCATTTCAGCGAAATCGCCAGCACGGGTTTCAAAACTCTGCAAGAAGGCCAACGTGTGCAGTTCATCGTGACTCCAGGTCAAAAAGGCCCACAGGCTTCTAAGATCGTAGTCCTGTAAGGACTAAAAACGTCTTGCTGTAATCGTGGATTACACCGATCCGACGGGTCAATCCCGCGGTCAGACGACAGAAAAGGCTACTGCATCGCAGTGGCCTTTTTTTATGCCCCGCAGGGGCACTATGCCGAAAATGCCGGCGCTGATCGATTTGACGGCATCGCCGGGCCAGACCACACTTCTGCAGGACCTATTGCGCGGAGCCGGTGATGCGCCTGCTTTTATTGAGTTTTTACTGTGCCTGCTTGCTGTTGGGCCTGCCAGCCAGGGCGGTCGATGTGCTGGCGGTGGAGTATCCGCCATTCACCTCGCACCGGGACCCGCATGGTGGACTGGCTTTGCAGATTTTACGCAGCGCCTATCCTCAGACGACGTTTAAGCCAGTGTTTTTACCGCCGAAGCGCGCTTATACCCAAATCAAATCAGGCAACTGGTGTTTGAGCTTTTATCCGGCACCACAAGGGGTTGTCGCCGAAAGCATCGTCTTGTCAAAAAATCAGCTGGTGATTGGTCTGGTCCGCTTGCAGCAACCAACACCGTTTCGCTGGACTGCTCTGAGTGAACTGCATGGCCAGACCGTGGCTATGTTGCGCACCGGTGAAGATTCGGCCTTTAGCCAGCAATTCAGCTCGGGCGGGCTGCAAGTTGTTTATGCCGAAACGGTTCGCCAGGCTTTAGCGCTGGTCCTGCGTGGCCGTGCCGATTTGGCGATGTTTGATAGTTTTAACTTCGCCCGGCTCGAACCAGCAGAAAAAGCCCGGTTGCAGTTCTCCGAGAATCATCTGGTGCAAACCCCTATCCGGTTGTTCAGCAATCCGCATTGCACTGAACAGTTGCCGCCTCCCGCTGCCCTGGCAGAGTTTTAACAGCGGCACTGAGCTCAAATTCGGTCTGCGCCGTACCTAATGCTTCAAATTCATCGCAGTTGTGAAGGGATTATGGCGTCAAATTCAAAAGTTCCGGTAAACCGACTATCACGGTTTGGTCATCTCGCATCGCTGGCCGGGCGGGTGGCCGGTGGCATGTTGGCAGAAGGCGCGAAACAGCTGGCACAGGGCAACAGGCCCGCCAAAGCAGATTTGCTGCTGACGCCTGCCAACCTGCGTCGGGTCACCGATCAGCTGGCGCACCTGCGTGGTGCTGCGATGAAAGTCGGGCAGCTACTGTCAATGGATGCCGGTGATTTGTTGCCGCCTGAACTCAGTGCCATTTTGGCCAGGCTGCGTTCAGACGCCAATCCGATGCCGCCCAAGCAGCTAACGGCTGTGCTGCGGGCTGAGCTTGGCGAGCGTTGGCTCGACCATTTCAGTGATTTTAGTTTCACGCCACTGGCGGCTGCTTCGATTGGTCAGGTGCATCAGGCGGTGCATGACAATGGCCGCCGCCTCGCAGTCAAAATACAGTATCCGGGGATCCAGGCCAGCATTGACAGCGACGTCGATAATGTCGCGACTTTATTGCGGATCAGCGGTTTGTTGCCTGCCGGTGTTGATTACCAGCGTTTGTTGCAGGAAGCCAAGTTGCAGCTGAAACAGGAAGCGGATTATCGAACCGAAGCGGCGTTTCTGACGCGCTACCGCGAACTTTTACAACAAGAGCCGTCTTACCTGTTGCCTGAGCCCATTGCGGAGATTTGTACCACCGGTATTCTGGGCATGACCTTTGTTGATGGGGTGGCGATTGAGTCGCTGGTTGACGCCGAACCAGCGGTCCGCGACCGGGTTATCAGCCTGCTGTTTACTCTGTTGTTTCGCGAGTTATTCGACTTTCAGCTGGTGCAGACCGATCCGAATTTCGCGAATTATCGCTATAACACCACAACAAACCAGCTGGTACTGCTTGATTTCGGTGCCTGTCGCAACTACACGCCCGCTTTTGCTGATGCCTACCGGCAGTTGTTGCGTGCCGCTATGGCCGATGACCTGCAGGGCATGGATCAAGCCCTTTGTACTATTGGTTTCTTTAGTCAGCAGATTGACCCAACACACCGACAGGCGGTGCTGCAGCTGGTCTTGCTAGCCTGCGAACCCATCCGCCAGACCGAGGCGTTTGATTTTGGCAGCAGTGACCTCGCTAGCCGGGTGCGCGATGGCGGCACTGCACTGAGTATGCGGCAAAATTACTGGCACACCCCACCAGCCGATGCCCTGTTTCTGCACCGCAAAATGGCAGGTTTGTACTTGCTGGCCGCGCGACTGCGGGCAAAGGTTGATGTACGCGCTTTGCTAGAGCCATTTTTGCAACGTTAGCGGCAGGCGGTTTACCCGCCGAATGCAGCCAGATGTAGGCCGTTCGCTGGTTAGGAAAGGCCAGCCGTCGACTGACGATATCCGGCATGTCAAGGCAATTGCCGCCAAGCGCTGATATGACTGAAGTGGCCAGTTTGTGCGCCAGCGCACATAACCAGCAGCTCACGACTGATAAGGTTGTCACTCCACAAGTTTTGGCTGCGGTACAAACCGACACAAATGGCAAATCAATCAGAAGTGCGGACGCCGTCACCGGACAGTGCACCTGTGGTATCTGTCGGCGGATTATCCGCCGCAGCGGCGGCGTTGAAGTTAGCCACTGATGGGCCCAACGAGCTGCCCGGCAACTTGCCGGAATCTAATCTGCAAATATTGCGCACTGTCCTCACCGAACCGATGTTTTTAATGTTGCTGGCGGCCGGCGCGATTTATTACGCCTTAGGGGACCGCACTGAAGCTTTGTTATTGCTTGGCTTTGTGTTGCTGGTGATATTGCTGACGTTGCTGGAGCAGCATAAAACCCAGCGTACGCTGGAGTCGTTAAGGGATATGTCTGCGCCCAGAGCTCTGGTGATCCGCGACCAGCGGACGCTGCGCATCCCTGCCCGCGATTTGGTTTGCGGCGATATCATGATCCTGCGTGAAGGCGACCGTGTCGCTGCCGATGCAACCTTGTTATCCGGTCAACTGGCCGTCAATGAATCCTTGTTAACCGGTGAAGCAGTTCCGGTGCAGAAAACGACCCGGCAACAGCAACAAGACCTCGGTACGCCAGCCAATGCTGCGGAAAACAGCAGCACGTTATTTGCCAGTACGCTGGTGGTTAGTGGGGTTGGCCAGGCCGTGGTCCACGCGACGGCGGGGGCGACGGCCGTCGGGCGTATTGGCAAAGATTTAGCAAAAAGCCGGGCCCAGCCGTCAGCATTGCAAAGAGCGTCGGGTTTGTTAGTGCGCCGGCTCGGGGCACTGGCGCTGCTGATCGCGCTGTTTCAGGTGTGGTTGGCCTGGGGTTGGAACCAGCAACCGCTATTGCCCAGTCTGTTGTCGGGTATTGCGCTGGCGATGGCCATTCTGCCAGAAGAAATTCCGGTGATCCTGACGGTTTTTTTTGCGATGGGCGCCTGGCGTCTGGCCCAGCATAAAGTACTGACCCGACGAATTGCAGCAGTCGAATCGCTTGGGGCTATTTCGATCCTGGCGGTGGATAAAACCGGCACACTGACGATGAATCAAATGCAGGTCGCTGCGCTGGCCACTCCATCGCTCGAGGGGGTAGGTGATTTGTTTCTGCCGGCAGAGGCCGCAGATTTGCCCGAAGCTTTTCACACGCTGACTGAATTCGCCATGCTGGCAACGCCAGGCGATCCTTTTGATCCGATGGAGCAAGCCATTCAGCAGTTCAGTGACCGCTGGTTAGCCGGCACTGAACATGTGCGGGACGGCAGGCAACCGGAGCGCGAGTATCCGCTCAGTGCGGATATTCTGGCGATGACCAAAGTCTTTGCCGGCAATGCGCCGCGCCAATATCTGCTGGCAGCAAAAGGCGCCCCCGAAGCGATTGCCGACCTTTGTCATTTAACTGCGACCGAGTGCGCGCAGATCCAGGTTCAGGTCCGGCATATGGCCACGCAAGGCTGGCGGGTATTGGGTGTCGCCCGTGGGCTCTGGCAACAATCTAATGGCCGGGACAGTGGCTGGCCCGACAGTCAGCATCAGTTTGATTTCTCATTCTGTGGTTTGGTGGCGCTGGTCGACCCGCCGCGGCCGGAAGTTCCGGCAGCGCTGGCAGAATGCCGGGAGGCCGGGATCCGGGTATTGATGCTGACCGGTGACCATGCGGAGACTGCGCGGGCGATCGCCGCGCAGATTGGGCTGTCAGAGCGTGCGGAAGTCCTATCCGGCAGCGAGATCGCTGCGCTCGATGACGCCGCATTAAGCGCGCGGCTGCAAAAAACCGACATCTGCGCCCGGCTGCAACCGAGCGATAAGTTGCGACTAGTGACTCTGTTGCAACAGCAAGGCGAAGTCGTGGCCATGACCGGCGACGGCGTCAACGACGCCCCGGCATTAAAGGCGGCAGATATTGGCATTGCGATGGGCGAACGCGGCACCGACGTCGCGCGCGAAGCCGCAGCACTGGTGCTGCTCGACGATAGTTTCAGCCACATCGTCAATGCGATCCGTCAGGGGCGGCGCATTTATGACAATATCGGCAAAGCCACTCATTTTACTTTTGCCGTGCATATTCCGATTATCGCGCTGGCACTGGTTCCGTCTTTTCTGCACTGGCCGGCGTTGTTATTGCCGGTGCATATCGTGTTGCTGGAACTGATGATTAACCCGGCCTGTTCCATCTTGTTTGAAGCGGAGCCTGCTGCGGCAGATCTGATGCAACGTCCGCCCCGTGATATTCAGACCTCGCCTTTTAGTCTGCGCCAGTTAGGGCAGGGCGTGCTGCAGGGAGGCGGTATCGCGCTGATTTTACTCAGTATGTTCGCCTGGCAATTTGCCCACTATGGTGACGGCGTGCGCAGTAGCAGTCTGATAGTGCTGATGTTATTACTCAGTGTCTTGCTGCTGATCCTGGCCAATCGTGATCTGCGTCATCCGATCTGGTCCGGTTTGTTCAGTGCGAATCGCTGGGTGCTGCGGCTGGTGTTGGTGCTTAGTCTGCTGCTGGCGATGCTGATGTTCTGGCCAGCGCTGGGCAGAATGATGGGCACCATGTTGCCGACCGGGCCAGATGTGGTGCTGGCCGGCGTGGGCGCGCTGCTGATGCTGCTGTGGCTTGAATTGCTGCGCCGGGTCGGTATCCGAGCGTCTGCAGCCGCCGCCACATGACCATGCCAACCGGACCCGCTGCCGGCCCGCCAATGCCCCCTGCGACGCGCCCGTTGTGGCGCGGCTGGACGCTGTTACGCCAATATGGCCGTGTCATCCTGGTGATCATCCTGGTTATTGCGGGGAGCGCGTGGCTGGGGCCGCGTTTGTTGCGGGGGCCACAAGTGGCTTTGCTGCAAGTGGTGCAACAGGATTTTGTCCAATCAGTCGTCGCCAGCGGCCGGGTCGAAACGCCGCATCGGGTGCAGGTTGGGGCTCAGATCACCGGTACGGTCAGCCGAGTGCCGGTGGCGGAAGGGCAACAAGTCGCGATGCATACAGTGCTGGTCGAGCTGGAATCCAGCGAATTAGCTGCCAGCGTGACGCAGGCGCAGTTCAGTGTCGCGCTGGCCCGTGCTCAGCTGCGGCATTTACATGAAGTGCTGGCGCCTGTGGCGGCGTTAGCGTTGCAGGAAGCCGAGGCGAATCAGCGGGCTGCGCTCAAAATATTGCAGCGCCAGCAAGACCTCAAAGCGGAGAGCATGATCAGTCAGTCGGTGCTCGACGAAGCACTGCGTGCCGAGCAAGTGACGCGCAGCAAAGTCAGCAGTCTGCGTGAGCAGCTGCGCAGCACTGGCGCGCAGGGCAGTCAGGCTGAACTGGCCGCAGTGACGTTGCAGCAGGCGCAGGCCAGTCTGCAATTGGCGCAGGCGCGCTTCGCTTATGCCACGTTGACGGCTCCGGTCGCCGGGGTCCTGATCTCCCGGCAGGTGGAGCCCGGCAGCGTGGTGCAGCCAGGGCAGGTGCTGATGCAGTTGTCGCCGGCAGCCGGCATGCAGCTGGTAGTGCAGATTGAAGAAAAAAACCTGCATTTGCTCCGGCTGGGCCAGCAGGCGCTGGTGTCGGCTGATGCATATGCAGATAGCTTTTTTCCGGCCACGCTGGTGTACATCAATCCCGGGATTGACGCCGGTCGGGGCGTGGTGGAAGTCAAATTAGCCGTTCCGGCACCGCCGGCCTATCTGCGCCAGGACATGACGGTCTCTGTCGATATTGTTGTGGCTGCAAGGTTACAGGCCGTGTTGGTGCCGACTGCCGCAGTGCACGACAGTGACCCGCGCGCGCCCTGGGTCTTGGTCTTGGATGGTTGGCGGGTGCGGCGGCAGGAGATCGGTTTGGGCCTGCGCAGTCAGGGCTGGACAGAAGTCCTGACCGGGCTACACCCCGGTGATTGGGTGGTGCCGGTCAGTAACGGCCAAATTCTGGCCGGCCAGCGCATTCGCCTTCTGCCGGCAGTTGTGAGCGACGCCCGATGACAGAACCTGCTGCGACCGGCATCACCTTGCCTGCCTGGCAACCTTTTGAATGGATTGTGGCGCTGCGCTTTTTGCGTGAAGGGCGGATCCAAACGGCATTTATCATCAGTGGCATCGCGCTCGGCGTCGCGGTCATTGTGTTTATGTCAGCACTGTTGGTGGGCGTTCAGGCCAATTTTATGCAGCGCGTATTGACTGGCCAGGCGCATATTCAGTTATTGCCGGCAAAAGAAGTGGTGCGGCCCCTGCAAATGTTCAGTGTCGCAACCACGAGTGCGGTGCGCTATGACGCGATAGTGCAGGCACCACTGCAACGGCTGAAAAGTATTGATCAGTGGCAAAGCATTGCGCAGCAGATTGGCCGGATGCCGGAAGTGCTGGTGGTGTCGCCGGCCGCGACCGGAGCCGGTTTGATCCTGCGCGGCGACACCAGCCGGGCTATCTCAGTCATTGGCATCAAACCCGAGCTGTATTTTCAGATTGTGCCGATGGCCGACAAAATCACCCGCGGGAGTTTGCGCCTGACCGGCGCGGACATTTTAATTGGCTCTGAACTCGCCACCGATCTGGGCGTCAGTACCGGCGACCCGCTGCATGTGGTGGCAGCATCCGGTACAGCGACCATTTTGCGTGTGACCGGTATTTTTGACCTCGGCAATAAAGGCGCCAATGCCCGTACTACTTTTGTTGCGCTGCGCACCGCGCAAAGTCTGCTGGGTCTGGTCGGGGGCGTCTCGGTGCTGGATGTCACAGTGCAGGATATCTATGCCGCCGAAACCATCGCGGCTCGGATCCGGGCGACAACCGGCACCGATGCCCAAAGCTGGATCGCCACCAACGCGCAGTTTTTTGTCGCTGTCGGTGCCCAGCAGAGTTCGAATACGTTGATCCGTTTATTTGTCGCCTTGTCGGTCGCCCTCGGGATCGCCAGCGTGTTGGTGGTGTCTGTGGTGCAAAAGTCGCGTGAGATCGGGATTTTACGCGCGATGGGGATCCGCCGTGGCCAAATCTTGCGGCTGTTTTTGTTGCAGGGGGGGTTATTAGGGCTCGGTGGTGCGATGGTTGGCGCGGTGCTGGGGGCGCTGGGTTTATTGCTGTGGCAGCAACTACAACGCAATGCCGACGGCACGCCCTTGTTTCCGCTGAGTTTCGATCCGGGGTTATTTATCAGTGCGTTAGCGCTGTCGATGCTGACGGGGTTGGTGTCGGCATTTATTCCGGCGCTGCGGGCCGCCCGCTTAGACCCTGTGGTGGCTATTCGTGGCTGAATCCTTGGCTGTGCCTGCGGTCGTGCTGCAATTGCAAGGGGTGCGTAAAACCTTTAATCCCGCTCAGCCGAATGCGGTGGAGGTGCTGCATGGGATCGATCTGACGCTGCACGCCGGTGAATTTTGTGCCGTGGTCGGGCCGTCAGGCTCCGGCAAAAGTACCCTGCTCAATATTGTCGGGTTGTTGGACCGGCCCACGGCCGGCTCTGTGGCCATTTGCGGTCAGCCGACGCAGGGCTTGGCCGACGACGCGCTGACCTATTTGCGTGGCCATCGGATTGGCTTTGTCTTTCAATATCATCATCTGCTCAGTGCTTTTACCGCGCTGGAAAATGTGTTGATGCCATTGTTAGCCGATGCCGGGTTCCCGAATCCGCTGATGGTACAGCGTGCGGCAGAACTGTTGGAGCAGGTGGGGCTTCTGCCCTATCTGGCGCAGCCGGCCAACCGGTTGTCCGGTGGACAGCAGCAGCGCGTGGCGCTGGCCCGGGCTTTGGCGATGCAACCGGCCTTGCTCCTGGCGGATGAACCGACCGGCAACCTCGATACAGCCAGTGCCGATAGCGTTTTTGCCTTGTTGCGTGAGATTGGGCGACGTGAAGGCATGGCGGTCTTGTTTGTCACGCATAACGCGGCACTTGCCAGCCGTTGTGACAGAACTATCAACGTAGTCGATGGCCTGATAGTTGGTGGGCCTAGTGCCGGCTAAACCCGCAGGGCGCCATCAGGCCTGAGGCCGCTGTCGATGCAACCAGATGCTGCACGAACTGAAGCAAAAAAAACGCGGCCTTGGCCGCGTTTTAGAAACAAAACTACCCGTGCCGGTTAGTCCAGACGGTAACGCACACCGAGCGCAACACGCGGGCCGTATTGGCGGGCAAACAGGAACTGCTCTTCGAAGCGGCCATAACCCCGTTCGGTTTCGTTGTTCAGGTTAATGCCTTCGAGGAACACGGTCAGCTCTGGCAGGATGTCGTAGTTGACGCTTAAATCCCACTGGCCGAAGGTTTCCGCAAACTGCGGTGGTGCATCGCTGGAACCCTGCGCCTGACCCACACCAATCAGGTATGAATCCCGCCAGGCGTAAGTGACTTTGACTGACAGGCCGTCTTTTTCATAAAACAACTGCATATTGGCTGAGTCACTCAATCCAGTCAGCGGCGCTTGCTGGCTTAAGCTCATCACGTCAAATTCGACATCACCCTGCACAAAAGTGGCGTTGGCACCGAGGCCAAAGCCGGTTTCGCCGAGCAGATGCTGGAACGCTACTTCAAACCCATCCACGGCTTTGCTGTCGGTATTGGCCGGTTGGCTGATTTGCCACACCATCAGCGGGTCATCCGCCGCAGGCTCAATTTTGCCTTGCGCATTGCCATTACCGTTCGCCAGCATTTGCGCATAAATCGCGCTGCTGGTGGCTTGTTCGCCGCGCGCGGCGAGATCCGCCACTGCTTTGCGGTAGCGCGGTCCGTTTAAGATGTCACGCAGGCCTTCGATGGTGGTTTCAGTAATGGTGGTCTGGATAAAGTTATCTACGTCTTTACGGAAATAGCCGACCGCCGCATAACTGCCTTCGCCGTAATAATATTCCAGACTCAGGTCGAGGTTGGTCGATTCAAACGGCAACAGATTGGTATTGCCCTGACTGCCGCTACGCGCATCCGGTTTCGGGCTGCCGCTTAAGCTGCGGCCACCCGCCAGAAAGCCCAGCGGGGCGCGGGTGATACTCTTGCCATAAGAGAAGCGGCCCACCAGGTCGTCGCTTAATTCAGCTTTGAGGTCAAACATCGGCAATAACACATCGTGTTTGCCGTCCTGCTGCAGGAAATTCGCCGTACCGCCTTGTTGATATTGCGTGATCCACTCCGACGGGCTTTCCCAGTTCACCTGCGTTTCGACACGCTGACGCACGGTGCTGTCTACAGTGGTTTCTTCGTAGCGCAGGCCCAGATTCAGCTGCAGCGGAATATCCTTCACGCTGAAATCAAAGCGACCCTGCACATAAACACTGTCAGTGACTTCGTTGACATAACTTTCGCTGTCGATGCCGTCGTAGTAGGGGTCAATCGAATATTCGTCCGAACCCATCACCCCTTTGGTCAGGAACGCCAGCTGACGGGCGACCGCTTCATCAAAATCGAAGGTGTAATAGTAGTTGGGCCGCAGGTTATTGCCGCCGCCGGCAAACTGGTCGAGGAAGTTGGCGGTGCTTTGGCGGATAAACATCGCGTCCGGGAAAATCTGCGGATAGGCCGGGTTAAAGCCCGGGCCGCCGCGCAGACCACTCCAGCCCTGCTGGCCGCCCATGGTCTGGTCCGTGCGGGCGATACCAAAACCGACGTCAGTCAGCGGGAAGCTGAAGAAGTCGTTGTCCCATTTGCCATCAAGCTGATATTGCTGAATTTCAGCTTTGCCCGGCGAATGGATAAACTGGCTGAAGTTGGAATCGATTTCACCGGGGTTCAGCGTGGTCGTGCCGTTTTTCCAGTACACCAGCGCTTGTGGGATCTCACCGCTGCGATAGTCATAGACTTTGCGCAGCAATTGGTCAGACCCCAGAATCACCTGGCCCTGACTGCCCAGGCCCTGATCGGCACCATTATCGGCTTTGTTATCCGAGTCATGGTAATCCAGCGTCAGTTGCAAGGCGTCGTATACCTGCCAGTCAAAATTCACCCCGACCGAAGCCGCTTTGACTTCGGTAGTGCCTTTGCTGGCGGTGAAAGAGCCGTCGTTGCCGCTGATGTCGGCATAGAGTGCCGTGCCGTTGGCGTCCAGCTCATAGCCGTTGATGTTGCCACCAAACTCGTTCCAAATCCCCCAGCCGATGCTCTGGCTGCCGGTAATAGCACGAGATGCGGTGTAATCGATGGTCGCAGTGAAAGCGTCAATGGGCCGCACCTGTAACGTCAGCTGACCGTTGCTGCGCTCGCGCTGCACATCTTCGATGCTGTAGTTCATGTCTTTGGCAAAATAGTAATTGCCGGTTGGTTTGCCATCGGCGCCAACCGGGCGGGCGTCTTTGACTTTATCCGCCGCTAAGGTGGGCAGTGCCACGTTCGCTTGCCAGCCTTGCACGTTGGCTTGTTGCTTCTGGAAATCGCGTTCCTGATGGGACAGAGACAAAGCCAGGCCCACTTTGTCGTCAAACATCGTTGAGCTCAGCACCGTCGCCAGTTCTGGCGTCACGTCATCGCCGATTTCATTCGAGCTGTCGTAGATGCCTTTGGCCGTGGCTGACGCATGCAAACCCGGCTTTTGCAGTGGCCGACTGGTGATGATATTGACGGTGGCGCCTAAGCCACCGCTTGGGTTGGAGGCGCGGGCGGTTTTGTAAACCTCCAGCGCGCTAACCCCTTCAGATGACAGGTTTTCCAGGTTGTAGGAGCGGGTATAGCCGGTGCCCGGCATCTGCCGGCCATTGAGCGTGACTAAGTTAAAATCCGGGCCAAAACCACGCACCGTGATTTGGCTACCTTCGCCGTTCGACCGACTGACTGACACGCCGGTGATGCGCTGTAACGATTCGGCCAGGTTGGTATCGGGGAATTTACCCATTTCCTCAGCGGAAATGGCGTCGACCACCCCATTGGCTTCGCGTTTGATATCCATCGAGCGGATTAAGCTGCCACGAATACCTTTTATTTCAATCACTTCTACTTTTTCTTCTGCAGTGCTGGCAGCGGTTTGCTGCGCAGCATAGGCCGGCATGCCGGCACCGAGCGCCAGCAGCATGGCGCTGGCGAGCTTGGTTTTGCTAAAAATTGTTTTGTTCATACGCAATCCTGTTTTCACTGCATCCGGCGGCGACACTCCAGCCGGCCGGCTTGCCGTGATCGATTCAATGATCATGTGTTCATATCAACGAATTGATTTGCAACATCCGTTAATCTGCATGCTTATTTAATTTGCACATTGTCCAGCCGGTACACAGCGCCATTGCCCTGACCCCAGGCCGGAAAGACCATCACAATATCGATGGCACTGACGTCCAGGCCCTTGGCTGCCAAATCTTTTAAGCGATAGCTGTAGGTTTGCCACTGACCCAGCACCGGCGCTTTGCCTTCGAGGCTTTCACTCAGTTTCAGCTGAACGGCACTGGCGGCATCTTTCGCTTCAATTTTGAACAGCCACTCGGCACTGCTGTCATTGGGCGGTGTGATCACTTTCATTTCGAATTTCACCAATGCGGTGTCGAGGATGCTGCTGGCGTCGAAATAGGTGCCGTCATCGGCGAAGATCCCCATCACAGTCGGCGCACCACCGATTTTGTATTGCGCGGTTTTGCCATGTGCGGCGTCGTCATCTTCGATGGTCGGTTTGCTACCACCGCAACAATCCCACAGCGACCATTTCGCTGCTGCCGCGTCGGCAAACAGGGTTAAACCACTGTTGCTCGGTGCTGCAGGTTCCGCAATGCTGACATTGTCGACCCGGTACACCGCGCCATTGCCTGTGCCCCATGCCGGGAACATCATCAGCACGTCGATGGCGCTAACATCTAAACCTTTTGCGGCTAAGTCGCTGAGTTTAAATGTATAAGTTTGCCATTGACCGGTAACCGGTGCTTTGCCTTCGACGCTATCCGTTAGATTCAGCTCGACGGCGGTTGCCGCATTGTTGGCTTCGACTTTGAATTTCCAGACCGAAGCCGGGTCATTCGGCGCTTTGACGACTTTCAGTTCGAACTTGATCACGCCTTTACTGAGGATGCCGGTGGCATCGAATGGTTTGTTACCACCGCCATTACCAGGCCGCGTGATAAAGCCCATCACAGTGGGGGCGCCACCAATGGTAAATTCAGCCGTCATGCCATGCGCGGCGTCGTCCAGTTGCTCGGTAGGTCTGCTGCCAGCACAACAATCCCACATCGGCCAGTCGAGGTTCTGACTGTCTTTGTAAATGGTCAGCGACGGCGTTGTGGTATTGCCTGCGCCGGCGATTTTGACATCATCAACCTGATAAACCGCGCCTTCACCGCTGCCCCATGCCGGGAAAATCATCACCACATCAATGGCAGATAAATCGAGGCCAGCATCAGCCAGTTTTTTCAGCGGGAAGGTATAGGTTTGCCAGACACCGGCCGCTGGCGCTTTGCCTTCGTTGCTTGCGGTTAAGTCCAGTTCAACCGCTGTGGCGGCGTTGTTACTTTCTACTTTCAGTTTCCACACGGCACTGGCGTTATTTGGCAGCGCCACGGCTTTCATCGCAAAGCTTAAAGCACCGGTATTGGCCAGCGGAGAAGCATCAAAGGGCGAGGGCGAACCGGCCGGATCTTTGATAAATTCGGCGCGGCTGATAAAGCCGTTGACCGTTGGTGAGCCACCGACGCGGAACTCCATCACGCCACCGCGTTGATTGTCGTTCACGACAGTCGGTTTGCTGCCACCGCAACAATCCCAACCCGGCCAGCTTGGATTTTCAGTATTTTCAAAAATGGTTAAATTGCGCGCGATGCCATCAGAGGGTGGGACTGGGATCGGCGCTTTGCCTTCGACTAAAGCGTCATCTGCTTTGTCATAACCTGGGCGGATGGTTTCACAGCCTTTACCAGTATCTGGATTGGCTGTGCACTGATAGGCCCGGACATAATCGATGATAAAGCTCTGGCCATTGGTAAAGGCCGCAGCGTCGATACCTTTGTTATTGACGTTTTCCGGCCAGTTGCCGCCGACCGCAAAATTCAGGATCAGGAAGAATTTTTGATCAAAGGGGGCTGTGGTCCAATAGGTTTGTAACTTGCCGGTGGTTTGGTCAAAGTACTCAGTAAACCAGCCACGGTGTTTTAAGCCCACCGCCTGTTCTTTGCTGTTGTAGCGCACTTCAGACTGACGCTGAGTGGCGTACAGGTAGTCGTTGACGTACCAGCGGATCTCGCCTTGTTGCCATTCTACAGCGTAAGTATTGAATTCATCGGCGGGGTTTTTGCCGCCTGGTAGGGCGTAGCTTTTGCCTGAATTGCTGTTGTTGGGCCAGGATTTACCATAGTGCAGCGTGCCGTGGATATTGGATTCGACTTTGCCTGTGCTGTCTTTCACCTTCAGGTTGACCGCTTCCATGATGTCGATTTCGCCTGAGCGTGGCCATTCGCCATAGACTGAGTCGGTCGGCATCATCCAGAATGCAGGCCAGGCGCCTTGTCCGGCTGGCAGTTTGGCGCGCATTTCAAAACGACCGTATTTAAAATCGGCCTTTTTCCGGGTGGTGATGCGGGCTGAGGTGTAGGGCTTTTCTGCGCCTGCCGCAGCGGGTTTGGCGACAATATTCAGCATGCCGCCGGAGAGAAAGGCGTTGGCTTTGTCAGCGGTGTAACATTGCTTTTCGTTGTTGCCGCCGCCGGCGCAGTTCACTTCAAAGTTCCATTTATTCGTGTCGATGCTCTGGCCGTCAAATTCGTCGCTCCAGACTAAATTCCAGCCGGTGGCTGGTTTGCTGGTCTCTGTTTTGGTCAGGTCAGTCTGGGTTGCGGTTTCGCCACCACAGCCGGTCAGAAGTGCCGTGCTCAGAACGGCGCCCAGCAGGCCGCCTTTCATTGCCGACGCCTGAACCGGCGCCATCCGCAGATGTCGTCTAGTCATAGTGCTTGTCCTGTTAACTGGTGAACTGTTGATCTGGCCTGGTACAGCAACTGCGCCGGTCCTATCTCAGTTTGTTATTATGTTTGGAAGCGCTTACTGAAAGCGCTTTCAGAGCCTATTGCTGAATTGCCGAAAGGTCAATCACCCTGCGTGCATTTCGTCGCAAAAATTCGGCCTTGCCGCTGTTTTGCTGTCGACGGCAGCGCGGACAGTTTGAAGCTTTGTCTCCGCTTGCCGGGCTTGCTACACTGATAAAAAAATCGAACATATCGTCAGATGAAAATAATCTTCAGTTGTACCAATCGTTTAACCCGTTATCTGCAAACGGACATACCAAGACTGCCAACCCCTGCAGGCGAGCAGGCCGGTGTACGCCGCCTGCAATCCAGCCGGGAACACCTGACTTTTCAGTGCCATTTGTTTGAGGCGCAGCAGCCCAATCGCAGCGCCTGTGCTTATTTGCTTGCATTGGAAGCCAGCAGCCGTTATTGCCTGATCCTGCCTTTACCGATCAGGCTTGAGCAAACCGATATCGCGGAACAGATCCAGGCGTTGTATCTGACCCATACCGGCTTTCAGCTGTGTGAGGCGCAAATGCTGGACCATGACGATTTGCCTGCGTTGGAGCAGCTTTATATCGCGATGCAGCCTGAGATCAGCTGGGTTCACAATACTGATTTGAGTCTGCAGGGCACTATCACGCAGATTGAGCTCTGGTTACAGGATGCGCTGGCGCAGGCTGGCAAGCGCGGGCTGAACGATCAACAGGTTTTTGTCTTGTCGCTGCAGGCCAACGATTGCAGTACGCGCTGTACTGTCGATGGCAAAAAACAACGCTTTATTCCGTCACAGCGTTTTGTGGCCGAAAGCATGCTGCGGTTTGGCCCGCTGTTTTTGCGACAACGGCAGTCTGATAATGTCGTGGACTTTGCGGCGTATAGAGCGCTCAAAGGCTGAACCAGCCAATCAATCCGTTGAATGGCCGGGCACAGACCGGGGTCGAGTGACAGCCACCGTTTGACGGCCACTGTGTGACAGCCACCGTGTGACGGCCACCGTGTGACGGCCACAAGGTCTTCCGTTGTTATCTGTGGTCATGCTTTGGTTGCAACTTATGCAGCAGGCTGTGCCATTGTGTCATCAGGCCCACTTTGCTCGCCGCCTGCAGTTCCCTTGCAATGACCTGGTCACGGTCAAACTGCAGCCACTTGTCTAGGTCTGGCACCAGACTGTTGTAACCGGCCCGCAGGGGCATATGTTCGTGCTTAGTTGTATCAATCGGCATGGATCACCTGGCTGCGTTGGTCGTGCGAAGAAGTCATCTGGAACTGCAGTTTTTGCTCTGTGGCCTTAACATTATCGGACGGGAACTACAGCGCTTCCGTGCGCTAGCCCACAACACCGCTAAAAGCCTGCCATGTGTTACAACGCACAGAACCCCGGCAAGCAGGGCGCTAGTCTTTCTGTCAGGGGGGCGACGGCCCCGGATAGTTGCTCACATCGCCGCTGGGAGGATCCTATGCCTGAGAAACAGAAACTGCCGCAACCAATCTCCTATACCGGCAATGCCTTAACCCCACAGCAACTGGTGTTTGAAAACAGTTGGTTACGCACACAATTGCGCCTTGCCCGGTTGCAAATCAGCAACGACCAGCAGCAGCTTGAGCGCCTACAGCAGCAAACGCAGCTGGATTGTCTGACGCAGACGCCAACCCGGCTGATCCTGCATGACCGTGCGCAGCAAGCCTTTTTGCAGGCCAGCCGCGACCATGGCAGCGTGTTGGTCGTGTTTATTGATATCGATCATTTCAAACAGATTAATGACAGTTTTGGTCACATGACCGGAGACCAGGTGTTGGTGCAAATCGCGCAGCGTTTGCGCCAGTGTCTGCGCAGCAGTGACACCGTGTGCCGTTATGGCGGTGATGAGTTTGTCTTGCTGTTGCCCCTCAATTTCGAACACGGTGAGATGGACACAATGATTGATAAGTTGTTGTATGCCTCGTCATTACCGATGATGGCCAATGCGCATCTGATAGTGCCAGAGGTCAGCATCGGAGTGGCGATCTTTCCGCAACACGGTGTTGAACTGGATGTGCTGATTGAAAAAGCGGATCAGGCAATGTATGCAGCCAAATCGAATGGCGGGCACCATTACCAAATCAGCCAGGCAGAGCGCGCCTGAACATTCTGGCCATCCGGCGTGATGCCGGTTGGCAGCCGCCTGCTCAGGCGCCAGCAAACTGATTTAGCGACAGGTCGAATGACGCCAGATCACAGGCTGTCCCGCCTGCCTGGCGGCCTGCAGTAATTCCAGCAGTGGAAAGGTTCGAGTGGAAAGACTAACCGGCGGTTCCTCCTCTGTTAGCTGTTTTGACATCCCCAGGCCCGCCAGACTGGCCGGTTTTGCCACCGCCGGTTGCGCGACCATTTGCTGATCCTGTTGACTGTGCCGCTGCAACAAGGCCATGGCCGCTGGTACCGCGTCTGACTGCACTATGCCTTCGGCTTTGGCTGCTGCCGCGCCAAGGCCAGTTTTGGCGTCATAGGGCATACAGCCCATCAATTGCAGCATTTGTTCACCCTGTACTTGCAGATAAGTCAGGCTCTTCCAGTCTTTGGTGCTAAAAGTAATCATTTGGTGTGCTCCGGTAGGAAAGAAGTTCTGCCAGCGGCAGAGCAGGCTAGGCTGCCAGTTGGCAGCCGTTGGTTTAAACGAAATCAGCGGGCGGCCAGCGCTGCGTCAGTAATGATCACCTCAACCCGGCGGTTTTGTTGCCGGCCGCTGGCGGAATCATTACCGGCAACCGGCGTGTCTTCGCCTTTGCCCTGGCTACTGAGCCGGCCAGACTGAATACCGCGGCCCAGCAGGAAATTCCGCACGCTGTCAGCCCGTCGTTGTGACAGGTCCATGTTATAGCCGGCGCTGCCGACATTGTCGGTATGGCCTTCAATGATGGCACCGCGCTGCGGATATTTACCGAGGAACAACGCTAAATCGGTCAGATGCTGGCTGGTTGCCGCTTTCAGATTGGCTTTGCCGGTGTCAAATAGCACATCGCCCAGTGTCACTACCCATCCGCGTTCGGATTGTCGGGCATTCAGCAATTTAATCTGAGCCTGTAATTCGTCGGCCAGCTGCCGGGCGTTGTCGGATTCAGCCAGCGCTGTGTGCGTAGCCTGACGGGCGGCGTCCGTTTCCTGCCGGGCCGTCGCAGCATCACTGCGGGCGACGCGGGCATCCTGCTGTGCCAGATTGGCTTCGCGGGTCCGCGCATCCAGTCTGGCGTCGTCGCGCGCTTTGGCCAGAACTGTCAGCTGGTCCTGCGCATAGCGGTGTTGCGCCTGAGCCCAGGCAATATTGACTTTGCGGTCGGCGACAAACACTAGGTGGGCCGACAGTTCAGCATTTTTCACCGGTTGCTCGGCTGCGCGCACTGCGGCTTCTGCCTCGGTAATGGCCACGGGGGCCAAAATAGCCAGTTCGTGATTGGCTTGCAGTGTATTGAGTTCGGTCCGGACATCGCTGATGCCAGTGTCGATTTGAGCCGGACTGCTACAGGCGCTGAGGGCACCCAGCAGCATGGCGCTACAGAGCAATGGGCCGGAGTCGGTTGGAAACGTTGGCAGCTTCATGGCTGAATTCCTTGATTGGTGCGCAGCATTTCCTGCTGCAGGATCCCAAGACCATTTTTCATTTCGTCAAGGACGCTATTAGCCTGCGCCAAGTCGGCCCGGGCAAGTGCCAGCTCTGCATCCAGCATCGCCTGCTGTGCGTAGCGGTCGGCCTTCACTTCGTCACGCACCGCTAACGCGTTGCGTGAAGCCTGTAACTTTTGCCGGGCTTCTCCCAGCTCCGTTGCCGCATATTGGCCAACCCGCGCCTGCTCGGCTCTGGCTATAGTGCGCTCAGCCCGAAGCATCGCGTCAGTGGTGGCGAGCGGCGCAGAGGCGCATGCCGTCAGCAGCAAAGCCGCAGCTGTAGGCCATAACCAGCGCCGGATTGGCCGCCGCCATGGTAACCATCGATTCAACATGGTGAACTCCTTGCCCGCCACCGCAGTGCCGGGATTGATTGGATGGACTTCGGGCGGACTTTGGCCTTAGCTTCGGACCGCTCGAACGCTTCAAGTGTCAAAACATCAGTGCTTTAGAGGTGACACTTTTCACACCCCGGATGTTTTGTGCCATTTCAATCGCCAGTGATCGTTCAATGCCGCTGGCCACTTTGCCGGTCAGGGTGACCACGCCGTCATTGGTGCTGACATCAATATCGCCACCGCTGATATTGCTGGAGTACATAAAGCTGGATTTCACTTTAGCGGTGATCCAACTGTCGGAAATGTTGTGGCTTTCGTCGTCGGTTTTGGCTTTGGCTTTTTCGGCATCAGTCATTGGATTTGGCTGAATTTTCAGATTGTTAGTCACAGAGGTCACGCCGCGGGTATTCATCGCCAGCCGGTTGGCAATATCTTTGGCTGCCTGGCTGTCAGCATTACCGCTTAGAGTGACGCGGCCATGTTCGGTACTGACATCAGTGCCGACCGAATCTACATCTTTGTTCCATTGCAGTTTGGAACGAATGGCGGCGGAAATACTGGCGTCATCAATTTTGTCGCCAAAACCACCTTTGCGATAAGGCGGCAGGTAGTTCGATTCCACGACAATCTGGTTGTCGACGTCGGTGATCCCCGACACGCCCAGGGCGATTTCACTCGCCAGTTCTTTACTGATTTTTTCATCGACTTTACCGGTCAGCACGGCTTTGCCTTTTTGCACACTGACCTTGAGATCATTGGCGCGCAAATAGGGATTGAGTGCATAGCTGGTGGCAATTTGGCTTTCCTGCCTGACATCATCCATCGAGGTGGTTACTGCGTCGGCAGCCAGGACTGAATGTGTCGGCGCCATGGTCAATAAAATGGCGGATGCGAACATAAAGTGGCGATAAGAAGGGTTCATCATGGTGCTCCATACAAGTTGCGGGTAACCGGCACTGCAAGGCAGTACCGGCAATGTTGCAGAACAGCGCTGCAGGTCCGGACAGCGCCGGGTTCAGCGCTGGAGCTGTCAGCAGTGGCATTTATCGATAAAACTTTTCACTTGTTTACTGGCCATGTCCTGGCTTAGCGCATAACGCTGCTGCACCAGATCGGTCAGATTGGTTTCGATCCCGCCGGATTGGCGCAACTCGCTTTCACTGATTTTGCTCCAGTTGCTTTTTGCCGCCTGGATCTGGCTTGGCCACTTGCCGTTAAAGGCGTCTTTTTTTGGCGCTTCAGCTGGTTTTTGGGTCGCCGCCGCGATTTTGGCTTTGTCTGCCGCCAGTGATTTCGCCATCGGGCTGGTTTCAGGCGCTGTTGTTGTTACGCCATCTTTGGTGGTTTTTGTCTGGCTATCACTTTTCGCCACAGCTTTATTCTGTTCGGTGAACTTATTCATAAAAACCTCGGGTAGTTCGGCTTGACGCACAGTTGCAGCAGCCGGATCCAGAGTCTGGCCAGTCAGCATGACGTTGTCGGTGCGTTAGCGCGCATGCCATCAAATGTCGCAGCATTGTTAAAAAATCCTGTTTTTTTCTGCTGAGTGCTGCAGCGCACAGATCCCGCCGCTGAAATGCACCATGGTCAAAGCCGCTGAAATTGAATCTCATTGCACAGGAGTGTCCGATGGAACAGCAACACCAGCACCGGGCTGCCACAGCCCAAAGTACTGATTTTTCGACCTGTCACGATGGCCCGGAGACTTTGTTACTCGGCTGTAAAAAACTGGTCGGCCAGCGCTTAAAAAACCATCACGGCGAAGTGCTGGGCACGCTTAGCAGCATTGTGATCGACCTGAAAACCGGCCGGATCAGTTATGCCGTCCTGGCTTATCCGCATTCGTTTGTCGCGCCGCCGCGTCTGTTTGCGGTGCCCTGGCATGCTTTGGTGCTGGATCCCGATCGCCGTGGTTTTTCGGTCGAGGCTGAATTGAACGAACTGGAACAACAGGCAGGTTTTGACCGGGCTTTGTGGCCGGCCGGCGCGGATCCGGCCTGGCAGCGCAAAGTGGATGGTTTTTACAGCAGTGACTGAAACAGCAAGAGCCGCCGTAAGGCGCCGAAGTTTACCTTGGAGAATTGAACATGATGTCAATGAATATCCCGTTGGTTACCCCGTCCGCAGGCACTGGCGAGGCTGTCACGACTGCCGAACCGTTTCGCTTACGCCGGTCTGTTCCGCTGAGCCGGTTGTCGTTGTGGCTCTGCAGTTCCTGTGTCTTTGTATTGCCTGGCCCATTAATGGCGGATAGCAGCCTGTATACAACTTCAGACTGGTACGGTGGCGTCAGTCTTGGCGAATCTAGGCTCAGCCTTGACACCAGCACCCTAGAGCAGAGCATGCATGCGCAGGGGCTGCCGCTGACTTCGTTATCACGCAATACCAATGATACGGGTTATAAGCTGTATGCCGGTGCTGCGCTGAACGATTATCTGGCTGTGGAAGGTGGCTATTTTCGCTTGGGGGAAGTCGATTTTAATGCACGGACCGCGGCTGCGCCGGACGGTACAACGTTGCCGTTATCTGGTCACCTGCGTGCGCAAGGGGCCAATCTGGATTTGGTGGCACGGCTGTTATTAGGCAGTGCTTTCGCTCTGACCGGGCGTATCGGGCTGACTTACAACGACACCGATGGCCGACTTGATTATCAGCGGCCGGTCAATCTGGACAGCTACAACCACAGTAAACATTATCTGAAACATAAATTTGGTGCCGGCATGGAATATCAATTCTCGCCAACCTGGGCGATGCGCCTCGAGCTGGAGCGCTACCGGCTGGATGATATCTGGGGCGACCAGGGCGATATGAAATTGTTGTCGCTGGGGATGGTCTACCAATATGGCGGGGCAGGCTCTTATGCTGCCCCGACCGCAGCGCCGGAGCCGGAAGCGGCACCGCAGCCCTTTGCGGATCCGCCTGAGGCTGCTGTGGTACAAAGCAGCCCGGCACCGGTTGTGCTGGAACTGGCTGACGTGCATTTCGAATTTGACCAATCGGCACTGACCCCGGCAGCCAAATCCATGTTAGCCCGTCATATCGCTGCGTTAAAAACCCAACCCGACGCACACGTCCAAATTGCCGGTTATACCTCGGCCAGTGGCAGCGAAGCCTATAACCAGCGACTCAGTGAACGCCGGGCTAAAGCGGTGCAGCAGTATCTGACCGGGGAAGGGGGGATAGCCGCCAGCAGGTTAACCACCATCGGCTATGGTGAAGCCTCACCGGCTCAGATAGAGGACAATCCCTCTGATCTGCGTTCAGTGGCGGCGTTGGCAAATATGCGGGTGTTGTTTCAACTGAACGTCAAATAGCCGACCAGCGCATACCACGACGCAGCCGCTGCGGCGTTGTGGCATTTTCTGCTTGGCCGATTAAATCCCTTTGCAACAAAGATGTGGCGGCATCAGGCGTGCTGATTCCTGCCGGACTACGCCATAACACTCGCAGCAGGTTTTCTCCAATAAAGGCCGGTTGATCACTTCAATATGGCCACGGCTGTAATTGATAATCCCCATCCGTTGTAATTTGCCCGCTGCGTCAGTAACGCCTTCCCGGCGCACGCCCAGCATGTTGGCGATTAACTCTTGTGTCATCAGCACATGGTCATTGGGCAAACGGTCAATCGACAGTAACAACCAGCGGCATAATTGCTGTTCAATCGTATGGTGACGGTTACAAACTGCCGTTTGCGCCATCTGCGTCAGTAACACCTGGCTGTAGCGCAGCAGTAAATGCAATAAAGCGCCGTGGCGGTTGAATTCGTCTTTCAGCCGCTGGCCAAACAGGCGGTAGGCAAAACCGGCGCTTTGCACCACAGCGCGGCTGGTGGTGCTTTCGCCGCCCATAAAAAGCGCGACGCCGACCATGCCGTCATTACCGACCACTGCGATTTCGGCAGAAGCGCCGCTTTCCATGACGTAGAGCAAGGAGATAATGGAATCAGTGGGAAAATAGACGTACCGCAGTTTGGAACCGGCCTCACTGATCACCTGGCCCAGTTTCAGTTCGATCAGCTCCAGATGCGGGAATAGCCGCAGTTTGACCTCATCGGGTAATTCACAAAGTAAACGGTTCGCGATCGGCGGGTGTTTAGCGGCGAGCTTCAGATCTGGCGCAGTCTTCGTTGCGGATGGTTCTGTCGGCATGACTGGTCCTTGCGTGGAGGCGTATCCAAATGATTACAACACCAGTATATGGTGATAATCCCTGTGCTATGTGCGTTAGCGCACATAAGAATGGTTTAAATGCGGAACTCACGACTGTGATCAACCCTGTAACGGCTGATAACAGCTGCAGCTGCGCGCCAGCAATCCCTGCCGGTCGAGAATATGCAAGCGGCCACGGTTGTACAGAATAATGCCGTTGCCCTGTAAATCGCCGGCAGCGACTGTGATGCTGCTGCGTCGCACGCCCAGCATGTCTGCCAGAAACTGGTGGGTCAGATAAAGTTCATCGGTCTGGATGCGGTCATGGCTCATCAGCAGCCAGCGGGCCAGGCGCGCTTCGACCTGATGAAAATGGGCACAGGTGGCGTTTTGTGCCAACTGTCGCAACAGCCGGAACAGGTATGCCTGCAACAACGGCAGCAGGTTGGACTCTTGCTGCAGTGTCGTTTCAATCACCGAAATGGGAATACGCCAGGCCATACCAGCGCCTTGCACTATGGCTTCGGACGGGACCCGGCGGGTATGCAGCAAAATGGTGGCACCCAATACGCCTTCAAAACCTATCAGCCCCATTTCCAGCGGCGGATGGCCGGGTAACTTGGCAATCAGTGAAAAAAAGGCGGTCAGCGGAAAATACAGATGTTGATATTCGTCGTCGAGCTGGCACAGCCGCTCAGCAAATTCCAGCTGAACCAACTCAGCCTGCTGCAGCAACTGGCGCTGTTCTGCTTCCGGCAGGTGGTGCAATACGCGGTTTTGCACTGTAGGTCTTTGACCATGAGTGAGCACAGTAGGCATACATTTCTCCAAACAGCGTGACAGGATCAGGCGAACCGCTGTATCAGGCGGCGGCGTCTGGTACAGCAGCAAAACCCGGAAGCACAGATGCAGCCGGGTTATTTCACCCGCATATCGTTTTTCACTGAAGTCACGCCGCCGATATCACGGGTGAGCCGCATCGCGGTATTGATGTCTTGTTGTGAATTGACGAAACCGCTGAGCTGCACCACGCCCTTAAAGGTTTCCACGTTGATTTCGGCCACGCTTAACGACTTTTCGCCAAAGATGGCGGCTTTCACTTTGGTGGTGATCACACTGTCGTCGATATATTCGCCGGTCCCTTCTTTATCGGTGGCAGAACTGCAGCCGGCGACGCTGACCAGACTTAATGTCAGCAGAAAAATACTCAGTACTTTGATGGTTTTCATCGGTCACACTCCGTGATTGGCAGGGAACAATAATGGGTAGACGACAGGCTTATCAGCCGGCTCGTCCGGACAGCAACAGCACGATCAGCACCAGCAAAATAATGCCGAGAGCGCCGCCCGGGCGATAACCCCAGTTACGGCTATGCGGCCAGTTGGGCAAGGCGCCAATAAACAGCAAGATCAGGATGATGATTAAAATGGTGGAAATGGACATGGCAACGCTCCGACAACCCAAGCGCTATCGCTGGTTGATACAAGGATGGTGCGCTGAAGCCATGGCGAGATCGGTGCGCTGACGCACGTATCCACCGACTTGAACAAACAATGCCGTAAAGCGGATAAGTGCTGCGCCGAACAGAGATACGGCTGACAACCGCGCATGCTCAGTCTGCTGTCCTGCGATGGGCATGCCAGGTCAGGGGCCGGATCATCGGCTGCTGCTCGTTGTCACAGACCGTTTTGACGGTCCTTACTGAGGTCAACACAATGAATTATCACGAACGCGATATTTATGGCATCTATAACAACCCACAGTTTGCGCCACCTCTGATGGCCAGTGGTCCAGGCCCGCATCTGATGGGCGCCGAAACGCTGATTGGCAATGCCGTGGTGAACCGCTCCGGCCAAACGCTCGGGGATATCAAAGAAATTATGCTGGAAGTCGAAACGGGGCGTGTCGGTTATGCCGTCTTGTCGTTCAGCACTTATTTTGGGCTGAGTGAAAAGTTATTTGCTGTGCCGTGGAAAATGCTCAAGCTGGACCCGCTACAAAAATGTTTTGTCATGGACTTGTCGCCGGAGCGGTTGAAAATTGCGCCGGGTTTTGACAAGGGCCATTGGCCGAACATGAAAGACGTCGAGTGGGAAAAATCGTTGCATAGTTTTTATGGCAGCAATTTGAACTAAGTAGTTTGGATCCGTGGGTTGGATTGCAATAGAAAAAATTCCGGATGTGTCAGGCATCCGGATTTTTTTATTCAGTGCTGTTCAGACGGCGTCGAAACAGCGGGCGCTGCCGGTGGCCAGCCACGCCAGAGCGTCCAGAGCCAGAGCGGCAGTTGCGCAGGCATGCGGATAAGCGCGGCTTTACTGCCAGCTGCAGACTGTAAAAACAGTCCCAGACAAAAGCCACCAAGCAGTACGACAGGCGTCTGCAGTTGTCGCAACAACGCCGACTGAATTTGCTGCCGGCGCACGCCGGTGTGCTGGAGCTCGTTCAGACAGTGGTGAATTTGCCGGGTTAAGTTTGCGTGGTTGGACATGGCGTTGCCTCCGGCGTCGTTGCTGTCTTGGCCCAGCTTTGTTGTGTGGCCGGGAACCGCAGAAACTGGCTGTAGAAACGGATCCGCAACAAGCAAAACCACAGTAGCAGCCACTGCAAGGCCAGTAACAGCAGCAGACCTTGCCAGGGTAACAGCCCCAGCGTCTGTAAAGCGAACCACAGCAACAGCATCAGCAGTACCCAACTACCCAACAACATCAAGGCGGCAAATAACGACAGTAGCCAGATGGCCACCAAGCTTTCAGCTGCGCGCTGTGTTTCGAGTGTCAGCAATTGAAACTGTTGTTGCCATTGGCTGCGGAACAATTGCAGATACTCCGCCAGTTGTGCCGGTAACTGTTCAACCGACACGGGATTTCAACAACCAGCTGATGGCAAAGCCGGTTGCAATCGCAACACTCAGGGCGGCAACGGGCCGGCGCTGGATCTGTTCACGGATCGAATTGCCGAGGCGTTCACTGCTGGCGCTGAGCTGCTCGCTGCGCATCTCGAAATTATCGGCGCCATGACTGGCCGCGCTGGCCAGCCGGTTGACCGTGTCATGTGCTTTGGCACTGAACTGATCGATGACCGGATGGGCTGCTGCCGACGCCTGATCAATCACATGATTCAACCCCTGTGATTTGAAGTCGGCGCTGGTATTGGTTTTAGGTGTTTCTGTTGTTTCTTGCATAGGTAGCTCCAGTCGCTGCAGCCCGCAGTATTGCGGAAAGCACAAGCTCAGAGTGTAGGGCTGTCCGGTGTACCATTCCGTGCGGTGGCGCACGTCAGCGGCGCGTCACTGCATCAGGGCTGGGGGTTCAAATCATGGCGCGGATAGATCGCTGAACATACTTGATTTCGTCCAGCATGCTTGGCGTCGTACAGCAGGAGATCGGCATGTTTATATAATTGTTCAAACGGCATCAGGGTTGCAGTGGCAACGCCAATACTGACAGTGACGGTCAGCCCATCGAACGGTTGCTGGTTCACCAGTTTGAGTAACTTACCGGCAAAAGCCGCAGCGGGTTCAGCCCCTTGGTCCAGACAAAAAACAGCGAATTCTTCACCGCCAATGCGGGCAAGTACATCATGCTCACGGCAGTTCTGCAGCAGTAGCCCGCCCAGTGCACGTAACACCGCATCGCCGCAGGCATGACCGTGGATGTCATTGATTTGTTTAAAATAGTCGATATCGAGCAACAGAAACGAACAGCTTTGCTGATGCCGCTCCGCTTGCTTCAGCAGCGCTAGCGAACGGCTGATAAAGGCACGGCGATTGAGCAGACCTGTCAGTTCGTCGGTTTGCGACAATAACTCCAGTCGTTCAGCCTTTTCCTCCAGCGCGTTTCGCAGGTCAACCAGCTCCTGGTAGAGTTTGTCACGTTGTCTGGCACTGTTGAATACCCAATAAATCAGCGGTTCGTCGGCTTGCTGCACATGGGCATTGACGAGGACCGGTAACCGTTCGCCGCTGCGACCCTGCACGGTTAACTGGATTTCTTCGCAGTGGCCGAGGTCCAGCAGCATCGGCATGACAAAACTTTCTAACACGATTTTCGATGCGGGCGTCAGGACATCACTCAGACGTTGCTGTGCAATAGGGTCCTGTTGGCATTCCTGATAAAAATACCGATTGGCTCGCAGGATCAGCTGCTCCGACAGTGTCGTGATCAGGCAGCCGCAGGGGAAAGCGTCGGGTGTAAACGCCAGATCCATAGTTACTCTAGGTCCATAGTTACGCCGGGATCTGAGGCAAACGTGGCAAAAATGCCGCGATTTGCGCTGCAACAGCGGCTGGATGGGTCATGTGTAAGCAATGTCCTTTGGCGGCAATAATCTGTAATTCGCTGTGCGGAGTATGGGTGTGCATGTAGTCACCGATGAACAGCGAAGCCAGCGCATCCCGCTCACTTTGCAGCAATAACACCGGATGTTGATTCAGCGGTAATAAAGCGCGGTAGTCAGAAAAAAACGTCGCTTTGGCGAAGTTTTTTGCGGTGACCGGATTGGTGCTGCAAAAGCTGTCAGATAATTCGCTACTAAACTGCGCGGCTGTCTGATCGCCAATCACCAGCGGCGCCAGATACTGCGCCCAGCCAATATAGTTTTTGTCCATTAAATCCATCAGTTCCTGCAAGTCTGCTTCGGCAAAACCGCCTTGATAGTCGGGTGGCAGATTCAGGAAACAGGGTGAAGGACATACCATGATTTGTGCGCGGATCCGTTCGGGAATGAGCTGTGCCGCCAGTAACCCGATGATGCCGCTGACAGAATGGCCGCAAAGTGTCACCTCGGTGAGATCCAGTGCTTCACAAATCTCGACGATATCTTTGGCATAGCCGTCGAGCGTGGCATAACGCTGTTTATCATAGGCTTGTAAATCAGCACCGCCGGAGCCGACATAATCAAACAGCACAATGCGATAATCAGGTTGCAGCAACGGCAGTAAAAAGCGCCACATCTGCTGACTGCAGCCAAAACCATGCGCCAGCAATAAGACCTGATGGCCTGTACCGGTGACAGTCACATTGTTTCTGGCCAGCACTGCCTCGCGAGTCAGCATATAAGCTCCATTTACTATTGTGCAACATATTGATTGTTTTAGAATTATATGTGATTTACCACGAGGTCGATGAGGTATTTTTTGCTGTTCTGCTGCTGCAGGGTTTTTTAGCAGCGTTCCGGCCGGTAACATGACAGCTGCCTGCGCTGGCCTGCGGCGATTCTTTTATTTTAGATCTATCTAATGTAACATCGTTGCACCGCGTCAATATCAGCATGCATGGGTCTATCAATCAGGAAAAATCATGATTAAATCGTCGCAACAACTGGTGGCAGAAGCCCGCAGTCAGATTAACGAAGTGTCCGTTCAACAGCTGGCCGCACAACTGGCCGATCACGAGACTATCCTGATCGATGTGCGTGAACCCGACGAATTTACGCAGGGACGGGTTGACCGCGCTGTGAATTATCCCCGCGGTGTGTTGGAAATGAAAATTCATCAACATCCGGCCGTTGCCGCGCATTGTGAACCCGAACTGGCGCTGACTGAACTGGCCAAGCGGCCGGTCTATCTGATCTGCCGCTCGGGTGCCCGCTCAGCGCTGGCAGCATTGAGCCTGCAACAAATGGGATTTACTCAGGTTTACTCGGTTGCCGGTGGTTTTCAGGCCTGGGCGGCGGCCGGTTTGCCGGTGGATATCTGAAAGCCCTGACTTGCTCCCAGCATCGTTTGTGCGTCCTGCCGCTTGGCGGCCGGGGCGTCAACGCTGATCAGCAAAACCGGAGTGGGAATGGATAGTCTGGTGATTGGTGGGTTGAGCCTGCCATTAACACCGCTGCTGGTGTTATCGGCGTTGCTGATGTTGGCGGGTTTAAATTGGCTCCGGCGCCCGCCGATCGCAGGCCTGACGGATGCATTGCTGAACCGGCTGTTGCTCAGCTTGCTGGGGGCACGGTTGCTGTTTGTATTCCAGCAGTGGCCTGCTTACCGTTCTGATTGGCTCAGCATCATTGACATCCGCGACCGCGGCTTTGATCTATATGCATTTTTGCTGCTGTTGAGTATTTTGCTGATGCACTATGCCTGGCGTGTCAGCGCTGCCCGGCAGTTTTTGCGCTGGGCGCTGCCGCTGGTCTTCGTCAGTACCGGCAGTTTATTTCTGCTGTACCGGCAGTTTTATCCACCGATTCAGTCGCAACTCTGGCCAGAATTAACCTTTCAGACGCTCGCCGCAGAGCCGGTTCGGCTGCAGCAGTTACCTCACATTGAACCAGAGTTCACCGTCGTCAATTTATGGGCCAGCTGGTGTCCGCCTTGTCGCGCTGAAATGCCGATGCTGATCGACATGCAACGCGCCTATCCGCAAGGGCGTATCGTGCTGTTAAATCAGGGCGAAAGTGCGCAGCAGGTCAGCAGCTTTTTCCGGCAGGAGCAGCTCAGTGCGGACCTGATTTGGCTAGACCCGTCAGGCTCGATGGGGCGTTGGGTCGGGCAGCAGGCGTTGCCATTGACGCTGTTTTTTAATCGGCAGGGGCAGCTGGTGGATGGCCATGCCGGCCTGTTATCCCGGGCGATGTTTGAACACAAACTCAAAGCACTGCAGCCTACTCAGCCGTTACCCACTGCACCCTGAGCACCGCTGAGTTCCGCTTTATTCAGCATGGCTCCGTCAGCGACGTTCGGTTAAGAACGGCTGTCGATCTGCTTGAGCCGCTGAATGAAGGCATCAATCTGCGCCTCGGACTGGGCATCGATGTGATACTTCTGATGGAAACCTAAAGTCAGGCTGACGCCGTCCGCAAAAAAATACAAATCGTAACCGTCAAAACCGGTAGCGACCTGCATACCTGCCAATTCGAAACCATTACCGACCGGTGTCGTGGCAGGTTCACCCTGTTGTTCAATTTTGCTAAACACCTTCATCAGCAATTTCGCGTCGATCAAATTTTGCATTTCCAGAGGGTCCGAACTATCGTTTCCGTCACTGAGACTAGCAGAGTTTCAGTCCACAGGATATTGATTGATTTGTCATGAAGACATTACGCAGACCATGGACAGTCAGATGAAAAAAAATTGCTTAGGCTTTCCTTTTAATTTGAATGCTTGTCTTATTTGTCCTTTTATTGCAACAGATTTGCCAGCAAAACCAATGGTTTGAGGCGCTTTAACGATCTATCTTTGTCTTTATTGTTGCAAATGTCTCAAATGTCCTTTAATGTTGGTTCATGAAATCAGCAATGATACTTATGAACTCCGTATCCCCCACGTGAGGTTTAGGTCATGCAGCTACAGAATTTTCGGATCGGTTTGCGTTTAACTATCGGCTTTGCATTCCTGGGGCTGTTGCTGGTCGTGCAGGGAGCGTCTGCCTTGTACAGCATGAACGCCATGCACAAGATCACGGAATCTGTGGACAAAAACACCATTCCGGGGTTGGAGCGGCTCTCTGAGCTGAATCTGAACGTGATGCGGATGCGGGTTTACACGCTGCGTCTGTTGCTGGCGGAAAATGAGGAACAATTGCAGGCAGCCAAAGCCCGGGTCCGTGAGATCCATGAGCATATTGCAACGGTCCGTCGCCAATATGAGCCGCTGATCATGACGGCGGACGAGCAGGCCAGTTACGACCAGTTTGGTGCTACCTATCTGCGTTACGACCAGTTAAAAGCTGATTTGGTCGCGCTGGTCGAAGCGAATCGGCAGCAAGAAGCCACAGAGCTGGCAAATACGTTGTTGGCAGATTCGGCCGGCCAGATGGAAAAAAACCTGCTGCACCTAAACGGTCTGGTCACCCAGCATGCATCAGATCAGGCGGAATTGTCGGAACAAAGCTATGGGGTTAGCTGGAATTATGTGATTGGCATTGTGCTGTTGAGTTTAGTGATGGCGTTGTTTGCTTCAGTCGTGCTCAGCCGCAGTATCGTATTACCGGTGCGCCGTGCCGTGCGGTTGGCGCAGACCGTAGCCGGTGGAGATTTGACCCAGCAGATCGAAGTCAGCGGCAAAGATGAAATGGCCGAATTGGCGCAGGCCATGCAAGTCATGCAGCAAAACTTGCGGGACACTATCCGGCACATTGCGGCATCAGCACAAACACTGGCATCGGCATCAGAAGAACTGAACACGGTGACTGACAGCGCGGCTATCAGTATGAACCGGCAAAATGATGAGATCAGGCAGGCGTCTGCGGCGATCACTGAAATGAGCGCTGCGGTTGAAGAGGTTGCGTACACTGCTGTCGCAACCTCAGAAGCGTCAGTCCAATCGGCGCAAAGCGTTCAGGTCAGCAAGCAGCAGGTTGGTTTTACCGTCACGGCTATTCGGGATATCAACAATGATATGGCGGTGAGTGCCGGTCTGGTCGGTGAACTGGCGGAGCAGTCGCAGCACATAGGGAAAGTGCTGGACGTGATCCGCGCTATTGCCGAACAAACCAATCTACTGGCGTTGAATGCTGCGATTGAAGCCGCGCGGGCGGGTGATGCTGGCCGGGGTTTTGCCGTCGTGGCTGATGAAGTACGGGCATTGGCACACCGCACTCAAAGTTCAACCAAAGAAATCGAATTGATGGTGCAGAACATCCGCGGTGGCACTCAGGCCGCAGTGGTGTCGATGGAACACAGCCGCGAAAAAGCGGAAACAGCGTTACAGCAAGCGCACAAAGCCGGCGACGCACTCGATTTGATTGCGCAGCAAATTAACCAGATTAGAGACAGCAATCATGTCATTGCCAGTGCCGCAGAGCAACAAGCGAAAGCTGCCAGATCTATGGATAAAAATGTGAGCAATATGAGTGGTTTAGCCGATAGCGCTACTGCGGGCGCTCAAGAAACGAATGCTGCCGCGCATGATTTATCCAGGCTGGCAGTGGACCTGAATACTTTAGTTGTACGCTTTATCGTGTAGTTGGATCCAAGGTAGGGCAACGCTCATGCAGCCGTTGTTTTACCAAACCATGTCACTTGATACATCACCGACCGGAGGCTGGGGGGCTGAAGGAAGAAGATGTTGTCGTGAGCGGGGCTCCGGGATGGGGCCCCTTTTTTTTGCTGCGGTGGCGGCGCTGTAGCAACGGCCGGGATGCCAAGCTACTGACGACCCATCCACAGCCAAAATGCTAATAAAACCAGCAACATAGAGCTTCCAAGCCATTCCAGGGTGCTATTGTATTGCACTCGTGGTGGCGTGGCAGGCGCGGGCGGTGTAGCTATTGGTGTTGCAACCTCGGCTGAGGGTAATTGCACGTCAAGCTGCACCGGTATCACCTGTAAGGTTGAGTCCGCACTGGCGTTGGTCGTGCTGCAATGGCGTTGCAGTTGCTGTTGGGTATTCAAATCTGGTGTCTGCACCTGCCGAAGTTGCTGGCAACGAGCTTCAGTCCAGACCTCATCGGCCTTTGCCCGCAGATCAGCGCTATTTAACAGCAGGATGAGCGGCAACAGAAAGTAGGTCATGTTACGCATAGGATCTGTCCTATGGACTACGAAAACATCCGGCAATCATAGCCGATTTTGGCCTGATCGGGCGAGCAGTCTGCACAGTTCAGCGTTTGTATTGACTGGGGCAGTAGCCGCGGCTGATCTCTGGCGCGCGCAGTGACAAATGTTTGGTGGTGCGGCCGCTGGTGCGGGCCCGCCACAAGCGAAAACTTCCGGCTTTCAGTTCACGCCGCATCAGTTTGATCAGCTGATGTTGATTCAGGCCATACAACTGTTCAATCGCTTCAAAAGGCGTGCGGTCCTCCCAGGCCATTTCAATAATGCGGGACAAATCGGCGGGGCTCCATGAGACTGACATCTGTGTTTATCGGTGAAGTGAACATGGCCTTTTTACGCACCTGCGATCCAATCAGACCAATAGCAGCAAGCAGATCAACGCTGGCGCAGGCGCGCAGCCCTTTGCAGCCTGGCTGCAGGGTAGAGTCAGGATGCAGCAGAAGCGGGTAACAACTGCGGTTCTGACAGGAAAAGGTGACTCAAAGATTTAATCCAGTGCGCTGACCGTAATAGACACGCCGCTGAGCAGCAACAGCAGATACAACAAGCGGATAAACATCTGCTGCGGCAAATTGCGCTGCACCCAGACACCAGCCTGTACGGCGATAAACGCCAGCGGCGCGCAGTACAGCACGCGCAGAATATCAGCCGGGTCGAATTGGCCTGTCAGCCAATAAGCCGGTACTTTCAGCACATTCAGCACGGCGAAAAACACCGCACTGGTGGCGATATAGCTAACGGGAGGCAGCTGACGTGCTAACAAATGTAGCGACAGAGGCGGCCCACCGGCATGGAGCAAGGTCGAGCTAACACCACTGATAAAACCAAGACTGATCCCCGCTTTGGCACCAGCAAACAGGCTTAAATCGGCATTACCATAGAAGTAGCGCAGTGCGAACAGCGTGGCCCCGATGCCGATAAACAGCTGCAATTGCTTAATAGTGACCAGCAGCAGGACAAAGCTGGCCGCGACAATCCCCATAATGGCGGGCAGCATTAAAAACCGCAGGGCGGCGAGGTCCCATTTTTTCCAGCTGCTTTGCAGGGTAAACGCATCGCACAGGATCAGCACCGGCAGTAGCAATGCTAGCGCGCGGTCGGCCGGAAAAGCCAGTAATAACAACGGCATGGCTAAAAGCCCCAGACTGCCGGCAAAGCTGGTTTTTGAGATGCCAGACAGCATCACCGCACCTGCCAGCGTCAGCCATTGCCAC
>Ga0209812_10000534_pt1 | contig 33853 bp, 31 predicted proteins | sample JI71714BDNA_FD_187502 | JGI IMG/M metagenome (GOLD analysis project Ga0209812, IMG submission 187502) | Wastewater effluent complex algal communities from Wisconsin, to seasonally profile nutrient transformation and Carbon sequestration -... | ecosystem: Engineered > WWTP > Effluent > Algae...
ACCGAAGGCTCCGTGCCCAGATGGCGGAATTGGTAGACGCACCGTCTTCAGGTGGCGGCGCTCGCAAGGGCGTGGAGGTTCGAGTCCTCTTCTGGGCACCAAAACTCCTGCGGGAGTGGCATCAAAAACCTTGAAAAAACCGCAGAAATCTGCCATTTTTGGACAGGTTTTGATGCTCTGCGTTTCAGGCCGTTTCACACCATGCCACGCGAAATCGTGGCATGGAAAGGGCCATTGGCCCGCATTTGCCCTTTTTCCAGAAAGGTCATGCCACGAAATGCCACTTAACGCACTGCAAATCCGTAGCTTTCAGCCGGAAACCACCCCTTACAAAAAGACTGATGAGCGCGGGCTGTACCTCGAGGTCTTCCCCAACGGCTCAAAACTCTGGCGGCTGAAGTACAACTTCGCCGGCAAGCAAAAGCGCATCGCTCTTGGAGCCTGGCCGGAAGTTAGTCTTCAGGCCGCCCGCCTCGAGCGCGACGAACTCAGGCTGCGTATTGCCAAGGGCGAAGACCCTGCTTTGACGCGAAAGAAGAACAAGGCGACGGCCAAAATCAGCGCGGCCAATACCTTCGAGTCGGTTGCCCGCGAGTATATCGAGAGCAAGATGGTCGGCGAAGGCCGTGCCGAGGCCACCTTGCTCAAGGCTCGCTGGTTCCTCGATCTGCTCAAACCAGCGATCGGCCACATGCCGATTTCGGACGTCGACCCGCAGATGATGCTCGCCCCGCTGAAGAAGCTGGAGGCGCGCGGCAACCGAGAGACAGCCAAGAAGTGCCGCTCATTCGCGAGCCGCGTGTTCCGCTATGGCGCGGCGACTGGCCGCTGCACCACGGACCCGACGGCGATCCTCAAAGGCGCACTGCTGACGCCGCAGGCGCGCCACTATGCGGCGATCCTCGAACCGGAAAAGCTCGGTGAGCTGCTACGCGCTATCGACGCGTTCGAGTGCTATCCGATCACGAAGCTTGCGCTGAAAGTCGCCCCGCACATTTTTGTCCGACCGGGTGAGATGCGGCACGGCGAGTGGCAGGAGATCGACTTCGAGAAGGCGATCTGGACTATCCCCGCAGGCAAGATGAAGGCGCGGCGCACCCACGCCGTGCCCCTGTCGCGCCAGGTGCTCGAATTGCTCACAGAGCTCAAGGCCATCACCGGGGGGCAAGGCTACATCTTCCCAGCCTTCCACACTCGGCTTCGACCAATGAGTGAAAACACAATCAACTCGTCATTTCGCCGCATGGGCTACAGCAAAGATGACATGACGGCGCACGGGTTCCGGTCAACGGCTTCCACCCTGCTTAACGAAAGCGCGCTTTGGCACCCCGACGCTATCGAACGGGCGCTGGCGCATGGCGACAGCAATGCCATTCGCGGAACCTACAACCGGGGCCAGTACTGGGATGAAAGGGTGAAGATGGCGCAGTGGTGGAGCGACTACCTTGATGATCTGAGGGCTGGCAAGGCTTTTAATTAAAGGCACTTCAGGAGCGGCATTGCAAGCGCTTGGAGGCTCGGGCGCCAACCTAGAATACAGGCGGTTATGCACGGCTTCAAACGGACGCCGAGGTTAGCGCGCGACAGCGCAGGATCACCTGTTCGACGCCCTCGATCGCCTGTTTGAGATAGTGCGCCAGTTCGACGTTGATCTCGGCAAGTACGAGATACTGCGCCTCGTAAGTCGTATGCTGCGGAGTCCCTCCCGGTCTCTGTAGCAACGCCATCCAGGAGTAGTGTCGCTTGGGGCCATGTCCCGGTTCGAACGATGTCCAGGAAATGCCATTTTCATCACGTCGTATATGGACGAGGGCCTCAGGCACGGTCGCGACCTGCAGATGCTCATGCTTAGCCGAATTGACCAGCGTCGCGAGCTCGGGCAGCCAGATATTGGCCGGGTCTGCGAACGCCTGCATGTCCGCAAAGGCGGCAAGCGCACTCGGCGATGCGGCTGGGACACCAGGCATTTTCGCGTTCATCAACGATGCGAAGTCACTCGCTTTTGCCCCCTCACGTGCGATCGGGAAATAGATGATCGCGCCCGGCGGCGTTGCCGAGAAATCTTGCCACACCTGTCGGGCGCAGTAGTCGAGCGCGGCGCGGAGATGGTCGAGTATCTCCTTGGTGGTGACTTGTAGTTCCGTGCTGATCTCGTCAGCGAGCATCGCCACTTCGTACGGGTCGCCATGATCGTCGCCAATCCAAGCAGCATGTTTACGCGCCCGCGAAACCAGTGCTTGGGCCATTGCGAACCGATCCATCTTAACCTTCCTCGCCCAGCTTGGTTGCCTCGATCAGCCGGTCTATAACCAGTTCATTCCAAGCATCGCTGAGGCGCGCATCGACGCGCTTGCGTGCTTCATCGAGGTCGGGGGTTTCCTCGAACCAGGTCGCCACCATATCGGCGATGTCGTTACGATAGCCGCCGCCGCCGCCATAGCGGGTGCGCAAATCCGACCAGAATTCGATCGAACCGTCGAGATACGGCTTGAATGTGTTGCGCCCGATACCGAGAGCACGCGAGAGGAATTCCTGCCGCCAGTCGGCAATGTCCTCTCGCAGCGTCTCGATCAGGCCCTTAACCTCGGGAAGCGCGGAAAATTTTTCCTCGAGAGCTTCAAGGCGGCCAGTGATCTTGAGCATGTGATCGTTGCTTCGCCGGTTGGCGTCGGTCCGCACACCCGTGCCGATCATGTGGAATATCTCGAAGTTATCCCAGGCACCGCGTCGTGCGATCGAGGCCGCGATTGAACTCGCATGGCCAGACTTTATCTCGTTGATTAAGGTCTGGTGCGCTGGACGCGCGCTACTCGGCAAAAGGCGATAGGCCTTTGCCATCGCAACAGCCTCTTCGGCTATTGCCACTCGCGCTTGCTGGATGCGTGCGGCGTCCGCATTGGTTACCAAATCCTCGGACAAGGCGACAAATCGCATGAGCCGCTCGACCTGATACTGCCGAATAATACCGACATGATTGTTGAGCTGGTCCCAGACCTTCGGAGCAGAGTCTTCAATGGCATTGAAGAACAGCACCGGCAGCCGCCCGATACCTGCCTCGACTAGACTATCCTCGACCTGCGCGGCGCGGATCGCATAGCCATGCTCAACCGATTCCGGCGGCTCACCAGAATCGTCGATGATCTTCATCGCCTGATCGCCTTGCGGCAGCACTAGCAAGACTACTCGTCGACGCTCGATCGCGTCCGAACCGAGTTCCGAAATTTGCTTCATGAGCTTCATCGGATCAGCGCCGGGCGCATCATTGAACCCGCAGCAAAGTACGGTGAGAGTGCGCTGGTCGTTAATGAGTGCCTGCAGATCGGACCGCTCGGTTGTTACGTGCATGCCCTTGGTGTCGATGATGCTGAGTTCATATGGCGAACGCCGGACTGCCGACTCAGGCACGAACACGGTGACGCGCTGGGGAATTGCGAATCGAGGGTCCTGCCCGTAGTTGATCGCGGTAATGTTCTTGGACAGCCAGTTCAGGCCGTCCTCGTTGGTCTCCGATAGGATCAACTGGGTTTCCGTGCGCTCTTCAAGCCGCATGCGGTTGATGATCTCTTCGACGACATCATCCTGAATGCCGCCGGCGGCTGCGATCATCGCGCTGATCGGATCGATCTGGTTGCGGATGTCTTCAGGATTCTTCTTTTTCTTGAGGTCCGCCATGTTGCGGATCGCGCGATCGAGCTCAGTCGTGATGCCACCTTTGTTCTCGGCGGTTGCGCGCACCATCTCTGTCACAAGCAGGCGTGTTTCGTCTGCGCTTTTTGGTTCGACCGCGATACCGTAGGCTGGTGCGATCCGAATAACGACCTCGCTGGTCGTGGTACGGCCTCCGGTAGCTGGGAAGACCGGCTGCGGAATACTGTTCTTTCCCGGGATCATCAGGTTAGTGAGGTTGGACAAGGCAGTTGTCTTGCCTACACCTACCGTGCCGATCCACGCCATCGCGTGATCGGTCTGTCCAAGAAACGCAGCCGAAGAAGCGATGTTCGTGCGGATCAGCGAGAGCGGCACCGAGAGAAGCGCGTCATATTCAGGACTGCGCTCAAAGGCTTCGAGCCGCTGAAGAGCTTGCTCAGCCGCCCACAGCACCTCGCGATCCGGGTGGAGAACGGTGGGGCGATCGGACAGCCTCCAATCGCGTGCGTAGAATTCAAGAATGTCGCGGCTTGCCGGCGTCCCAACTGCTTCGAGGTAGCGGCGCGCCATAGTCTCGTCGGTCATCTCGCTGCGCTCAAGTCGAGAGATGACACTTCCGCTGACTGACAACCGCTCCGCCATCGCGGTCTGCTTAAGCCCGGCATCCTCGCGAGCACGCTTCAAAACCAAAGTGGGAATCGACATTGCCATCTCCTGTAGTTGCGAGTCGTCTAAAGCATGCCACAATCATGCTCGCAAGATGTTATGCAAGTTTGCAGCAACCTTTCTACAAGCTTGCACCGCGGCAAAGTCTCGTTTCCAAGCTGAACGGTTTCGACCGCACCTGCTTCCGAGGCTGAGACTCGGCATCGCCGGGCGCTAAGCGCCCGGCTGCCCTTCCCTCGCCTCATCGTCGAGCGGCGTGCGCAACACGATCCGGCCGTTGATCGGCACGACCTCGAGCTGAAGCGACAGGCCCTTGCGGTCGCGGTGGAACCACGCGGCTCCGACCTTGGTCCAGAAGGCTTTGTCGCCGCGATTGCTGACATGCCAGGCGATGAAATCCGGAGCCTTGGGCTCAGGCGCGGTGGCTGGCGCGGGTGCTTGGGACGTGCGGGCCATGGAATGTTCCTTTCGTGTTTGTGGCTCGTTGCACCGAACAGAAAGGCCGCACGGCAAAGGGCGCGGGGTCATGTCCAACACGGGTGACGGAACGGAACCGGCGCGGGCCGGACATTGACCCTCGACCGCGTGCGGCCAGTGCGGGTGCTCGAAACGAAGCCGCCAAACCGAAGGACACCCAGGCCGCCAGCCTATCCCCCGCTTGCGCACCGCCACGCTCTGCCCCAAACCCTTGTCATGGCAATGGAAGGCACCGCGCGTAAACGCTGGAGCGAGGAGGAGACGGTGCTCGCGCTCTACCTCTATTTCCAGCTACCGTTCGGAAAGCTGCATTCGGGCAATCCGGAGATCCAGACGCTCGCCGCTGCCATTGACCGATCGAACAGCTCGGTGGCGATGAAGCTATGCAACTTTGCGAGCCTTGATCCCAAGATCACCGACAGCGGGCGCAAGGGGCTGGACGGCGCATCGAAGCTCGACCGCGCCACCTATGCCGAGTTCGGGCAAGACTGGTCGGGTCTGGTGGCGCGGGCCGAAGAGCTGTGGTCCAGCCAGGTCGACCGGCAGGTGGCCGCCACGCAATTGCCACCGCCCGCCAGTCATCTTCTCCATGACGAGCGCAGCGAGTTCAAATTCGAGCCGTGGCAAGGCGAGTCCACGACACAGGCCATCGTCAACCAGCGGGTCGGCCAGGACTTTTTCCGGCGCGCTGTGCTCGCCAATTATGAGGAGGCCTGCTGCATCACCGGCATTGCCGACACCCGTCTGCTGACCGCCAGCCATATCAAACCTTGGGGCAAGGACAGCCGGAGCCGCCACAATCCGGCCAACGGTCTGCTGCTGTCGGCCACGCTCGACCGCGCCTTCGATCGCGGGCTAATCACGGTCGATCGCGCCCGCCGCATTCATGTCTCGCGCCAACTGCGCGACAGCCGCAGCCGCGAGACCCGCGACTATTTCCAGCAATTCGAGAAAGCGACCTTGCGCCCGGCGACCCGGTTCGATCCGGAGCCCGCCTTTCTCGACTGGCACAATGAACACTGCTTTGTGGATCACCGCGCCGCCTGACGTGTCAGGCGGCGCGCTTGGCTAAAGAGACCCCCATCTATCGATCACATCAGAACAGGGACAGCTGCGCATCCTCACCTGCGACGAAGGTGGCGGGCGGACCAGCCATCACAAGTTCTCGTCCGGCATGACGCACAATGATACCGTTATAAAAGCCCGCCTGATCGCCGCGCGCCCGATCACCATCGCGGCACCGATCATGATAGCTGCGCGCCGTGCCGCCATAAACGGAAGAGTGGACGAGCCGGTAGGCTTCGGCACCGGACGGGCTAGTGCCAACACAAACCCAGAGCTCTCCGGCGTATCGGAATGGCTTGCGGATGGGCTGACCTATGCCGATGCGGTCGGCGCTGTAGCTGGCGCGAATATCGCCTTCGCCAATCTGCTTCTCGCTGGCGTGGCACCACGCACCGAAAGCAAGGCGCGACGGTTCCACCGTGTGGGAGCGGGCAGCCATTTCAATACTCGCTCGCCAGCATGATGGTCAGCACCCGCCGGGTCACGGCGGGATCGGCGGGGTCCTCGCTGCCGAACCGCAATTGGCGGTCATAGGCATCCACCTTCCAGAACACGGTCACCGCAACATCGACAGGGCGTAAAGTCGACCAGTCCCCGTCCACCCCCTGCCAGATCGCGCCGAAGTCGCGCTCGCCATAAGGATCATTGTCGGGTGTGAAAGCATCGAACGTCTCGACCAGCTCGCGAAGCCGCGATTGATCCGCGTCCGACAAAGCACGAATGCCCTCGGTCGCCACCACCACACAGGCAATGCCCATGGCGCGGCGCGCCAGATCATTGAGCCGCGCGATCCGCTCGGCGCGGGACAGCACTGCGCCGCTCATGACGCAAGGCTCCCGCCGCACTCGCACAGGCGCACCAACTCGCCGAAATCCTCACGCTCACCCAGCTCATTGGCCAGCTGCTGCACTGTCACCAGCGGCAAGCCGTTGTCGTGCGCCAGCAAGCGCAGCCAGTCCTCCCGGCACTCGGCCCCGCACGCGCGGCAATTCAAGATCAGGTCACCCATGGTCCAAACTCCATCCGGCAAAGCCGCATCCGTCACGCGGCATGCGGCTCTGCCTTCCGGCGAGGATGGGAGGGGGAGGGACAACCCCAATCGATGCCCTGGCGCGGGCCAGCGGGCACAGCCCGCCACACGGGGGTGACGATTGGGGTTTGGGAACGAGAGGGCAAAGCCCTTGGCGTTCCCCCAAAGGATCGCAGCAGCGATCCGCACAGACAACGGCGCCCTTGCACGGCGCGAAGCCGCCGGACGCCCTGCGCGCGGGCCAAGTGGGCCAGCGGGCGTCCGGCAATGAGAGAGGCAGGAGCGCCTGCGGGTCAGCTCAGAAACGCCGCGCCCTCAGGAGCATGGCCACAGGCCATGCGGGACAGAGCGCGTCCTCCACAAGATCCCGCTCCGCTTGCACCCGCTCCCGATCGTCACCCGGATGGGCCGGGACTACGGGCCCGGTCCGCGCCAGCGGATAGAGCGGGTCGCCATTGGGCAGCCCACATGCCTTCAGTCTGCTTGGCCTTATGCAATCACTCAACGGACACTTTGCGTGCGCCAGAGGTCAGACTGCCTACCCTCCGCAAGTCCGGCTTGCCCGCCCTCATTAAGGTAGTACACTTTATTTTCTCACACAGGGGCCTCATCCGTTACAAATGACCAACACCCTCATCGGATATGCCCGCTGCTCGACCGACAAGCAGAATCTCACCGCACAGCGCCGGGCGCTGATCGAGCTCAGCGTCCCCGAGGACCGCATCTACACCGACCACGGCCCGACCGGCCGCAACCGCGACCGCCCCGGCCTCGCCTAGGCGTTGGCGGTCGTGCGCGCCGGCGAAACGCTAGTGGTGCCCAAGCTGGACCGGCTAGCTCGGTCGGTGCCGGACGCGCGGGCAATCGCGGATGAGTTGGAGAAGCGCGGTGTGAGCGTGGCGCGGGGCAAGCAGGTCTATGACCCCATCGATCCGATGGACCGAATGTTCTTCAACATCCTCGCCACCTTCGCCGAGTTCGAGAGCGACCTTATCCGGCTGCGCACCCGCGAGGGCATGAAGATCGCCCGAGACATGGGCAAACTCAGCGACAAGCCGTCCAAGCTGTCCGACCTCCAGCAGCGCGAATTGCTCAAGATGCACGCGACCGGCGAATATTCGATCAGCGACCTCGGCAAACTGTTCAAGGTCTCACGGCCAACCGTGTATCGGACGATACGACGAGGTGGCCTGAGCGGCGTTTGGAACTATACTAGGTTTTGCGCCAGCGTAGCAGGCGCGTGAAATTAAAACGATCCGCGCCGGACACCCGCGGAGTTCGTCTGAATATTCCTATCTTTAAATGACTGAGATGGTCTGGAGCCAATTTAGTACGCTTCGCGCAAAGTCCCGAAGCAATTGAACGATCTCTTCCTTGAAGATCACGCCGAACGTCCCAGCAGTTCCCCACAGCGCCTTCACCACGTATTCTCGCGCAAGGTCCCTGCCTTTGTCGAGGACCTTGGCTCCTTCTTGTCGAGCCATCTCGAGAATCTTACCCGCCCAGGCGACGAACGCTCCCGCCCTCCCGATCACACGCGCATCAGGCGTTTCAGTTTCGAGCTCAAGCTTGATTTGCTGCACGGCATCTTCGATGTCCGGTCCCAAGACCGGCTGCTCATCCATGGGACTTGGAGGCTTATTATGACCCATTTCCGGCGGAGGATCGGGCTGGGCTGAGCCAAGCGCTGCCAACACGCTTTCTATGCCCGCTATCATATCCGCGCGGAGCTCGGGCTCGCCGACAGCAACTAAGTTAAACTGTTCGCTGTTTGCGAGAATCGCAATTTCGGATGCGAGCGGATCGGCAGACGGACTTTTCTCGTCTGCAAGGACTGGGTCGAGGTCGCCGGCATGTGCGGATGCCAAATGCTGCACATAACGCCCCAGTTTGTCGGCGCGAATGCCGAGCGCCCACTCGCCCTTCCCCTTGTGCTGTTTCGATGCGCCGTTGGCACCACCGGCCTGGAGAGTCGCCGCATTGATCTGGATCGATGGAGAGGCACCTAATGCGCCCAGTCTGTGCTGAACGTCGAAACCAGCAAAAAGCCCAAACTCCTCGCTCCAGCCAAGGATCAGAGTCCGGCCATTCGGTTCGGGTTCGAACCCGTTAATACCCGTAACTTGAATCCGAAATTCTGACTCGGAGCGGCTTTTCCCGCCATGCGAAAGATTCCAGATATAGAGCCTAACCGTATGACGGACACCCTCCCGTTCCATTGTGAAGCGCGCAGGGTGCGTGGCGCCTTGAGTCAAACGCTCAACAGTCCACCCATCGGTGGCGATGGCTTCAACTGCACGATTAATCAAAACTTGCTTGTTGAGGCGTCCCATCCGGTGCTTCCTATCCAGCCTTGATCGCAAACAGCACCCCAGCAACGTCAGGGGGAAGTGCACCGCCCTGATCGAACAGCCTTAGTCCTTCGTTCATGAGGTGCTCGACCAAGCGGTATGGTTGAGACTCATCGGGGAAAAGAGCCTCGATGACCGCTTTCAGCGCGCCGTCTGAATCGACACTCCCGACATTCCACTTGGTACCTGCGCCCTCGGTCGTCCCACGTCTGGCCCCGTTATTGATGGCGTGCGCCATCGCAAACTTCGCTGCTTCAATCTCAGAAGCAAACAATCCTTCAGTCGCCAAGGCAGCAAGGACGCGCTCGTTTCCGAGGGTAATCCCGATGGTCTTCTTGTCGACAGTCTTCTCTGCAGCCATCGCCTACCTCCTATCGTTTCACAAGTTCGGTATGACGGGCAGACTGCCTCTCCAGTGCCCATTCCGCCCGAAGCCGGCCCTTGAGAGCCTCACGCGCACGCGCCGGCGGGAGTTCCTCCTCATACACCAAAAGAACCACCTGATCCGCCATGTCCGGGAGCACCTCGACGATACGTGACCGGTGCCCGCCATCGAGGCGGCCGAACGGTGAGTCGATCACAATTGGCCCGCGAAGCTGAGCGTTGTTTTGAAGAGCGGCGACGAGCGACAGCGCGACGACATGCTCCGCACCAGCCGAGCGGATAGGAATATCAGTCCCATCGCGATGGACAATGGTCAGACCATAGGTGTCGTTGATGCGCAGCCCGGCATAGTCTTGTTCGGTTGTCAGCTGCTGGAAGTATCGGCTCGCGTCGTCCTCGACCCGATGACGCAATTGGTCGCGGTAGACGCTGACGCTATCTTTGAACAACTCATACAACCGGCTTGCCAAATCCCGGCGGCGACGCTCGGAGTCCATCTGACCGCCGGCCAGCTTATCAAGCCTCTTCTGGATGTTATCCCTGTAGGTTGCGTTAGCAGCAAGCTTTTCGGTCGTCGCTTTCACGCCTTCCTCAAGGGCAGCGATCTGCCGAACGACGGAATCATACTCTCCGCGGAGGCCTTTCAGTTCGTCCTCTTCGTCGCCAGTCAACTGCTTGCCGATCTCCTCGATTTCTGCCGACTTCGAATAGACCTCGCGCTTGCGCTCTTCCAAATCGGACCAGAGGAGACGAAGCGCTGCGGGATTTGAATCTGCCAGCTGCGATTCCAGAGCATCCAGACGTCGCCGAACGCCAGCGAGCTCGCGCTGATCAGCCTCGGGAGAGATGTCGACACCTTCCGGAAGCGAGGAGCGGATCTTTGCCTGCGCATCGGGCGATACGATCTGGAGACATGTGGGACACGCTGGGTCGTGCCCCTCTGCCAGGCCGTGCAGCACCTGCGCGCGCGTAACCGCACTTTGCAGTTCGGCTTCCCGAGTTCGATGGGCGCGCACCGCCGCTGCCAGCTGTGGCCGAATGACGGCGGACCAAGCCGGTGCCATTGCCTTGGATATCTCTTCCTTCTTTTTCTGAATGAGTCTTTCAAGCGCCTCGACCTCGCCGACGAGCCGGTCGCGCTTGTCCAGCAGTGACGCCATGCGTTCACGACGACGCATGTCGTCCTCGATCGCGACCTTCCTAGCCCGCAGATTTTCGAGGTCCTTCTCATGCCGGAACAGGTCCGCGCTTAGCACCTCGCGTTCTTCGACGAGGCTCTGAAGCTGATTACCGAATTCTCTTGTCTTCTGATCGCCCTGTGCGGCGAGCGCTACACGTTCTTCGGCCTTGTCGAGCGCTGCTTTTAGGCTGTCGCGCGACTTGGTGAGCGTTGGGAGGCCCAAGATGCGCTCGATCGCCTGGCTGATCTTCGGCCCCATGTCAGTGTCGCCGTGCAGCAGGTCCTCGTATTCCTGTAGCAACTCACCATCGAATAAAAAGAAGCGCGCGATCTGTTCGGGGAGGATGCGTTCCAGTTCCAGGGCAGCCTGCTGCGCAGGCAGGATATGACCCCCACGCTCCAGGTAGTAGTCAGCGACGTAGTCTTCATGTCCAGCTGGCGAGCCGGATCCGGCTTTGGGGCGGCAGGTTCGCGTCAACCGGTATTCCGCACCGGCATGCGTGAGCTGAAGCCGAACCTCGAAGCTACGCGCGCCCTCCGCGCGCGCCTCCCAATTGATCATGTCGTGGAAAGATACGGCTCGCCGTCCGCGACCGATGATCTTACCGAAGAGAGCAAACCGGAAGGCGTTCAACAGCGTCGTTTTGCCGCGCATGTTCTCGCCATAAAAAACGGTAACGCCTTCTTCTTCTGGCAGTTCAAATGCCTGTTCGCCCTTGAAAGCGCCGAAGTCCTTTAAGTGAAGGGACTTGATCCGAAGCATCAGTTGCTCTCCGCCGCGCGCTTGGCGATCGCCTCGTCAACCAATCGCGCCACGTTGTCTGGCACGACGCCGTCGGCGTGAATGCGCAGAATCTCGAGCACCAGATCTCGATCAACGTCCGGAAAGCGCTCTGAACGCACCCTCCCGATAGTGTCTGCGACCGATGCATCACGGTTAGCGTGCGCGTCGTTAGGCATCTGTCATCTCCATCTCGTCTGTCTCGTTGTCCAATTCGAAGCCATTTTCAGTTAGGCTGGACCAGTCGAACCCAGCGGCCGCCGCAAGGCGACGAAGGTCGGCCACCGCCCCTGGATTTACTGCGTGACCGCCAAACTCGATCGCTCTTGCCAATTCGCCCTTCAGAATCGAGCCGCCCATCGCGTCCTCATCGTCCAATTCGGGGGCCACGATCACGTCGTGAAGGTGCGCCAGCGCCTTTCCCGGCGATCTTCTGAGCACCCTGCCGCGCCTTTGGATAAACTCGCGCGGGTTCTTCGATGAGGCAAGGATCAACGCATGCGTGACAGAGGGAATGTCCACACCCTCGTCAAGGCAGCGTATCGAGACCACCACGCCGCCCCGTTCGCCAAACACCTCCAACGTCCGAGCGCGATCACCGATCATTGCGCTATGGTATTCATACACGTCGTCTACGCCCGACTGCGCAATCGAGCGTTTGACTTCAGCAAGCTGATTTTGATCGTCGCAGTACACAATCCAGCGCTGTCCGGATCGATAGGCGTTCGCTAGGATGCGGCCAGCTAACGCAACCTTAGCGCGGGCACCCTTCACGATCCTTGCTCGGCGGATCAGTAGCAGCTTGAGACGAGCAGAAATACTATCAGACCCGTCGTCACCACCGGCCATTGACCGTGCGTAAAGGCGGCGGAACTCGTCTGTGGCCTTTATCCAATCTGCGCGTTCATCATCCTGGAGCGCCACCGTCTGGACATTGTATGCATATGGCGTCAGCGCTCCAGCCCTGATGGCGTCCTCCAGCCCGAAGGGCGGCGGAACTATTCCTTCGAAGTAGCCCATGATCAGCGCCGTTCCCTCGGGGTCGCCAGCGCGCTCGGGAGTGGCGCTTAGACCGAGCCGTGGACCTGTTTCCAGTGTAAGCAGTTGGCTCGCGCTGGTCGCGCCAAGCCGGTGCACCTCGTCGGCGATCATAAAGAGGTGCTGACCGCCAACAATCAGGCCGCGGAATTCGTCGCTGGAGGCGGTCTGGATTGTCGCCAAAACGGCGCGAGGCGCTCCTTCTCCCGGTCGGCTCCATGTTCGTAACCGCGCACCATCGCGCCATTTGGCATGGCCGCCACCACACGCCATTATCTGCAGACCAACGTCTCCGAACGTGCTGCGGAGTTCCTCATCCCACTGCTTCAGGAGCAGCTCACTTGGAACCAGGACCAGCGGGATTTCTCCTCGGCTGAGACTATTTCTGATCGCGCACAGCGCGGTGAACGTCTTGCCCGATCCGGTCGCATGCTTGAAAATGCCACGGCGGCCCCGAGCTTCCCATGCTTCAAGTGCTGCCACCTGATGAGGGCGCGGTGTGCGTCCGCTCGATTTTCCAGACTCAGCTGACCACCGCGCCGCTTGCTCCAGATCAAGGCAGATTTCATCAACGAATTCAGGCCACCGGCCTGCATCCGAGGCGGACACGATCGCATTTCTTGCAGTGTCGGGAAGCGCGCGAACAGTGATGCCCGGCCACTCATCTTCCCACACCTTCTCGAAATAATCGGCCTCGTCGACGACGCGAAGGCCCTCGCCTTCGTCACGCCAGCTTGCAAACACATCGACTGATTCAAGATTGCCATCGCGAGCAAGGCCAGGCCACGTTTCGTTCATCGATCCTTTGAACGCCACTCGATCGCCAAAGTTGTCGCCAAGGATGCCAACCTTGTCGTGGAAGAGGCGCTTCGGTCGGCCACCGGCCTCATTGCCGACCCAAGCGATTTTGCAGTCAATCACACCTGCTGAGACCAGCGAAGCCAAAACCACTGCTGGCTTCGCCAATCCTTCCGTCGCCATCAGATCCCTAAAGGATTCTGCAATCGCACGGCCGGCCTCAATCTCCGCGCGTTCGGTATACCCTTCGCGCAACGCCTCGTGGTCGCCTTCCGACAGGATCGGCGAGCAGATCAATCGCATCTTGCCACCTGCTGCAACAAATTCCTTGAGACTAGGCCATGCGATGAGAAAGATGGTGCTCGAGAAGAAACCGACCGCTCGGTCGTATGTCACAGATGCGCGAACCGCCGGTAGGTAGAAGCCTTCAGCGACATCGTCCTCGGGCTTATGATAAGCCCGCTTGAAATCGTGATCGCGGAGGCGGCCCATGTCAGGCTTGGGCCATACGGTCGCGAGTTATCCCCACACGGCGGACCAAAGCATCCGCCAAACGAGCTGGCGGACAGGCGAGCAACGTCTCGGTGACGGCGTCGCCACCCGTAGGCCGCAGCCTACGCTCCTGCTCGGCAATTTTCCCGGCGGTTGCTTCGATGATGGTGGTGGCTTTGACCTGCACGTTCCGTGACCAAGCGAAATCTGTGTAGAGCCCGGCGTCCCAAAGCACGAATACGTCCTCCTCCGCCGCATAGCCCGCCAGCAGGACGATGCGGCCGCCCGTCTGGTCGAAGCTAGCACGCTGACCGCGTTTCTGACCGGGAACAATCAGCTGCACCTTGTGCTCGCCGACAGGCCTGCCCCCCGGTGGGCGCGTCGCATTGAAGATATACAAGCGCACGCGTGAGGGCAGCGGCGTGGCAAGATCCGCCTCGAGCGGTTTCTGCTCAAGATCAGTGTGCGACCGCACACCCGCACCAAGCGCGCTAATAAAGCGCCGATGAAGCTCCGCTTGTGGAACACGCTCTGTTAGTAGGTTCATGGCCTCGCAGCCATTACCCTGTCCAGACAGAATGTCCGGGAACGGTGCCGAGGCAATGGCAAAGGATGATTGCGAGATGCCGCCCATGATCTCGGAGGTAATCGCCTGAACGTTCCCTCCCGCAGCCACACTGGCAAGCCAGTGTTCGAAATGATCACGGCGCAGCCGCCATTGACCACGAAGCTTGAAACCGGGCAATTCGCCATCTGCAAGCATGGCTGTGACTGTGCGCTCGCCTAGCTTAAGGCGTGTCGCTACGTCACGAATTGTCAAAATTTCATCCAATTCAGTGTGCCATCCTGCCAGCTGATGCCACGTTTCTGCATATTGCACAGCTTAACAAGCTGTAGTTCAGCTAAACAGCAGCTAGAGTCAAGCTATGCGCTTTCGAGTGCCGCTCTCACCTCATGGAAATGGGGAAACTCGGTATGCCCTTCTGACATGAGACGCCGCATCACCTCAGCATGCACACCTTGCACGCCTCTGGCCGCGACCTCTGGAATGGTGATCGCGTCTCCGATAAGCCGGGCGAGGTCGATTTTTCCTCTTGGTCCTACGCGTTCACCGATCGCGACCTCCGGCTTGCGCAGATTCATCACGACGTCGAAGTGAGCGACGTTCTCCTCGCCGTCTCGGCCTTTGTATCCCTTATGACTTTGCTGTTTACGGTCTAGCGAGGCCGCCTCGTGAAATTCGAAGCCGGCTGACGAAGCTGCCTCGCTCAGCGACCGCCACACCTCGCTGTCGGTGTTATGGAAAACGACGGTAGCCCAGCCACCTGGCTTAAGGACGCGTGCTATCTCCGCCAGTGAGCCAGCCATCAATTCCGAATAGTCCGCGAGCGTCTTTCCACCATCGGTAGGCAAAAGCGACCTGTTGACTACAGCTTCCAGAGCCGGGTCGGAGACCCGCCCCAGCCAAGCCTCCCAGATCAGATTGCAGTCTGCGTAGAAGATGTTCGAACCGAAAGGCGGATCGGTGAACACGTAGTCGATACTGCCATCTGGTATCCGTGAAAGATCGGTTGCGCTGCCGGACATCACACGGGGCGGCTCGGCTGCCACAGGCTTGAATGCGGCATAATACGAGCGCAACTGCCCAATCTTCTTTCGCATGACATTTAGCACGTTAACTTCCGCTGAGAGCTGGGGCACGTAAAGCGTCCCAGTCAGTGGCCTGTGTCCACCACGCGCATTGAACCGCCGCATTTTCGTTCCGTGCCAAGCGGTGTTCGTGAATGCGAATGCCAATGCGGCCCGCAACCGCTCGTCGGGTTCTGTTTGAATGGCCTCCCAAAGTACAGAAAGAGCCATCCGATTCCTGTCAGTATACATGTCTCGGACAGAGCGGATCCCATGGAGATGTAGCGCGCACCTGTGATACATCTCGCGATCAGCGCCGAGCGGAACATCGGGGAAAGGCGCGTCCGTAGTTTGCGCGGCGTACTTTTCGGCATCCTCGCGATCCTGTTCGGTAGCCGCTCGCTCACCGCGCCCCCCGCTTGCACGCTCGAACGAGACGAGCGCTGGCTCATTGTCAATTACTTCGAAGTGCCTACGGTCGGCGCGGTGATCGCAGCTTGGACATTCTGTTTCACGGGTCAAGCGCCCCGTCTTTCGATCAACCGTGTCCCATAAAAGAAAGTCAGCACGACACTGTGGGCAGCGGTGCCGCGTACTCCAAAGGGTCCACCTGATCATCGCCGGTGCCCCAGTCTCGTCGCGGGTCGCATAAATGCGGTCGAAATCGCTCTTTACAACGGCCGCAACCCTGTCGAATGCGACTTCGAGTGCATCTCCTTCACAAGTGCGCGTATGGTTCCAAGCCAAATGCACTGCAGCGGTTGAAAGATCGTTGAGTATCGCACGCCGTCCTGCAAGCGCCGCCGCGACGCCCGTCATTCCCGAGCCACAGAATGGGTCGAGCACTACGTCCCCCTGCTTTGAGAAGTGTTCGATGAACGGCAGGATCGCCTCTGGAGGCACCTTGGTGTGATAGCTGTGAGCATTGTAAAACGCCGTGTTGCGTGAGCCAGGTACCATCCGCGCGCTAGGCGGCGCATCGGTTGCCGATCCGCCCTTGCTGGCTGGCAGCGGCTCGTCGGACATATAGGCGGCGACGAAATCAGTCATCTTCTTCGCCGCCGCCGGCGGACCGAGCCTGGCGCGCTTGGCCTCGATTCCATCGATAGTTACGCCAGATGCTGAAAGGTCAGCCTGGAGCACATCTCGCAGCACCGCCGTGTACAAATGGTCTCGATCTGTTGCACCTTCGACCAAAGCACGCTGGATAGACGCGTCGATGAAAGCGGCAGGTGCAGCCTCACGCTTTCGAGCCGGACGTGATCGGTGAGCAAGCGTGAGTGTTAGATCCAGCCTGGTGACCCGCTCTTTTCCAAGCTGACCCTTGACCCCCTTGATCGATGGCTGTCCTTTGTTGAGCACATGGACGCTTCGCGTTTCCAGTCCGGCGTCAGAAAGCGCGTCCTGAACTTCGGTCCAGACGCGGTCATCCGTGTTCGAGAATGCCAAGACGCCAGCGCCGCCTCTGCGCATGATCCGGGCGGCTTCGCCGAAGGCTTTGGCCATCAGATCACCGTATAGTTCCAGGTCCTTGCCGCCGGACGCACGGGGTCGCCGCTGATTAACAACGATCTCGTTAGTCTGATCCGTTTGCGTTCCGAGCCAAGCGTCCCACAACAGTGAACTGTCCGCATAGAAGATGTTCGACCCAAAGGGCGGGTCCATAAACACCAGATCAACCGCTTGGTCGGGAATGCAGCTTAGATCGGTCGCCGAGCACTGGAATACCTGTGCTTGCGTGCTGATGCCGTGCCGTGTCTGGAAGAACCGCAGTACGTCAGCCGCTTTGCGTTTGAACAAACTAAGGACGTTCCATTCGTACCGCAGCGACGACACATACATGGTGCCGGTCATCACATTGGTCGGCCGCTTAGCATTCCACTGATACCGCTTCGAAGCGCGATTAACGCAGGCCGTGAACGCGAACAACAGCGCTTCGCGGATGCGGCCCTCGGCGACCTGAATTATTGAATGCCGGATCGCCGCGAGTGCGTGAAGATTGCGCTTCGTGTAAAAGCTCGCCGCGTCAGAGATTCCCATGGCTGTATGGGCCGAGCGCCACATTTCGCGGTCAGACCCAAATGACACCGAAGGTATCCAGTAGGGGATGGTCGTAGCATTAATTTCATCGATCAATGCCAGTTCGGCAGCCGTAGGCTCATGTGACGTGATCCGCTTTCCAGACTTCGAAACATGCGTCTGCACCGGCGCCTCATCGACCCATAAAAGACTAGCCTTCTCTATTGTCGATCTGCACGCTGGGCAAACAAGCTTCTTGCCGAGGCCTTTGTGCAGCGCGTCCCAGTAGCTGATTTGGGCACCACATCCGCTACAGGCGAAGACGTCACTCCAGACGGTATATTCAATCCGTTCGCCTAGGCTTCCGATCGGGACGTATAGCCAGTCCATTGTCTGCTTCACATCGAGCTCGACTTGCAGAAGCGCGTCCTTGAATGCCACTGGATCGCACGGCGCCGTGTAATTGCGCGCGATGTGAACGGCTGCCGGCGAGAGATCTGAAAGAAGGGCATTGCGACCAACATCTAACGCGGCCACCCCTGTCATCCCCGAACCGCAGAACGGATCGCTAACTAGGTCTCCAGGGTTGGTGAATGCCTCAATGAAAGGGATGATCGCTGACGGAGGCACCTTCGTATGGTAGCTGTGAGCACGATAGGTCGTGGTCGCTTTGCTTACGTGTATCAGCGGTGGGATCGTCGCACCGCTTCCTGCTTCGCGTATCTTACGCGAGTTCGCTGACGGAATGGCTGCGGGCCGGTTCGGGTAAGTGATCGCATCTTGCTCAGCCCACACTCTGACGGCCGCAGCAACAGCGGTCGCATCCGTCGCTATGGCCCCTTGAACATCCTTGGGAAGCCGGCCGGCCTGCAGGAGTAGCAACTCCGTTGGGAGGCCGAGTATCGAGCTCAGATTTGAAATCTGCTCTTCTGTCGGCACTCGCTTGCCGCTTTCGACGAGGCTCAGATAGCTCTTGTCGACACCAATCTGAACCGCCAATGCGGACTGCGAAATCCCCATCGCTAAGCGCCGCTGCTGTATGTGTGAGCCTGCCGAATTCATCGCGTCCTCCGATGAGAACAAAGTGCGTCCGTTGACAAAATTAGTCAACACCAGATCGGCTCTTCCAGCAAAATCGATCAAGTGCGCTCCTGCAGATTCTCGCCAGCTAGGCAGCAACCAAACCTTGGCGTGTGAGCACACAAAGGTTGTCGAACCTAGTGTTGCCAAGCGAGGCCTTACCGGTGCCAGCCTTTTGGTCTGCTTCAGTCATTATAAGGTCGCTATGGGAACTTCCGACCCACCCAAAAAGCCAGTCTAATGTGGTGATTGCGGCGCAAAGACGTCCGCATAAGAGGCGCGGACTCGAGTGCATTCAGGCAGCATGTATGCTCCCTTGAGTGACGAACAGGATCGATTTGCCGCGGAGCGGAGTCTCTCGAAGACGCGCTGTGTCCCGCGTCAGATATCTGATTGGATCAAGGCAGAATGAGAGAACCTCGACACTATGGTTTCACCGGTTCGCCCAACCACTCCGCAGCCTTCGCCGCCGCGCTGGCAGCGGTGAAAATCGCCCGGTTGTCGCCCTTGAGAACCTCAAGCCAGCTGGCGAGGTAGCAGGCATGATCCGGACGCGGGGTGACCGACAGGCCAAGGTCACCGCACAGGAAGGCTGAGCCAAGCTCGGCGACCAGTTCCTCCATGGCATAGGCCTCGTCGCCGAAGCGCTTGCCGAAGGTGCGGGCCAGACGGTGGTCAGCACCGGTCCAGTGGACCAGCTCATGGAGCAGGATGGCGTACCAGTTCTGCTCAGCGCTGGCGGTGTCAGTGGCAAAGAACCGCTCGCGGTCGGGCATGGTGATCGTGTCGGTAGATGGGGTGTAGTGGGCGCTCTCGCCCTGAATGCGGATGGCAGCCCCGGTGGAAGCGATGAAGGTCTCGACATTAGGGATGGGATCAAAGGCCTCAGCGTCCGGCACCTCGGTGAGAGCATAGCCCTCGACCTGCGCGATGTTGAACACATGCGAGCCCTGCGCGAAGATCCGGCCTGCGCCCTCGCGCGCCACGTCTTCGCTGCCATCGGGCTTGTCCAAGACCTTGTAGAACACGATCGGAGAGGCCTTCTCGCCCTTGCGGACCTGCGCGCCCAATGATTGCCACTGGCGATAAGTGGCCCAGAGACCGTGGCCGAAGTCCTGCGCTTCGGCGCTGGCCCAGAGGGCGAGGACATTGACGCCGCGATAGGCCTTGCGGGTGACCGCATTGACGGGCCGGGTCAGCGGAGCACTGCTGCGATGCCAGGGGAGCGTGTAGTCGCCGGTGCCGCGCTCCAGCGCGGCGATGATCTGGTTGGTGATGGTGTCGTAGATGCTGGCGGTTGCGTTGGTGGCCATGGGAGTAATCCTTCGTCCTGTCGTTGGGAACGCGGATGAAGGGACGGGCCGGATGGCCGGGCGGGTCAGCGCGAAGCGCGAAACAGCCAACACGGGAGGGCGAAGCCCGAATGGATCGGGCAGGCTGTTGATCCCGCCCGGCACGGCCTGTCACTTAGGGAGCAGTTTATTCCAATAGCAGGGCGAAGGGTGCCATGGCTGTGCGTACACGCATACAACGATCAGCCGAGACCAGCACCCAGAGATTTCGTCTTGGCAGCCTCAGGCGCACTCACCTCCATGGCGGTCTGCTTCTCGCCCGCGCGCTCATGAATCGCGCGGATCAGCCGCGCCTTGTCGTCGGTTACGACAACGGCCTCGGACTTCGCGCGCGAGAGCGCGACATAGAGCATCTTTTGATCGACCAGATTGGCGGAGCGGCTGTCGGCGTGGATCAAGACCCGCTCGGCGGTCTGGCCCTGCGCGGCATGGGCGGTCTGGACATAGGCATGGCGCAGATGGGCATCGCGGGGATCGGCAAGATCAAGGCGCTGCTCGCGGCCATTGGCCAGTGCGATGGTGGCCTGCTGCCGCTCGGGATCAATGCCGGTGACGGTGCCCCGCAACCCGTTGATGCGCCCGGCCTCGCGGTCGTTGCGGGTGAACTGCACGCGGTCGCCCGCCTGCAGCTCCATCGGCTTGGGCTCGAACACCTCGACCTTGCCCGCGCCCCACTGGCGCAGCCGCCAGTCGACGCCTGATCCGTCCGCGGCCTTCAAGGTGATCGCGGCCTTATCGTGATCAATCCGCTCGACCCGGTAGGCAGCACCGCGCGTCACGCCTTTGTCGGCATAGTCGCAGGCAAAGCGGACGACATCACCGATGGCATAGCTTGCGGCCTGGCGAGTTTCAGCACGGGTGAGGCCCTTTGCTTCGAGAGCCTCGAACCGAACGGCCGCGGAGGAGAGCTCACCGCGCTGCGCCAGCTGCTGGCGGATCAGGGTAGTGAGCGTATCGCGCCCATCACGTGAGGGCTCGATCACCAGGGTGCGCACACGCTCGGCGGGGCTCAGGGCAACAAAGCGCTGGGCCATCGTCGCAAGCCGCGCATCGCGGTCCGCGCCTTCGATCACCTCGCCGCCGCCGCGCTCCAGCGCGGCAAGGGCCTTGCCGGCATGGCCTTCGATTGACGCCATGACGGCTTCGCGGGTCTCGGCATTGGTCTGGCGTACAACGTTAGCCAGCTTGGCCGTTGACATGCCCGCCTGCTGCAACTGTGCAAAGGCCGCGCCTGCGCCGACAGATCCGAGCTGCCTGACGTCGCCAACCAGCACAAGCCGCGCTCCGGCCTTGTCGGCGCTGGCCATAAGCTGCGCCATGTCACGCGCAGAGAGCATCGAAGCCTCATCGACGATCCACACCGCGCCCTTGCCGAGCCCTTTGGCCTCGGGCGAGACAAGGTGCCGTGCAACCGTATCGCCGCGAAGGCCCAGCGCCTCACCCAACACCGTGGCCGCTGACGCTGTCGGCGCCAGTGCAGTCACGGAAAGCCCGCTTTTCGCCGCCTCGCGCGCATAGGTTGCCAGAACGGTTGTCGTCTTGGCCGTCCCGGCATAGCCCTGCACGGCGGCCACACGGTCGCGCGATGTGAGCAATGCAGAGGTCGCGCGCTTCTGGTCATCGGTCCAGGCAAACCCCGCGCGCGCTGATTGCCCCGCGGCGCGCTCGACCGTGCGCGCAGCGGCAAGTGACGACGCCAGTGGCGCGGCAACGCCGCGCCCGGCCGCTTCAAGGCGAAGCATGGCCTGTTCAGTCGCAATCGCCTCGGGCGTGGTGAACCCCGCAAACTCAGCCCCGCGCCGGTCTAAAAAGACGCGCGGCACCAGCGCGCCGCGCTCGCCCGCTTCGGCAATAGCCGCGCTGATGGCGCTGTGACTGAGCCTGCCAAAGGCATAGTCGCCCGCCTCTCGGGCGAGCGTGCTCGCCGGGAACACGGCCTGACGCTCTGACATCTTGGCGGCAGCCCAGGCAACCGCCCGGGTGGCAAGGATCTCCGGGTTTGCTGTCATCTCGCCAGATTGCGCCCGCTCTTTCGCGTCAGCCATAACGCGGGCCTGCTCGGCCTCGCCAAAGCCTTTGGCTTCTGCCGTGGCGCGCCATTCGGCCCGCAAAGTCTTGTGATCCGCATGGCTCTTGGCCTCGCGGGTATCGAGCGCGGCAATCTGCTTTTCAGCAGCGCTCGCTTCCTCCCGGCTCGTTCCGCGCTCGGCTAGCCGCGCATCTATGGCAGCCGTGCGCTGGCTGAGGGCCTCGATTACCGTCTCAGGAACGCCTGCGATCTCGAACATGGCATCCCTGCCAGCCTCGATCCGATAACCCAGCTGCGCCGCGCCATGCGCCAGCTCCTGGCGATAGATCGCGCCGATCTCCTTCTGCAGCTGATAGAAGGCCCGCGGCTCCAAGCTGCGCCAGTTCCCATCCCTGTCCTGTGTCGCATTGAGGATCACCGCATGGGTGTGGAGCTGCGGGTCCTGCGCCCGGCTCGTGGCATGGCGGAAGGTCGCGATGGCAAGGTTGCCGGTTTCCTCGCGCTGCACCTCGCCGCCCTCGCGCACGCGGGTTGCTGCCATGTGCTGCTCGACATGGCCAAGCGCGGCTTTGACCGCTTCGGCGTGAGCGGCGATCAGCCGCTTGTCGCCGGCAACCTCGGCCATGATCGAGACAGACTTGGGCGCGGAGAAGGTGATATCCCAGCCCGGCCGGTGCTCGACCTCGCCATCGCGGGTGGTGCCGAGCTGCTGCCCGGCAATGCGCCCTTCGAGCAGCTCGGCAAATTCCACGCGGTCCACTTCGCCGGAGAGACCCAACGCCTCTGCTGCCTCACCAAACCATTCCGAGGGAGCGAAGCCTCCATCGGCATAGTAGTCATCCGCTTCGTAGTAGCTCGCCGCCTGCCCGGCACTGGTAAGGGCTGAGACCGAGGCCACCATCAGACCGGTCCCGCCTCAGGCCCTGCCTTACTGCCTGCCTCTGCTTCTGTTTCGGCAGGCGCGGCAACGCCGCTGACCCGGCTCCACAGGGTACTCGTCGGATCGCCCGCGACAAAGGCAGGCTGGCGGGCCTGCCCGCGCCGCGTGATGTGCTCGGCAGTAAGCCCGATCCGCGCAACCGGCAGGCCGTCAGGGAGCAACAAAAAGCCCTGATGCGGGGCAAGTCGCAGCTCGCTTTCGAGCACGGCATAACGGAACTGGCGCTGCGTCGCGATAGTGGTGCGGGGCACCTCTTTGCCGATCATCAAGGTGTCAGTGGCGACCCGCATTTCGACCTCGCACTGGCCAATGGTCTCGCTCGCCCACTGGCGGGTTTCGCGGTCGACGGTCTGCAGGAACAGCTTGGTATTGCAGCAGGCGAGCATGGCTTCAGCGATGTTGTCACCATAGCGGTGGCGCATCTGACCCAGCGCCTGAAAGGTGAGCACGATCGCTGCGCCGAACTTGCGGCCCTCGGGTAGAAGGCGTGCGAGGTTCTCGACGCGGGGAAGGTCGGCAAGCTCGTCGAGCACGAACCAGATGCGGCGCTCGGGCGATGGCGAAAGCCCGAGCACCGCGCTCGCTGCGCACTCCAGCCAGCAGGCCATGAGCGGCTTTGCAGCCTCAAAATAATCCTCCTTGCGCGGGACAAAGATCCAGGGCTTGGCCCCCTCGATCTTGTCCAATCCGACAATGAAATCACGGAAGGCAAAACGCGCCGCATTATCCTGTTCGACCTTCAGGAACTGGATCAGATTGGCTGCCTTGGCGAGCATGAAGAGCACGCTGCCGGTTGCCCGGTCGGCATCATCGGCAAAGGTGCGGGCGGAGGATGTATGCCCTAGCCAGGCCTTGAGCTGCTCCTTGCTCTTGACCTGCAAGGCATCGAGCAGGGCCTCGAGACTGCCGTTCTTCTCGGCCCACAAGGACCGCATCATGTTTGCCACCAGAATGCGGCTCGTCTCGAGCCAGACATCGTCATCCTGGCTGCCGGTTTCGGAGACCAGCTGGCGCGCAATCCGGTCGGCATCGGCGGGGTGCGATATCTCATCGAAGGGGCACCAGAAAGCGCAGCGGGTATCGAAAGGATTGAGGATAATGTCCCCGCGCGCGGGGTTGTAATAGTGCGCGATGAACTCCCCGGATGTGTCGTAAACAAGGGCCGCTTCGCCGCGCGCTTCGATGCCGTCGAGCATCTGACGCAGCACCGTGGTCTTGCCGCTGCCGGTGGTACCGAGAAAGGCAAAATGCCGGGTCTCGATCCGCTGCGGAATCGGCACCGGCCCGATCTGCAGGGCACGGGTTCCGGCGAGCAGACGCGTCTGCGCCGCGACATCTTCCTGGCGCGCCAGACGGGTCCCGCCGATGACCCTATCGGCCAGCGTATCCTGCCCCTGCGAAGACATAGTGCGCTGGAGCAGCCAGGCCGCCAGCAGCCCCAACGCGCAGCCCAGAACTGCCCCGATGATGAGCAGGGTTACGGCCTTGGAGAAGGTCCCGGCAATCAATGGCTCGTTGGCAAAAGCAGCCGCCGAAACGGTAAAACGGCGCCCCTCCAGCGACACGTTCATCATCAGGTCCTTGCCCGCCATCTCGCCCAGCATGACGAGCACCTTGGCCCCCAGGCATTGGCCTGCGACCTTGAGCTCGGCAGCGTTCAAGACGAACTGCGGCGCGATGATTGCGCCTGCCCCGCTGGACAGCAGAACGAGCCGGGCAAAGAACCCGAAACGTTGCTGCCACTGCGCCATGCGTACCCGCCACAGCGTATGCGCACGGGTGACAAAGTCAGTACCGGCGGTCATCGCTCGCTCTCCCCGGCCAGCTTGCGCTGGCGCTCGAACGCGGCCCGTGCTTCGGCGGCAATGGCCTCGTCGGATGTGCGCCCGCCAAGCGCGGAACTGCGCGCATAGGCATAGGCTGCGCAGGCCGTGAACAGTGTGCGGTCAAGCACCCGTTCGGCATCGGCAAGGCGTTCCGATATCGACCCGATCACGCTCGCCATTTCGGCAAGATCGGTCTCCCGGTCGGCGCCGTGCAGGAGCGCAAGGAAGCCTGCATCGATAACCTTCAGCAGCAACGCATATTCAGACAGACCGCGCCGGTTTGCGAAGCCTGTAAGCGTCCTTGCCTGCGAAGGATTGAGGCGGATGGTCCGCTTGATAAAGCTTGCCATCACCACCTCCCGTGCGCGCTCGAAGCGCGCGCCGGAAATGGCGCAATTGCGACGTTTCGGATGGCTGCGCCGGACGAGCGCGCTTTGCGCGCGCTCCAAAAACCGCAGAAGTCCGTGCTGCACGCGTGCGTGGGGTGTGTATCCCTTTTCCGGGCCCGATGCATCGCATCGTGGCCCTTCATAGGTTCCGGCGAATAGTCCTGTCTGTGGCTCACTAGATGTCCCCCAGGTCCCGAGGTACTCGCGCGAATGCGCGGATCTGACGCTCTGCTTCAGCGTCGGCGGCAGCACGGTCGGGGAACGGCTTTTCAGGAAGCGCGGGGACGAATGTGAGGTCCTTGTCCTGCATCCATTTGCGCACTGACCGATCGACCACAGCACGCAGTGTCTCGCGCAAATCGAAAGCATCTTCAGGGGACAATCGGGCCCATTGGAGATGGTGGAGAATGAACCCGCCGAGCGGGTATGTGTTGTCGCCAATAGCGACCAGGGGACCTTCAAATTGGGCCGAGAATTCCTCGCCCTTGAAGCGATCGATCATGGGTCGTTCGAAGTAGAGCCAGTCGGCGATGAAGTTGCGGTAGCAGCTGCCATCGAGACCCGGGCGGCTGAGCCGCCTGACGTAATCGTCGATCAGCAGTTCTGTGAGAGACTTGTATCGGTCATTGACCGGGACACGAACGAGCGCCCAGCCTTCCGCGCGCAAGGCGGCTTCCAACATGGAGAAAATGGACATTGTGGGGATGCTTTCTGCGGGCCACGGCCCGCCAATTGAGGGGTCAGTAGCGGCGCAGCGGAAGGGCGTTGATCCATTCCGAAATGTCGGCGGCGCGCCAGCGAATGCGCCCTCCGCCGATGTCGACAGGATGGGGAAAGCCCCCCTTTCGCATCTTTCTCCAGATGGTGGAGCGGCTGCGGATGCCGGTGAGGCGCAGCACCTCCTGGCAGGTGATCAGTTCGGTATTCGACATGACAGACTCCTCTTCATTCAAGGTTCTGTCACTGGCGCCGCACTCCCCTCCGGAGTGACGGGTGAACCGCCGCACAGCGAGCGGTACGACGTTTCTGTGTTCAACCCGACACCTCTGCCTGAGCTTCAGTGACCATCAGAAGCTATGCGCGACGTCTGGCCGTAGGAAAGAACAAAACAGGATCAAATGCTGTTTCATCTGGCACGTGGACGCCTGTGGACGCACCGGGACGCATTGCGTCCGGCATAGATTTCATGAGCGGGGAGCCAAGGCTCGGCTTCGTCGGTGATCGGCAGCGTTAGTGTCGCCTGTTGGCGGCGCCTATGGCCGGAATCTGCGCGACTCGGACTCTCGCGCACTTAACGGAGCCTTGAGGATTGGATTGTAATTCAATCTTATGGCGCGTTCCCAACCCCAGTGGCGGTCCAGCAGACCTCCTCAACGGCGTCCGTCGCCCGCGTCCGAAACGACCCTGCAGACCGTAGGGCGTTACGGTCTGATCGCCGTCGCTTCGGGGCTTGGCTTGGCCTTTGGAGCAAATACTTTGGAGGCTTCACAGGAACGGCAAGCGATCCTCGATGCGCTTCCCGCCGGGTACACGTACTCGGGCTGCAACGAGGTCCGCGCTGCAGGTGTTGCGCCACTTTATCGCCATGATCCCGGCTTCTCGGAGCGGCTTGATGGCGACGGCGATGGGATCGGCTGCGAGCCCTATTATTGATTATTACAGGGTCGTTCAGCTGCTGTTCGATCGTCAGGAATTCTACAGTTGGGGGCGTCATCAAGCAGCAGGTTCCGCACGCATGGAGGCAGAAAGCAGCTCTCCAGCAGGGCGAACAAAATCGGCAGCTCTCGACCAAAATACGCCCTTCGTTGGTCGCGCTTTCAACGACAGCTTCTGTCAAAATCTGCCGCTTGCTCGGCCTGAAGCCGTCTGGCAGCAATGCGCCCCATAAGCCAGTCAGTTGACTGCGGGTTAGCGCGGGCGATGGCGCTGATGCTACGCCTCAACGGCATGGATGCCCAAGTTGAGACGTTCACGAATTGATCACCTCAATGGCCGGCGTCTTTCGCATCGGCCCGCAGGTGCGGCATTTCAGCCGGGGTCGGGGAGGAACGACCCGCATTGGCGCCGGATCGACCCGGCGACCGCGCGAATCCGCGCGCTTTCGCTTGGTTCGAGATGATGGAAAACGGTGTCCAGCAGCGTGCACACCAGGTCAGCCGCTACCGGGAGTGCTTCGGCGACGTATCCAGCCTCGATCGAGTGAAGGATCTGCTTGGGATGCTCGACGGCATGTCGGACCTCGGTGAGGCGTGCGAGCAGTTCGCGGGCCTCGTCGCTCAGCGCGAGCGGCGCACCGGTCCACGGCAGTGGCTGCGATGTCGCGGCGGCGAGCAGATCGGCGAAGCCCATTACCTTGTCCCCGGTCGGCCGCGGTGGCCCCGATCCGCGCCCTTCCAGATGCGCCAGATTAGCAATCCGCAATTTCAGTGGATGGGCGCCGACATTGGCGGTGCCGGCAAGCGCCGCGGTCATTGCAGCCTGTAGCGCCATGTGGATCGACTTGGCGGCGAGCGCGAGACAATCGGTCCGCTCGACCGCGCGTTCGAGCTGTGCCGAGCAATCGTCGAGACCCATCACTGCGACGCGCTCGGGGCTGAGGCGGATCCATGCCGGACCGTCGTCATCCGCGCCGCCTAGCAGTTCAATCCAATCGATGTCTGGCTTCAGCGGATCACCGTCGTCCTTTCGATCGCTACTGTTGGGCATAGCAAGATATGTAGCGCAAGCGGAGACGTTGCACAGCCGGGCGGCATCAAATCTTGTGCGTGCTCTGATACGCCAAGTTGGCCTATGACGAGTCAATGACCCTCGATCCCTCCTCGATCCTCGCCGACCTTGCCACCGCCGGGCGCACGCTGGCGTTCTGCGACGAGACGGACATCACCCACGATGCCACCGCGACCATACGGGCACGTATTCATCTGATGGGCGCGCTCGTGATGCCATCGGACCACTATGGCGGTATGCGCGATACGCTCGACGATTGGCGAGCCACGCACGCCCTTCCCGAAGTGCACGCAAACGAGGTGGTCACACCGGGCACCAAGTCAGCGTGGCGGACGATCGACCGCGCGATCCGCGAGCGGACCTTCGCGCTCGCTTGCGACCTCGCCGCGCGAGTCGGCCACTCGATCGCCTATGTCCACATCCCGAAGAGCCAATATGACGACATGCGCGACGGCCTCTTCGCTAAGGGGCTACCGGGCAGCCACAAAGCGGGGGTTAAGCGGGTGTTCGCGGCGTCGATTCTGGACCGCCTGCCGGGCAGCGGGCCGGCGGTGCTTGTGATGGATCGCGACAAGCCGGGCAAGGCGCCGACGCTCACGCCGATGGCGGGCGGGAACTTCCTGATCGGCGGCGGCGCCGTGCGGGCAGATTCAGCGAGCGTGGCGGGGCTGCAGGTCGCCGATGCCGCGCTTTACGCGATCGGGCGATATCTGCGTCGGCGGGACGGAATCGTCGCGGGGCAGGCCGATGCGTTCGACGAGATCGCGATGACCATGCTCGCGGCGATGACTGGGCGCATCGAGAGCCTGTTGACTGAGGCGGGCGAACATGGCTGACCCGCCCGGGCCGCCCGACGTTGGCGCCGGCGCTGACGAGGCGTATGTCGATCCCGTCGAAGACCTGATGCCGTCGGACGTGATCCAGAAGATCCTGCTGTCTACGCCGGCGCGCTTCACCGACGAGTTCCGACATCGTGATCTGCTGGTGACCCACGCATGGCCGCCGCTCTATCGTGGTCGGCGTGACTGGATGCGGCACCAGGAATCGCCGATCGGCCGGACGGCGATGATCCTCGCGTTTCGCACCGAGCCAGCCCGCAAGGCGCCCGGCGTGATCGTACCCAATTACGAGAATGCGGGCGACTTCGTCGCGGCCGCGCTGAGCGTCCTGTTCGGCAAACGGTTTGACGCGCACGGGCCGATCGAGATGTCAGGGCGATACGGGGTTCCCGACATGACGCGCTTCGCGGTCCCGGTCGACCCGGCGCTGCCGTTCAACGTCGGGCGGCCGCGCGTCGATTATCCGGTCCCGTTGCGCCTCGCCGAGGTCCGCCGGATCAGCGGACTGTTACTCGATCCGACGTCGAACAGCGGCGAGTTGGCGATCTTTCACGGTGCTGCCGCCTTTTATCGCCGCGCGCTGCAGGCGGTCGAGGGCGATCCCGAAATGGCCTATCTCCATCTAATCACAGCTGGCGAGATCCTGTCGGCGGCGACACCGTTCGACGAAGCGCGGCATCTCGACGACGACGTTCGCGACGTGCTGGCGACGCTGCGTGGGCTCGGCGATGGCGATCGAATGGCGCGGATTATGTTGGCCAGGCTGCACGGCATCAAGCGCCGCTTCGTCGATACGATCACCGACCTCGTCGACGACGGTTTCTTCCAGCGGACAGAAGCGGTGGAGCGCTACGCCGGGTTCCGCCGCGAGGATTTCGCGCGCCGCATCAAAGCCGCCTACGATCTACGCAGCCAGCATGTCCATACCGGCTACGAGTTCGGTCACTGGGTGGGGCCCGACCGGCACGGCGCCGAAGTGCAGCTCGGCAATCCAGTCGTGCCGGATAAGGACATGGCGAAGGTATTAAAATGGGCGCCGCTGCTCGCCGGACTCGAGCGTGTGATCCGCTACGCCATCCTCACGTTCGGCGTGCGTCGGCTCGGGATTCACCTCGAGGACTTGCCCGAAACGCAGGCCGCCACCGAGCCGCCGGCGCCCGTCTGAATTCGATCGGCCACCCGCTGGTCCGACGGCCGAATGAGCGCTCAACCGCGCATTATTGATTTCCTAGCGCTCAGCCGCTACAGGCACCACTGATCTATCGCGTAACGCTATGATCACTCGCAGACCCGGGCATAGCCTGGCAAAAGCACTGGGGTGAAAGCCCTGGAAATCGACGGCCGTAAGGCCCTTCGTTCGGCTAGATCCGAATGTCGCAGCGGGCACTCCAGCCTTAGCTGACCGGTTAGTGGCAATAGTGGAGGGCAATGAGATCACGTGGTCGCAGATCTAGATATCTAGAGAACGGCCAATTTTCTACCGCGCACCACGTCGTTGGGGTAGATGTTGATGTAGACGTGCCCACAGGTCACTGTGCCTTTTTGACCACACGCGAACTTCAGGTTGCCAAGCGGCCGCTTCTCTTCAAGTTGCACGTCGTGATGGAAGCCCGGTAGCAGCGGGCAGCCGAACCGGAACGCGCCGCGCAGCATGGCGGCGCCATCTTCCTCGATTTCGTCTTCGTCGAGAAGTTCGCGATTGGCACCGTGATGCTCGTGGAGATCAGCGCGCAAGAAGACGAGGCCGCGCGCATCCCGATAGGCGCGGCGGCGCTCATATTTGCGCAACCGCGGCAATTCCGCCTTACCGAATTCCTGGATGACGAGTTCCTCGATGGCATCGTCCCACGGTCGCTCGCCGCGTCGCAGCGCTCGGAAGATGCCAGCGAGAATGGCTTCGTCGTCCAACTTGAAGTTGTCGGGCGGTAGCTGCAGCGCCTCGGCATCGCGCACCGCGGCGACCCGCTCCTGCACCGCCGCGAAGCGCTGCATTGTGTCCGATTCCGGGGCGAGGACAGCCGCGATCGCCTGCTCGACCTGGCCGCGGTCATGGCGCAACTGCCTGCCATTCTCGAAGACGCTCAAGGCATGGAGCGGCGCCGGAAACACGAAGAAGTCGAACGGCCCGACCGCGGTCTCGTCGGTCCCGCCGGGGACGTAGAGCAGCAGTATGCTCGAAGGCGCCGGCTGCCGTTCGGCACGGCGCTTACGGACCGCAAAGCCTACCGCGGATTGAAACGCCTGGGCGACCTGCGCCTTGTTGTACGGGCGGTTGTCGTCGTCGGTCGCGGGTACGGCGTGGACGCGAACGGGCCGGACGAACGCTGCTTCGACCATAGTTTCGACCTCGCCCACCACCGCTGCCGGAATGCCCAGCACGATGACGAGCGCCTTGGTTTCCATCACGGGGAGCGCAGCGGCGCGTAGGCGCGGACGCTGGCGCTGGCGCTGCCGGCGGTCGGGCACGGCGCTAGCGCTGCCGGCTGAGCAGTGCGGCAATGTCGGCCGGGATGACGAGGTGATCGCGCAGATCTGGGCGTTGCGCAGCGATCAGGCGATCGAGCGCCGACATCGTCCCGATCGCCACCTCTTCGGGTGCGGCGAGGGAGGCCTCCGCAATGTCCTTGGTCAGCGTGGCGAGCGCGGCGCCGGTCGCGTCCGCCCAGTGCTGGATCCGCTCGCCAAGTGCGGCGACGTCGCTCGCCGGCATTCTGGCGACGGAGTTGAGTTTCAGACCCGGCAGCCGGTATTCCGGGGGAATGACGTGATAATTGTCGGTATGGTCGGGCTGGGCGAGCGTGTAGCGGAAGGGCGGGCGCTTGGTCAGATAGACCGGACACTCCTCGCTTTCCCGGACGCAAAAGGCGATCAGCACCGGCCGGGCGAGCGTCTCCACCAGTTCGGAGTGCCGCAGCCCAACCAGAGTACGCTCGACGACCGCCCTTTTCTCAGGCGTGACAATCGCGACGCGAGCCGGCCGCACCTCGTCCTGAAGAACGAACAGCTTGGGCTCAAGGGTCGTAAGCCACGTCTTGAGCGAGCGCTTGTCCCCCTCGATCGGCCACACCTGCTGATTTCGCAGCGCCTGTCCAACGCTCGCCAAGTATAGCGGTTCGTCGGAGTTGGCGTAATGCGCCTCGGCCAGTTGTATGGCGGCCAGCACCGTATCCTGCATCTCGGTCCCGATCTTATCGTGATGTTGGTTGGCGAATGATCACTCGATGCACCGGGATCATCCGACCACAAAGAGCAGCCTGTGTCCCGCTTCGTGGCACAGTTTCTTGAAGGCTGCTAGTCTGCAATCGGCCCAACCTCCGTCGTCCAACGATGCCGGTCGAGCAAGGCCGGATGGCCGCTTCCTGACAGAACCCTCCGTTCGAAAAATCGTTCTGCAACGACGGCTTTGTCCCACATCCGGTCTTTCGACGCTTCCTCCTATCGCGTTCGGCTGGGGCAACTCCAAAGCCATGGCGAAATGCGATCAGGCCCGCTTACGTGTGAGCCCAAAAATGGCTAGGTTGAGTGTTCTGCACCAGGGCCTCGAGATAGGGGCGCATGATCTTCCATGCTCCGCAGTCCTTCGCTGCCTGTGCAATCTCTGCAGGCGTCGCCTTGCGCTGCTCGATCGCGCTGCGCAGACTTTCAATTGCCACGGAGCGATCAACAAGCCGTGCGTTTCGAAACGCGTCTGCCAGCGATTTGGCGACAGAGTAGATTGCTACCTCGACCCCGGCGATGGTGTGGCGCTCAATTCCATAGCCGAGATAGGGCTCGCGGAGGCGGACGATGCGCACCTTCGGATAATCGACCCTCGGGGCCCAGTCCTTGGCACCGATGGCCACCCAGACCTGGCGTGGCATCTGATCCGTGAGGTCGTGATAGGTCAGTGCCGACACCAGACAGATAACACCGTCAGGGATACGCTTGCTCACTTCAGCAAGGGCCATGTGCGCGCTGTCGCCGCCATCGGGGAGCTGATAAAGGCCCCGGCCTGCCCTGATGATTTCACCATCGCTTACCGCTCTGGCTAGCGTCGCTGCGGTCACCCCTTCCGCTTTGAGTTCGTAGGCGCGCATCATGGTTCGCTGCGTGAGCAGCGCTACGGCCTTGTCCCTTTGGGTCCCCAGCTCGATCATTCGATACTTTACATCGGACAAGATGAAATATTGTCCGAGGAAACATATCATGTGCATGCGGCCTGACGCAATGGGGCATCAAGGACGTAAAAGCTATATGGATTGGCGTTAGAAGACGTCCTCGATGGAAGGGCCACGCTCTCGCGGTCCGATCTTGATATCGAGATCGAGGCTCGCGATCACGCGGAGCAGCGTGCCGAGCTTTACTCCGACGCTGCCGTTCTCGATGCCTGATATGGTTTTCTGCTGTGTGCCGGAGATACCGGCCAGCTCTGACTGGGTCATCCCCTGCCGCACACGCGCACTCTGGATGATTGCACCTAGCTGCCTCGGCAGTCTTACAAGCTGATCCATCACGGTCTCCGTTGGCCATTCTATACCCTCTAAGGTATAAACCCGCAATATACCCTGTGGGGGATCAACCTGCCGCTTTAGACAAATCTCCGACCGGGGGAGCATGGTCAGCAGTTCATGGTCGTAGGTGCCATGTCATGGCGCAATCAAATTGCGGGGACCCAAAGCCGGTACGTATTGCAACAAACAGTCGCAAATAAATCGAACCAAAAAACTTGCATTGGAAGGCTACACCGTGCTACGTCATGAATGTGCCTGAAACAGTGCTTAGAGACCCAAATCTTGTAAGCAATTCAGACTTGGGGGCATGGCAAGTGGCATTTCAATCTTCGAAATGTGTATCTGATAAGTATATCAAATACTTACTTTTTACTTTCTTGTCCTCTTCTGGGCACCAAATTCTTACTTGTCGGTAGCAATTGGCACCGGATGGCGGGCGAAAGCCTGTGTCGTCGGGCCTTTGTGATAAGTGCCCGACGAGCATTTGCGCAGTAGCAAGGCTAATTGGCGGCTTAACCTCTTAACACATCTGGCGAATAATTTTTTCCGGAGCCCGCGGCAATGTCCGCGCGGGTAGTGGGCCAGCACTTTTCGCTTCCGTGCCTTGACGCTGCAATCGCTTG
>Ga0209812_10000536_pt1 | contig 33818 bp, 22 predicted proteins | sample JI71714BDNA_FD_187502 | JGI IMG/M metagenome (GOLD analysis project Ga0209812, IMG submission 187502) | Wastewater effluent complex algal communities from Wisconsin, to seasonally profile nutrient transformation and Carbon sequestration -... | ecosystem: Engineered > WWTP > Effluent > Algae...
ACTTTCTACTGTCTCTCGATCTTAAGTAAGAAACTTTTCTAGTTTCTTTATATTTACTCGCGGAGGCTTTAAGTACCGGCTTGGCGGTTTGGGAGCCTGTATCTTTAAAGATACAAGGGGCGGGTTCGCCGAAATCTTTGATAGCCGCCAAAAAATGAGATAAACCCGCCGCTTCCCCATCCACAAATTCTGTAGGGGCGGGTTCGCCGAAATCTTTGATAGCCACCAAAAAATGAGATAAACCCGCCCCTTCCCCATTCACAAATTCTGTAGGGGCGGGTTTATCTAGGCTATTTGTAGGTAACAGAATTGATCGGGGAACCTGCCCCTACAGAGCCCAAAATAAACGTGAATAAGGTTTAAAATTCAAGCAAAAACCACAGTGCGATTGCCATAAACTAACACACGATTTTGTAAATGATATCGCACCGCCCTTGCTAAAACAACTCTTTCTAAATCTTTACCTTTGCGAACTAAATCCGACACTTCATCGCGGTGACTCACACGCACAACATCTTGTTCGATAATAGGGCCAGCATCTAAATCAGGTGTGACATAGTGGGCTGTTGCACCAATAATTTTTACCCCTCTTTCATAAGCCCTTTCGTAGGGATTTGCACCCACAAACGCGGGTAGAAATGAATGGTGAATATTAATCACATTGGGAAATTTCATCACAAAATCTTGACTCAAAATTTGCATATATTTCGCCAAAACTACTAAATCTATGTTATACTTATTAAGGATTTCTAACTGTTGTGCTTCTTGAATAGCTTTATTATCTTTGGTAATGGGAATATACTCAAAGTCGATACCATATTGTGCGGCTATGGGCTTTAAATTTTCATGGTTACTGATAATGAGGGGAATTTCAGCCCGGATTTCTTTAGCGCGTTGTCGCCAAATCAAGTCTAATAAACAATGATCTTGACGACTTACCCAGAGCGCGATCCGTCGAATTTTCTCAGAAAAATGTAATTGCCAATGGGCTTGTAAATCCTGGGCAAGTTCACTAAAAGCAGGTGTGATTTCTTCGGTTTTTAAGTCAAAACCGTCTAATTGCCATTCCAGACGACTTAAAAATAATCCCGCGGTAAAATCGGTATGGTGATCCGCGTGGATAATGTTGCCATTATGAGACGCGATAAAATTAGCAAGTAACGCGACAAGTCCCTTGCGATCGGGACAGGAAATTAACAGGGTTGCTGTAGGTTTAGTCATGGTATAATCACAAAATTGTTAACTTTTGAATTTTTATTTGATTATATCAGGATCTTGGTGAGAGCGCGATCGCGCCCCAAACTCAACGCGACGGTGGTGCGGGCGGGTTTATTTCACCTGTGGGCAATATGGAAAGGTTAGGGGCGCGATCGCGCCTAGGAGATTATATTGAACAAAACCCGCCCCAAACCCATCAATCGCGGCTATATTGTCTATACTCCCTCAGAGATGATCCTTTTCTCTGAGTCCGGGTGGACTTTGTTTTTGTAGTAGCGATTTCAATCGCCCAATGAGCAAAGGGGCATCAAACCCGGATTTAGTATAATCAAGATTATCCCATTGCGACGACTATAATTACGGCAATCAGAAATAGCAAAATCCAGATGAACCAATCATTAGACTGTGAACGGTTTACCCACCTTTCAGTGCCACAACGAAGACAACAGTAATGGTTCAAATCTTCGGAATCTCTGACCCAGGGACAATAAATTTCTTCGCATTTATTATTCATTATTTTACTTCCTATTTGTGCGTGATTAATCAATGGAAAAGGTGGGCATTGCCCACCATGTAATCATCTAAGACGCTTGGCGAAAGTCTTGCATTTGGAAGTAGTCAGCCGCGTCTAGGGTATAGTGGGCATAGACTCGATCTTCCTGTCGGAAATTCTCTGTTTCTAGCTGCATTCCGATGCGTTCCAATATTTTGCGACTGGGCTTATTCTCCACACGGGCAAAGCCAGCTAATGCCTGTTCTCCCAAGTTTTCAAAGCCAATTTTGATCAAGGATTTTGCGATCTCACGGCCCAGCCCGATACCCCATAGATGGTCTTCGAGCGCATAACCTATTTGGGGAAATGGTGAACGGGAACTGAGATATAATTTGGCAAAACCGATCAGGTTTCCTTCTCGTTTGTCTAGGACAAGATAAGGGCCGAATCCGTGTTTTTTCCAGTGTTTCTTCCAGTCAATTGTCTCGTTTTTGGCTTCGGCTTTTGAACGAGTCCCCGTTGTCACGAATTGCATGACTTTGGGATTGCTCAAAATTCGGTAAATTTCTGGGAAATAGTCTAAGTTTGGTTGGACAAATACGGTGCGATCAGTCACTCTGATCTGAGGTGCTTTTTTAATTTTCATGGTTCTTATCTCTGGTTGATGTAATAAAATTAACCCGGATTTATGAGGGTGTAAACTTCAAATAATAGAAAAATGTAGAAATAGAAGAAAGTAGAAAAATGTAGATAATTAACGAAAGTAGACACTGGCCGATAAAAGTAGAATAGAGTAGATGAACTCTTGCCAACCTAGACAGAGATCATTTATGATAGTTGGTGAACTGATAGGAGATAAAAAAATATGAGTTTCACGAAACTTTATGAAGACAACGAAGCGGCATTCCTTCAAGATATGGTGATTCGCTTTGGCTTCTCTGGTAATACAGAATTGGCTTTTGTCCAACGCCTTCTCTTAAGCAATAAAGATTTAGATGAGTGGGAACCCCTCGCAGACGTTTTAAAAGATGATTTGCTGCGGGGTGCGAGAAGCGAAGATGCAGACTGGGTGAAACTGCTCAAAGATCGGTGGGATAAGGCGATTTGCCCAAAGTTGGAAAAAGAATTTCAATGTAACTTTAGTCGTCAAGGCAAGTGGAAGCAAGTTAGACAAAAATTGTATGAGGTGGTGTTCCCCAAATGGGCAAAAGAACAGGGTTTAATTAAACCGCTCACTATCGAGGAATGTTGGAAAGAATTAAAAACAAAAGCTGAAAATTCCCAGCCCACGACAGATAAAGAAAAGCAATCTGAGTTAATTGTGGAAAAATGGGAACCGCGACTATCAGATATGGGCGCACGACGGAACATCAAACGTCAACAATTCCCGGCTAATAGCGATTTAACTTATCGGGTGATTTCTCCCAAAGTCGGACATTTAATCTTATTTGAACGGGAACCTAACGGCACGATTATTTGTTTGTGTCCCTCCGAATTTGCCCCGTCATCCTACCATGCAGGGAAAGAGACGAAGTTACCCCTTCCTGACTCGGAGTATGAATCTTTTGGCTCCGATGAGCTAGGATGGGAACAACTGCTTGCTGTGATTACTCCTGAATTACCGCCTTTTCAGTGGTTGGAAGATAGTCGCCAGGAAGCCTTAGAAGTCAATCAAGACCATTTAGCGGGACTGTTGGACTATATGAATAGTCAACCTAACACTGAGGTATTATATACGGAATATTTGGTTGTTAATGCTTAAATCTAGGCAAAGAAACCGGGTTTCTATGAAAAATCGAAGATTCTCAACTAGATATCTACAAAGAAACCCGGTTTCTCGCCTCGACTTTGGTAAGTCCTGTTGGGGTTTTTGAAGAATAGTATAAACCCCCGTTTTAATCAATAATTAAGGAAAAAAAATGGATTTTTTTAATCAATTGGCTAAGGGTTTAAGTCAGGGTTGGAATGATTTTACGAAACAAATGGAGTGGTTAACGCTTAATCAAAAATTTAATCAGCTTTATAACGAAGGCAAATTTAATGAAGCGATACTTGTTGCTGAACAAGCATTAATCTTAGCTCAATCCCTTCACCCAGGCGACCATTCTGATGTGGCACTCAGTCTTAATAACTTGGCATCACTCTACGACTCCCAAGGACGCTACTGTGAAGCTGAACCTCTCTACAAACAGGCATTAGAGATGATACAACGCCTATTTCAAGGCGACCATCCTCATGTGGCATCCAGTCTCAATAACTTGGCAGGATTCTACAACTCCCAAGGACGTTACAGTGAAGCTGAACCTCTCTTGCAACAGGCATTAGAGATGAGACAACGCCTATTTCAAGGCGACCATCCTCATGTGGCATCCAGTCTCAATAACTTGGCAGGACTCTACGACTCCCAAGGACGCTACTGTGAAGCTGAACCTCTCTACCTACAGTCATTAGAGATGATACAACGCCTATTTACAGGCGATCATCCTGATGTGGCAGATAGTCTTAATAACTTGGCAGGACTCTACGACTCTCAAGGACGCTACTCTGAAGCTGAACCCCTCTACAAACAGTCATTAGAGATGAGACAACGCCTATTTACAGGCGACCATCCCGATCTGGCAACCAGTCTCAATAACTTGGCATCACTCTACAACTCCCAAGGACGCTACTGTGAAGCTGAACCTCTTTTGCAACAGGCATTAAAGATGTCGCAACGCCTATTTCAAGGCGATCATCCTCATGTAGCAGCTATTCTCAATAACTTGGCAGGACTCTACGACTCCCAAGGACGCTACTCTGAAGCTGAACCTCTCTACAAACAGGCATTAGAGATGATACAACGCCTATTTCAAGGCGACCATCCTCATGTGGCATCCAGTCTCAATAACTTAGCAGGACTCTACGACTCCCAAGGACGCTACTCTGAAGCTGAACCTCTCTACAAACAGGCATTAGAGATGAAAAAACGCCTATTTAATGGCGACCATCGTGATGTGGCATCAAGTCTCAATAACTTAGGATTTTTTTACAAATCCCAAGGACGCTACGATAAAGCTGAACCTCTCTACAAAAAGGCATTAGAGATGATACAACGCCTATTTACAGGCGACCATCGTGATGTGGCATCCAGTCTCAATAACTTGGCATCACTCTACAAATCCCAAGGACGCTACTCTGAAGCTGAACCTCTCTACAAACAGGCATTAGAGATGAGACAACGCCTATTTCAAGGCGACCATCCCGATCTGGCAACCAATCTCAATAACTTGGCATCACTCTACGAATCCCAAGGACGCTACTCTGAAGCTGAACCTATCTACAAACAGGCATTAGAGATGAGACAACGCCTATTTCAAGGCGACCATCCCGATCTGGCAACCGATCTCAATAACTTGGCAGGACTCTACGAATCCCAAGGACGCTACTCTGAAGCTGAACCTCTCCACAAACAGGCATTAGAAATGAGACAACGCCTATTTACAGGCGACCATCCTTATGTGGCAGATAGTCTCAATAGCTTGGCATATCTCTACGAATCCCAAGGACGCTACTCTGAAGCTGAACCTCTCTACCTACAGTCATTAGAGATGAGAAAACGCCTATTTCAAGGCGATCATCCTCATGTGGCAACCAGTCTCAATAACTTGGCATCACTCTTAGTTGCTACAAACCGACCCCAAGCAGCATTTGAGAAAATGCACCAAGCGATCGCAATGGAAACTCGCTTGATTCAACGGAATTTTGCCTTTAGTTCTGAACAAGAGCGACTGCAATCAATTAAAAACAGGAGACACAATTTTGATGGCTTCCTCTCCTTAGTTTCTCAATATTTCTCCAACTCTCCCGAACAAGTCCAAAAAGCCTTAGATGTCGTTCTCAAACGCAAATCTCTAACCGCAGCAGCATTAGCCGCGTTTAATTTTGCCATCCATAGTCAACGCTATGCTCACCTCAAACCCCAGTTTAATCGTCTCCGTTCTTTGCAAGAACAACTGTTTCACCGCACCTATAATTTTCCCCTTCAGGATGCAGCAACTCCCATAGAAGTTTATCGCAATCATTTAGGAAAATATCAAAAAGATATTGCCGAATTAGAACAACAACGTCAACAATTAGAAAAAGAACTCGCCACCCAAGTTCCTGAAATTCAAATGCAAGATCAAACTGTAGATCGTCGGGCGGTTGCCTTAGAATTACCCGCCAATGCGGTATTAGTAGAATATGTGCGGTTCGATCGTTATGATTTTACAGCAGCCAAAGCTCAAAACTGGCAATCTGCAGAATATTGGGCATTTATTTTACCCGCCGAAAATCCCGATGCCGTGCAGATAATTTCATTAGGTGAAGCCCAACCCATTGACGAGTTAATTGAAAAAGTACGTCAAGTTTTATCCTTAGAAAACAATCCCCCTCCTTCTGCAATGATGGCAAAGGGAGGCGCGAAAAAAAAGGGTGAAGCACTAGAAGTGCGATTAAACGCTTATCAATATAACCCCCAATATCCCAACGCCCTACGCGAAAAAATCTTTACACCTCTCGTTTCAATTCTGCAACCTTACGAAAACATTTTTATCGCCCCAGATTCCCAATTAAGCCTGATTCCCTTTGGCGTTTTGCCCGTCGATGAAACCGGCCAACAGTTATTAAGGGATAATTATCAAATCAGTTATCTCAGTAGTGGCAAAGATGTTTTAAGATGGAAACTGGAGACAGACCGTAAAGCCTCAGAATCTTTGATTATTGCCAATCCTAATTTTGACTATCCTCAACCCCCTTCGATCAAACCCAAAACAGAAGGTTTATCTCAATCTGGGGCTAAATCACACAGCACAAAACCCGTTTTTAAGAGCCTATCCTCCAAGGAATTTGATCCCCTTCCCGAAACAGAAACCCTAGCAAAAAACATCGCGGAAAAATTAGCTATTCCCAATCTCTATTTAGGCGATAAAGCCGTAGAAACCCTGTTCTCTCAAAAAGCCTGTCCGCGAATTTTATTAATTGCCACGCATGGCTATTTTGAACCAGAAAGTCCCTATATTCGCTTAAGCCAAGAATTGCTCAAGTGTCCTTCGGAAGAGGAAGAAAATCTTTTAGCAAAAAATCGAGATTTAGTCAATCCCCAATTGCTGATGGCAATGGAAAATCAAGCGGTAACTTTTGCCACACAAGGGAAAGAAAATCTCGCCGAATGGTTAAGAAACTTTGTCAAGAAAGTATCAGAACAATATAAAATATCTCCTGCACTCAACCTCACCGAAAACCCCTTAGATCGCTTTGCCGTTGCCCCGGCTAATAATGCCATGATTCGTGCGGGTTTAGCCTTTGCCGGGGCAAACACTTCGCGACAAGGGCAAACCTTACCCACCCATGCGGGGAAAGGATTATTATTAGCTCAGGATGTGGCCGGGATTGATTTATGGGAAAATGAATTAACCATTTTAATTGCTTGTCAAACCGGCTTGGGAGATGTACAATTAGGAGAGGGAGTTTTTGGGCTGCGGCGTGCCTTTGCGGTGGCAGGATGTAAAGCTTTAATTATGAGTTTGTGGAAAGTTCCTACCCGCGTCTCTCTGTTGTTAATGGATCGGTTTTTAAGTGATGTTGAGCGGGGTGTAGGTAAGCGAGAAGCTTTATTAAAGGCTCAATCTTATATTCGGACAATTACGATTAAGAAGTTACAACAATTTCCTCTCGGTTGTGATATTCTCGCTCAGTTTATCGAGAAAAAAGTTATCTCAGAGGAGTTTATTAAGACTAACCCCGATCATCAATTGTTATCTCATCCCTATTTTTGGGGTGCATGGATTTCTCAGGGGGAATTGTAATACCAATCGACGGTGGTGGGGGCGGGTTGATTTCACCTGTGGGCAATATGGAAAGGTTAGGGGCGCGATCGCGCCCCTAAATGATAACGACAATGGGTGCAAGCAACAAAAAATAATGACAACAGGGAAACACCCCTGATCTCGATATAGCTATGGAGAATACCGGACTCGAACCGGAGGCCTCTGCAGTGCGATTGCAGCGCTCTACCAACTGAGCTAATTCCCCTTATTAATTCGTGAATCGTTTTTCAATCACGATTATATACTATAGCACACCTTTCTCGTTTATGCAACATCTTTGGCAAAAAAATTTTGCAGACGCTCTAACTCGATATCCCCAAAAGTGTCCACACTCCAAGTCGCCCACCGTTGCAGGATATGTAGGGGATAAGTGTGAGCCACACCTAAGACGGGAATGCCCCCATTATGGGCGGCTTGAATACCCGCGAGGGTATCTTCGATCGCGAGACATTCCGATCCCTGTAAATGTAAGTCTGGATAACATTGATTTAACCGTTGTATAGCCAAGAGATAGCCATCAGGTTCAGGTTTGCTAGTCAGAATATCATCCCCAGCAACGATCGCGTCAAAAAAGGAAATCAAACCAGCCCTAGTCAAAACTAACTCTATCTCCGAGTGCATAGCCCCACTCACCACAGCTAACTTCAGTTGGGCATCTTGTAATTGAGAGAGTAATTCCCCTAACCCCTGATAAAGAGGTAAAGTCTCCATTGAGTCAAGAAAATTCTGATAAGCCTTCGCCTTGCGTTTGAGCAATTTTAACAAACCAGACTCCTCAAGGATACGCCCTCGACGATTAAATAACTCTATCAGACAAGCGCGATCGCTCCTACCCAAACAAACCTGACGAAACTCACCCGGTTTGAGGCGGAGATTTTCCTCAATCATCAACTGCTCAATCAACGCGTTGTGTATCGACTCATCATTAATAATGACACCATTAAAATCAAATAAAACCGCCTTAAGCATGGGTAGTTGGTAATTGGTAATGGGTAATTGGTAATGGGTAATTGGTAATGGGTAATTGGTAATGGGTAATTGATAATTGATGATTTTCAACTGTCAACTGTTAACCTTCTTCCCTCTTCCTTCTTCCTTCTTCCCTCTTCCTTCTTCCTTCTGTTAAGTTTACGCGGGAGCCGCGACACCGGGCAAATCACCTAAGTCAGGGATTTCATCGGGGACTTCTGGATATTCCACCACAGAGACGCGATGCTGATCCGGGACACGCGAAGCTTCACGCCCCGGAATCGGTTTCACGCCCCGTGTCACCTGATTAACCAACCAAACATCCTCCGTTTGTACCGCGCCAAAACCCGCAGCAGACATCCAAGACTCCACACTACCCGCCGCGTAAGATTTAATATAAGGCTCCTCAAAAATCTCAGTGAGCCACTGTGTCTGACGTAAAATCTTCTGATTACCATCCAAAACCACAACCTCCCCTCCCACCGTCAACAAACGGAAACATTCTCGCAAAATAGCCTGTGAGACAGTCGCGGGTGTTTCGTGGAATAACAACGATATACTTATTAAATCAAAAGAAGCATCAGGAAACCCCGAATGTTGTGCATTTCCATGACGCCATTGAATATTTAACCCCTCTTGATGGGCTTTCTTGTTAGCAACAACTAACATATAAGGAGATAAATCTAAACCCATCACCGCGGCATGGGGAAAAGCACGTTTTAACATTACTGTCATCGATCCCGTACCACATCCTAAATCTAAAATGCGACGGGGTTGACATTTTATCCCATTAATAAGCCCCTGACGGACTAACTCTTCACTTGGGGGAAGCACATATTGGGTAATATGATCATAAGAAACCGCGGCAGTCGGGTTAAGATAACCCCCTTCAATGCCATGAAAATTTTGATTACTGTAGTAATCAGGATAAACCACAGAGGGATTAAGGAAGCGATCGCGCTCTCGCTCCCAGTCGGTACTTTTATAAAGACGTACCATCGCCTCGTCATCGAGGACAAAGCGAAATACAGGGGCTAAAAATCGTTCAAATATGGTATCCTTACGAACCGTCATAAGATTATCCCTTGTTTCCCTTCATTGTACAAACAAAAAGAACCATAAGCCAAGCCCCCCAATTTCAGATTTATGATTTTCAAAGGGCTTTGTCGTCAGAGTTAGGGCCAAAGTCGAAGTAAGCTCAAGCCATTATTGTCCCATCAATAGCCCTCAAAAGTGATATAATCAAACATTAATAGACATCTCCTAAAACCACTGTAGGGTAGGCTAACCCTGCCTTTGATCTAATTTTTCGGAGATGTCTAATAGTCAATGATATCCAAGCTATAATTTCCCAGGGGGGAGCATCTCCACGGCTCAAATATATCATACAAGTTGGCAAAAACTATGCTATAATATACCACCTTGATAAATTCTACATCACTAGGGTATCTTTCACCTCCCTTCAGTTTATCTTATTTTGAAGATACTGGTAAACCATCCCCTAAAAATCGGTCCCCTAAACTCTTTCTCTTTCTCTTTCTCTTTCTTTTCTTTGTGTCCTCTGTGCCTTTGTGGTTCAAAAAAAATACAACTACAATAACACCATTTTCTAACAACATCAAGACCGAATTTGCTCTCTCACATCACTTGTTACCCATGTTATAATTAATCATCATTACAATTGTATTTCCCATTCCCTATTACCTATTTATGAAATATCAAAACTTAGTAACAGGTATCACGATCGCGTTTTTAGGATTAACCAGTCCCCTCCTCGCGTTTGAGCCCAAAACCGCACAACAGTTATTAGAAACCAAAAACTGTCCCAATTGTGACTTAACAGAAGTAAATCTCTATGAAGCTAACTTACAGGAAGCAATCTTAAATAACGCGCTTTTAATTAAGGCAATTTTAACGCGTGCCAATCTCTATAAAGCTAACTTAATGACAGCAAATTTATCTAATGCTAACTTACAAGGAGCGCAACTTTATCAAGCCAATTTAAGTAATGCTAACCTAACAGAAGCAGATTTAAGTAATGCTAATATGATCGAAAGTAATCTGAGTGGTGCAAATTTAACCAGTGCGAATCTTTATAAAGCGAGTTTAGGAAAAGTTAACTTTAAGGGAGTCAAGTTAATTAATGTAAATCTTCAGGAAGTGAATCTTTATAAAGCAGATTTAAGCAATACCGATTTAAGCAATGCTATCTTACAAGATGTCAATTTAAACATTGCCAATTTGAGTGGTGCTAATCTCAGTGGTGCTAATTTAAAAAAGGCGCAATTACGAGGAACAAATCTTGTAGGTGTTAATCTTATTAACGCAGATTTGACCGATGCCAAGCTCGACAATGCTAATTTGTCAAAAGCGAATTTGAGTGGTGCTAATCTCACTAATGTCAATCTTTCTACAGCCATTTTATGTGAAACAACAATGCCAGATGGCTCTTTTTCTCAAAAAGGCTGTCCATCTAATTAAGCCGAAGGAAGAAGGAAGAAGGAAGAAGGAAGAAGGAAGAAGGAAGAAGGAAGAAGGAAGAAGGAAGAAGGAAGAAGGAAGAGGGGGAAGAAATAATGAACCACAAAGGCACAGAGACACAAAGGAAGAAGAAAACTTCCCCATCCTCCCCATCCTCCCCATCCTCCCCATCCTCCCCATCCTCCCCATCCTCCCTCTGCCTTCCCCCTCTTCCCTCTCTTCCCCCTCTTCCCTCTCTTCCCCCTCCTCCCCCTCTTCCCCAATTCCCAGTCACCCATCCCCAGTCAAGAGTCAAGAGTCCCCTTGGTTTCCCAATGTAAAATTTTGTTTCTTGTAGCAAGGCGATCGATTTTAGAGCATCATTATTAAATAAAGGAATTTGTGTACACCTATACAACGATTTGCTTGAGGAACAGCCATGCAACTAAAGACCAGGGTCGCGGCGAAACGGGCAACGGGAGCTTATGCGTTAATTGATAGTTTAAAACGGCACGGTGTCAAACATATTTTTGGATATCCGGGCGGTGCTATTCTCCCTATTTATGATGAACTCTATCGCGCAGAGGCCGAAGGTGGCATTCAACATATTCTAGTTAGACATGAACAAGGGGGCGCTCACGCGGCCGATGGTTATGCCCGAGCCACGGGCCAAGTGGGGGTTTGCTTTGGGACTTCGGGCCCCGGCGCGACTAATTTAGTCACGGGTATTGCGACAGCCCAAATGGACTCTATTCCAATGGTTATTATTACCGGGCAAGTCCCCCGTGCGGCTATTGGTACTGATGCCTTTCAAGAAACTGATATCTACGGTATTACTCTCCCTATTGTTAAACATTCTTATGTCGTGCGTGATCCGCGTGATATGGCGCGCATTGTCGCGGAGGCGTTTCATATTGCCAGTAGTGGGCGGCCTGGGCCCGTTTTAATTGATGTCCCTAAAGATGTCGGTTTAGAAGAATTTGATTATGTTCCTGTCGAACCGAGTTCGGTGCGGATTCCGGGTTATCGTCCTACTGTTAAGGGTAATCCTCGTCAAATTAATCAAGCTATTAATTTATTACGCGAAGCTTTACGACCTTTATTATATGTGGGCGGTGGCGCGATCGCGGCTAATGCCTATCAGGAAATTAAGGAATTAGCAGAATTATTCCAACTTCCTGTGACAACAACCTTAATGGGTAAAGGCATATTTGATGAACATCATCCTTTATCTGTAAAAATGTTAGGAATGCACGGCACCGCCTATGCTAATTTCGCGGTGACGGAATGTGACTTATTAATTGCCGTGGGAGCTCGTTTTGATGATCGAGTCACAGGTAAATTAGATGAATTTGCCTCGCGCGCCAAAGTCATTCATATTGATATTGACCCCGCGGAAGTTGGTAAAAACCGCGCTCCTGAAGTTCCTATTGTCGGAGATGTCAAGCACGTTTTACAGGAACTTCTCCATCGTTGTCACGAAATTAAGGATTTAGTGCGTCCGAATCAAACTAAGGGTTGGTTAGATCGGATTAATCGTTGGAAAGAAGATTATCCTTTAGTTGTGCCTCACTATGAGGATGTCATTTCTCCTCAAGAAGTGGTAGTGGAATTAGATCGTCAAGCACCGGACGCGTATTATACCACAGATGTCGGTCAACATCAAATGTGGGCTGCCCAATTTTTGAATAGTGGCCCCCGTCGTTGGATTTCTAGCGCGGGTTTAGGCACGATGGGATATGGTATGCCCGCCGCGATGGGTGCAAAAGTCGCGTTACCCGATGAAGAGGTGATTTGTGTTGCCGGGGATGCTAGTATTCAGATGAATATTCAGGAGTTGGCTACCCTTGCCAAATATGGTATTAATGTCAAAACTGTTATTCTTAATAATGGTTGGCAAGGGATGGTACGTCAGTGGCAACAGGCGTTTTATGGTGAGCGTTATTCTTCTTCTGATATGGAAGCGGGAATGCCTGATTTTGTTATGTTGGCGACGGCTTTTGGTGTGAAGGGAATACGCGTTTCTGATTACGATGAGTTGAAAGACGCGATCGCGTCTATGTTGGCCTATAACGGTCCAGTTTTATTAGATGTACAAGTGAAACGGGATGAGAATTGTTATCCAATGGTAGCACCAGGTAAGAGTAATGCTCAGATGATTGGTTTACCTGAACCGAAAACTCCCAAGGCGGGACCACAAATTATTTATTGTCCTAGTTGTGGGGCGGAAAATGAGGCTCATAATAAGTTCTGTCCTGAATGTGGTACGAAAATGTAAGAGTTATTAATTAGTTGAAATAAAGGGGGTTTTCTCTAAGGGGAAAACCTTTTTTTTGTTTGAAACCGCAGATAAACCCAGATGATTTTTGATGAGGCAGAAACCGGGTTTATTCACGAATTCCTGACATTTGAGCGAAGAGTCTGATGTCAGAAGCCCGGTTTTTTTGTTTCCATACTATATAATTGCCAATGTCAAGCGTAATTAACATGAGGACAGACATGGACTTTCTCTCTAATACCGTCGTGCTGTCGCGGATGCAATTTGCACTGACAGCTATCTTCCACATGCTCTGGCCTGTGCTCACAACAGGTATGGGCATTTATCTTGTTATAGTTGAAGGAATGTGGCTGAAAACTCGCAACCCTGACTATTATCATCATGCTCGTTTTTGGGCAAAGCTTTATGTGCTTAATTTCGGCATTGGTGTCGCTTCCGGTATCCCAATGGAATTTCAATTTGGGACTAATTGGGCTCCATTCTCGGAAGCGGTAGGAGATTTTTTTGGTAGCATTTTAGGCTTTGAAGGCTCGATGGCATTCATGTTAGAAGCGGGTTTTTTAGGTATCATGTTGTTTGGCTGGGGGCGCGTTAATCCTGTCATTCACTATCTCGCGACGATCATGGTTGCCTTTGGTGCTAATCTATCTACGTTCTGGATTTTAGTTGCTAATTCTTGGTTGCAAACTCCCGCAGGTGGGGAATTTGTTAATAGCAAGTTTATCGTTGCGGATTATTTTCAGGCTATCCTCAACCCCTTTATGGTGAATAGCGTTCTCCACATGTTTTTTGCGACTTTGGAAACTTCGCTATTTGTTATTGGTGGTATCAGTGCTTGGTATATTTTGAATAAGCGCCATGAAGCTTTTTTCACCAAGTCTTTGAAGATTGTGTTAGTGGCCGCGATCGCGGTGACTCCTTTACAACTGTATATCGGACATTTGAGTGCAGAACAAGTCTATCACTATCAACCCACTAAACTGGCCGCGATGGAGGCTCAATGGGAAACAATCCCTGCGGGACAAACCGCCGATTGGAGTGCTCTAGCTTTACCTAATGAAAAATCCGAAAAAAATGACTGGGAGATTACAATTCCTAAAGCTTTGGGATTGATCTTAGAATTTCAACCAAAACTATCGGAACCTGTCTTGGGTTTGAAGGAATGGAAACCTGAAGATCGGCCTCGTATGGTGGGTTTAATTTACTATTCCTTCCGCATTATGGTTGCGATTGGTTTTTACTTCGCGGGATTGATGGCATTCAGTGTATTGCAGTGGCTACGGGGTAAGTTTTCACCAGATAATATTACTGAGCAAACTTGGCTAATGGGAGCTTGGATTTTAGCGGCTCCCCTGGGATATATTGCCGTAGAATCGGGTTGGATTGTCCGTTGTGTCGGACGGCAACCCTGGACGGTTTATGGGCAAATCCGCACTGTTGATGCTGTTTCTGCTATACCTGCGAGTAATGTTTTGGTATCTCTGATTAGCTTTGCTTTGATCTATAGTTTTCTATTGGTTTGTACCTTGTATTTTGGCAGTCGGATTATTCGCCAGGGACCTAACTTAAGTCTGCCTGTGCCGGGTAGAGATAATCAACCCGCGATCGAAACAACATTAGCACAACATATTCCTGATCGCCGTCCAACAGAAGCACAACAATAGGAGGTTTAATGACAGCTTTAGAGCATTTTCTTCCCCAAGTCTGGTTTGTAATTTTGGCTCTTTTTCTCTTGCTCTATGTCATGCTAGATGGTTTTGACTTAGGTGTAGGAATTTTGTCACTAACGACTTCAGATGATGAACGACGCAGCATTCTAATGACGAGTTTGGGTAATGTTTGGGATGCCAATGAAACCTGGCTTGTATTAATGGGTGGTGCTCTTTTTGGTGCATTTCCTCTGGCTTACGGCACGATTTTAAATGCCCTTTACATCCCCATTATGTTGATGTTATTCGGGTTAATTTTTCGCGCGGTTGCCTTTGAGTTTCGCGAACATTCTTACCGAAAGTTATTTTGGAATTATGCTTTTGGTAGCGGCAGTTTTTTAGCCGCGTTCGCTCAAGGTTTGGCTCTCGGTGGGGTACTCGAAGGAATTACTGTTGATCACGCGGGACACTTTATTGGTACAACTTGGGACTGGCTAACTTGGAGGTCAATTTTAGTAGCTTTGACGCTCATTCAAGGTTATGTTTTGATTGGTTCGACTTATTTAATTATGAAGACGGAGGGGGAACTACAAAAGACTCATTATCGCACGGCTAAAATTGCCGCTATTACTACACTGCTTGGAGCGGTTTTGATTACGATCGCGACTCCTATTTTTTCCGAAAGTGCGCGGGCAAGGTTATTCGATCCGCCCCTGGTTTATATCTTTTCTGTCATACCTCTGCTGGGAGTCCTATTAATTTGGCTGCTCCTTCAAAGCCTTAAAAACCAAGAGGAAAAGACTCCTTTTATCTGGACTATCCTAATTTTTCTCCTGACTTTTCTGGGTTTAGGATTGATTGTTTTTCCCTACATTATTCCGACACAAATCACCATTTACCAAGCGGCGGCTTCCCCAAGTGCCTTGGTATTTATGATTATCTTCATTGGTTTTCTGATCCCGATTATGTTGTTTTACAACATCTACCAATACATTGTTTTTCGGGGCAAAGTTTCGGTCGGTCATTATGGCGAATAATCTCTTATTTTTGGGGTTAATTTAAGTGAAATAAGGATGTGGGTTTTCTCCTAGGGGAAAACCTTTTTTTGTTTGAAACCGCAGATAAACGCAGATGATTTTTGATTTTTATGGAGAAGATGAGAGGCGAGTCTCTCTGTTATCAACTAAATATTCCCGTGCCACATTCTCCAGGGATTCTCTAAGCATCGTCAAATTTTTTTTGATAATCTCTAGCTTAATTCTGGTTTTTCTGTTATTATTCTACGAACAGAAAAATAATCAGACCCCAGTATGAATCTTGTAGATGAGCAAGTGTTAATCCCCCACTCTGTATATGTTAAAAAATTACGTCCATTGTTACCATCGGAGGCCTTCGATCCTGATCCCAGTAAATTAGTTATACTCTTGATCAATCTGGGGATTTTGCTACTGGGATGGGCGATCGCGGATCATCTCGATCAGTGGCCTGTCTATCTTTTATGGCTGTATCTACCCTTAGCCCTGATTATGGCTAATAGTGTCATCGTCTTATTATTTAGTACCCATGATCTTCTTCACGGTAGTGTTCAAAAACATTCCAGTTTGACTTATCTGATGAGTTTATTAGGCTTAAGTCTGTGGTGGATGCCTCCTACTCAGTGGAAATCTCTTCATAATCGTGTTCATCACAATAACACAAATTCTTTAGCCGATCCAGATCGCAATTACCTCTACGAGCAACCAAATACTTGGGGGAAATGGATTCATAATCTCTTTGCTCCTTCCATTGAAGTTAATCGATTTTGGTTCATTTTTGGTATGGGAACCGCCTGGGGAGTTCATGATTTTCGTAATGTTTCTTCGGTGTTATTTTTTAATGATACCAGTGTCGATTATGTTCCCGCAGCCTTTACCGTCACTCCGAAAGATCGGTGGATCATTGCTCTGGAATGTCTGGCAATTCTAAGTCTTCATTTGGGCATCTTATTCTATCTTGACTTTCATCCTCTTAAACTGGCTCTTGCCTATTTCTTGCCCATTGCATTAGGTCACGCGGGGGGGATGTTTTATATCTATACAAATCATCTGGCTTGTCGGATGACTGCCGTTAATGATCCCTTGATCAATAGTGTTTCTATCCGGGTACATCCTTTGTTTGATCTATTGCACTTTAATTTTTCTTACCACACAGAGCATCATGTTTTTCCTAGCATTAACTCTGATTATTATCCTCTGGTTCAAGAATTATTACAAATGTACTATCCCGATCGCATGAATTTGGTGGACGCGGGTGAAGCTTGGCGGTTATTGTTGGAAACGCCTCGGCATTATAAAGATGAAACAACCTTAACGGATTCTTTGGGCGAAATGTCCGTGAAGTGTCCCCTTGATAATTCCTCTGTTACTCATAAAAAAGAGGAGCAAATTGTTGTTTGATCCGGGGAATTAAGAAACCGGGTTTCTCATCGAAAACCTCGACACAGCCAGAAGTCTGTGCTGAGAAACCCGGTTTCTGATCGCGCCCCCTGTGGGAGAAACCGGGTTTCTTAGGAAAACCTCGACAGAGGGAGAAGTCTGTGCTGAGAAACCCGGTTTCTGATCGCGCCCCTGTGAGATTACCACAGACATCCGCTAATTATTCCCGCTAAAATAATAAATCCTATTCCCACATTTTGACTGAAAATTTGTCCATAAACAGGCCTCGGTAATTCAGGATTTCGTAATTTCAGATATTGCCAAATCCAGAAAATTGACACGACACTTAAGGCAATCCAAAACCCTAAATGTAACTGCATATAATATCCTAAATATCCTAATAATACTGTTGTGCCTAAAAAGAATATTCCGACGGCTTCCGCGGCATATTTACCAAAGAAAATGGCACTGGAATTGATACCTACTTGCAAATCATCTTCTCTGTCACTCATCGCATAAACTGTATCAAATCCTAAAGTCCATAGGACAACAGCACCCCATAATATCCCACTATTGATATCTAAATGGGCAACGGCAGCACTCCAACTAATTAAAACCGCAAATCCCCAGGCAATTGATAAGACTAATTGAGGGATAGGAAAAACGCGTTTGGCTAGGGGATAACCAATAATTACAGGAATCGCGGCAACAGATAACCAAAAACTTAACGGATTCAAATAAAGCGCGAGTATTCCTGCACAAATAAAGGCGAAAATGGCGATGACAATACCTGTTTTTACGGTTAAAGCACGCGCCGCGAAGGGTCGATCGCGTGTTCTTTCTACCCTGGGATCAATATCTCGATCCCAGAGATCATTAATCACACATCCCGCGGCACTGGTAACGATACTCCCTAAGACAATAACACCCACTAAGGGCCCTTGAGGTGTGCCGTGAGCTGCTAAAAATACCGCCCAAAGGGCAGGAAGCATTAAAATTAAACGTCCCGCGGGTTTATGCCATCTTAAGAGACGAATAATTGTTAACCAAGTGGGTTCGGGATTCGTGGGTTGAGTTACCATGACAAATTGTTAATCTCAGAAGACTATTGGTACTTTTGGCAATCTGTACTGTTGCCGATTTTGCCGGTGATACCCCTTTTCCTAAACAAGGGATTGTATCTAATTGTAAAGCGTAATGGGTTAATAATTGCAAAGATTCATCAAATAGCGCGATTTCGCACTATTCGTTACCCTTTTAGGATATGTTCATAGATAGAGTCTGCTCTACTTATCTAACCGGAAAGCTCAAGTCATGGTTAATACTGTTCCTCTTGTAAAAATGCCTGAATCAATTCCCCAAACTGATCGCATTCTCGCGGCTATTGATATGGGGACAAATTCTCTACACATGGTAATTGTCCGAATTGAGCCGAAATTGCCTTCTTTTACCATTATTGCTAGAGAAAAAGAAACCGTCAGATTAGGAGATGTCGAGCCTAAAACCGGTGAGCTAAAACCAGATGTCATGGAGCGCGCGATCGTCACTCTTCGCCGTTTCCAAAATGTCGCGAAAACCTTAAATGCTGATCAAGTAATTGCTGTCGCGACAAGTGCCGTCAGGGAAGCACCCAACGGCCGTGAATTTCTCAAAAAAGTCGCGGAAGAATTAGACCTTTATATTAGTTTAATTTCCGGCCAAGAAGAAGCTAGACGCATTTATTTAGGCGTTTTATCGGGGATGGAATTTAATAACCAACCTCATATTATTATTGATATAGGTGGTGGTTCAACTGAGTTAATTTTAGGAGATGGTTTTGAACCTCGTTCTCTGAGTAGTACCAAAATTGGCGCGGTGCGTCTGACGGGTGAATTTGTTAAAACCGATCCCATTAGTAAAGCGGAATTTGCCTATTTACAAGCCTATATTCGCGGGATGTTAGAGCGTCCTATTGATGAATTAAAGACTATTTTACAACCAGGGGAAATCCCTCGTTTTGTCGGCACTTCAGGAACCATTGAGACCGTCGCGATGATTCTGGCACGCGAAAAATTAGGCATGATTCCTAATCCCTTAACAGGTTATCAATTTAGTTTAAAGGATTTACGGGATTTAGTCAACCGTTTTCGCAAAGTTTCCTATCTGGAAAGATTGGCAATTCCGGGGATGTCCGATCGCCGTGCTGAGATTATTTTAGCCGGGGCTTTAATCTTACAAGAAGCGATGACATTATTAGGGGTTGAGACATTAACAGTATGCGATCGATCTCTGCGAGAAGGGATTATTGTCGATTGGATGTTAACGCATGGTTTAATCGAAAATCGTCTGCGTTATCAAAGTTCAATTCGTCAGAGAAGCACCCTGAAAATTGCCGAAAAATATCAAGTAGATTTAGCACATAGTGAACGAGTCGCGGCCTATGCACTCAGTTTATTTGACCAAACTCAAGGGATACTCCATGTCTGGGGAAATGAAGAAAGGGAATTACTTTGGGCCGCGGCAATTTTGCATAATTGTGGAGTTTATATTAGTCATTCTTCTCACCATAAACACTCCTATTATTTAATTCGGAATGGGGAGTTATTAGGATATAGTGAAACCGATATCGAAGTCATTGCTAATTTAGCACGATATCACCGCAAAAGTATGCCCAAAAAGAAACATGATAATTTTCAAATTTTACCGAAAAAATATCGAGATGTCGTCACACAATTAAGTCCATTATTGCGATTAGCCGTAGCAATGGATCGGCGTTTAATAGGAGCGATTGATAGTGTAAAATGTGAATATCGACCCGCGGCAAGAGAGTTTGTCTTACGTTTAAAACCTGTGCATTCTGATGATAATTGTGCTTTGGAGTTATGGAGTATAGATTACAAGAAACCTGCTTTTGAGGCTGTATATAATCTTAAATTAGTGGTGACTTTAGAGCATGACGTTTAATCTCATCCCCTAACCCCATCTTTCTCCCTAGTCGTAAATTGGCAGTGGGAGCGTCTCGCTCCCTATTAGATTCCGTCTGAGCGAGACGTTTGTGCTACGCACAGGCTACGCCAACCCACTACAGGTTTTTTTTGGGACCTTGAGATGCTCCCTAAAGTTCCCGCGTAACTCTTGACCAACTTTCTTCTTTAAAATCAACAAATTGAGCAATTTATTTTATATAATATAAAAATTAAACTCAATATATGCTGTTATTTTTATTAACTAACCTCTCTACCTTCTGATTGATAATTAATTATGTTACTTGCGTCAAATCCGCTCCTCCGGGTAAGTCTCCTAAAATTTTGTCAATGGAGCTAAATAACTTTTCTCCCTTATAATTATAGGTAAAATTTAACAATTGTTGAGCCACTTCCAGCACTTCTGTTTTATTGACTATATCTGACAATTGAGAGACACTTAATTGTCCATTTAACACTTCGGCACTAGATTGATACATCGCGTCAAATATTCCCTCTTCTAAAACCTGTTGCCATTCATCCACATTAATGTAATAAGAAGTTTTATCCTCTTTAGTATTCCAGGCTTGAATGCGCCGAATTAACCACATAATTAAAACCGCGGTATTTTTCGTTAATTGCTTTTCTACATGATTGTTAATTAAAATAATCATTAGTCGGACAATGTAGGATTCTATTTTCAGACGAATGCCCTTTTGACTCATCCACTCTAATTCATCACAAATTTCCAACGCCTCCTCATATCGTCGTTGTAAAATCGAATTTCTCAAATCAATAAACTCTTGTGTCATAACCTATCCCTTACATCAGTAATTAAATTAACTGGGGTAACATCTATCCCCGGACACGATCGCGTCTCAAGGAGGGGCGCGATCGGTTCTTTCTCATTCTATAACGACTAGGTTAGCATAAATAAACATAAAATGCCCAAACTCCATGTGAGATCCCAGAAAAATTATACAATTATTGATTGTAACGAAGAATCATATTTATTCCCCCTTGTCTTTTGGCAAAATATTGACTAACCTACTGATGGGAGTAAATTTTAGCATCAAAAACCATGTCTAATCCATTTTTTGAACTCAACTACGAACCCGCCTTTGAATCCCTTGGTGATGACTATTACGATGAAGTCCCAGTCGCGGACTTTCCCCAGCATATCCTCCGTTTCCGAAATAACGAATTATTACCCAAAATAAACCTTAATCCCCAAACTGTCACCGATGCGGATTTTATTGACACATTTGGTAAATTTATTTATAGTCCTCGTCCCTTTTTAGCTATGCGTTATCATGGCTATCAATTCGGTGAATATAACCCAAATTTAGGGGACGGACGCGGTTTTTTATATGGTCAAATTCGTGGTATTGATGGTAAATTATATGACTGGGGAACCAAAGGCTCTGGAAGGACTCCTTACTCCCGTAACGCCGATGGAAGATTAACTCTTAAAGGGGGAGTTAGAGAAGTTTTAGCCGCGGAAATGTTACATCGTTTAGGGGTGACAACTTCTCGTTGTTTAAGTATGATTGAAACCGGAGAATCTCTCTGGCGAGGCGATGAACCTTCCCCGACTCGTTCCTGTGTAATGGTGCGTTTTAGTTCCTCACATATTCGCTTTGGAACGTTTGAAAGATTGCATTATTTCCGTCGCCCGGATTTAATTCAAAAACTCCTCGATCATGTCATTGATTATTATTATCCAGAAATTCATTTAATTGTTGATCAAAAAGAACGCTCTGCCCGTTTTTATGCAGAATTAGTGAAGAGAGTTGCCCAATTAGCAGCCCAATGGATGAGCGTAGGGTTTTGTCATGGTGTGCTGAATACTGATAATATGTCTATTACAGGGGAAAGTTTTGATTATGGACCCTATGCTTTTATCCCTAATTATAATCCCCAGTTTACCGCGGCTTATTTTGATTACTTTAGTTTGTATAGTTACGGAAATCAACCTCAGATTTGTCGATTAAATTTAGAACGTCTGCAAGCCCCTTTGGGTAAGGTAATCGAACCGAGTGATTTGGATGCAGGATTAGCTCAATATAATCAGTATTATCTGACTCATTATCGTCAATTAATGTTAAGACGATTAGGGTTTGAGAATTTACCCGACGCTGAGGGTAATGAGTTATTAGAATTGACCCTCAAATTATTAAAAGAAAGTGCAGTCGGTTATCACGATTTCTTTGTGGAATTACGAAATCAGTTTGATCTGAGTTGGCGTGATGATATCAATCTGATTTTTCCCGATGCCGAGCCAGCCTCAATTATTAAATCTTGGCGTGAGTTTTATTACCATTTGTTACAAACTGTATCCTTTGATGAAATGAAGGAAATGGGGACAAGGTTAACGCGATATAATCCTCAACAATCATTAATTCGTCCTGAGATTGAGGCGATTTGGGAACCGATCGCGATCGAGGATAATTGGCAGCCTTTTAATGAATTGTTAAAAAGAATACAAAATGAATAAGAGATACTTATAACTGGCTAGTTGCCAAAAAATAGATCATGGAGTAAGCTTATACAGCACATTCTGTGTTTACCAAAGGGGAAACTGTGACAAAATTCCCCTTGTTTGATCTATTTAATTTGTTCAATTTGAGCTTGTACTTCCTTATAATTTCCTTGACGATTTTGCTCTAAATATAATTTCCCGGCTTTTTGTAAATCACTAATCGCGCCTTTTTTATCCCCTAAATCCCGTCGCACTAAACCACGTCCATAATAAGCAACAGCAAAATTAGGATTGAGGCGAATGGCTTGAATATAATCCGATATGGCATTATTATAATCCTTTAATTGATGATAAGCTTTCGCCCGATTGGAATAGGCTTGAATATCACCCGGATTTAAACCAATAGCCGCGCTAAAATCCGCGATCGCGCTTCTTTGATCACCCATTGCAGTATGAATTAAACCACGATTGGTATAAGCACTAGCATTTTGAGGATTAATTTCAATGGCCTTATTACAATCAAGCATGGCTTTTTCTTTATCCCCTAACTTCAGATAAGCAATACCACGATTATTATAAGCCGAAGAATCTTTAGCATTGATAAAAATGGCCTGGGTACAATCATTAATTGCGGCTTGATATTCCCCTAAATTTAATTGAGCACTACAACGATTGACAAAAGCATCACCATTTTGGGGATTGAGTTTAATCGCGTCAGAATAATCAATTACTGCCCCTCGATAATCTCCCGAATTAAAACGCGCCATCCCGCGACTAGAAAAGGCTAAATGATATTTAGGTTCGAGTTTAAGTGCTTCCGAATAATCCGCGATCGCGCCCTGTATATCCCCACCACTAGCCCGGGCTAAACCCCTGGCATGATAAGCTTTAGCGGATTTAGAATCTAAACGTATCACTTCTGTATAATCTTTAATCGCTTCTGGATATCTTTGCAAATCAAAATAAGTGATACCCCGTTGATAATAACCCTCTGTGTCACTTAAAGATAAAGAAATCAATTGGGAAAAATCATCGATCGCGCCCGGTTTATCATTAAACTGATAACGAGCTAATCCGCGATTAAAATAAGCATTGATCAACTTGGGATCAAAACGAATAGCTGAAGTATAATCCCCGATAGCCTTATCATACTGTTTCGCATCAAAATAAGCATTTCCTCGACGATAAAAAGCATCCGCGCTATCAGGATGTAACTCTAAAACACGATTAAAATCCGCGATTTTGCCCTGGGAATCTCCACGACGTATTTTTTCGATCCCCCGCGTCGAATTATCCGGCTTTAGGAAAAAATGGGAACGGTTATTATAGATCAATAATCCGATCCCACCCGATACTAATCCGATCAGGATTAAAGGAATTAAAAAACGAGGAGGGAAAAGAGAAAAAGAAAATCCAGAGGAAGTTTTCGCCGCCGAGGAAGAATTACTATCTTGAGAATAATCTAATTTTTTTAAAGCCGTTAAAACATCCAGAGCCGACGGATAACGTTTACTAAAATGAGTATGAATCATTTTATCAATAATATTTCCTAAAGTCGGAGAACATTGGGCACGATTTCGCCAGACAATTTTACCCGCATCCGACTGATTATTACTTTGTAATTTCGGTAATTCTCCCGCGGGTAAACCCGTTAAAGCTTGCACCGCGATCATTCCCACCGCGTAAATATCACTATTAAATTGAGGATTTCCTTGAAATTGCTCCATCGGCATATAACTAGGAGTTCCCGTCGCGATCGTCCGGGGAATACTCCCCTGAGACGCGGCAATTCTATTATTCACTTCCTTAACGGAACCAAAATCAATTAAAACTAATTTATTATCCGCCTGACGGCGAATTAAATTCGATGGATTAACATCTCGATGAATCACCCCATTATCATGGACAAAGACTAAAATATCTAAAATATCTTCTAACATCGCGATCACTCGTTCTTCCAGCCAAGGAATCCCTGGTAACAATTCCTTATTTAAAGGAGAACCAGGTACATATTCCTCCACCAAATAAAAATGATTTTCTTCCTCAAAATACGCTAATAAAAAGGGAATTTGATTATGTTTTCCTAATTTTTCTAATATTTCTGCTTCTTGTTTAAAAAGACGGTGAGCGGTTTTAATAATGGCTGAATTATTATTCAAATGTCTTAATTGTTTGACGACACATTGAGGATGACCCGGACGGCGGGTATCCGCGGCTAAATAAGTCTGAGCAAAGGCTCCAGAACTAAGAATTTGTACGACTCGGTATCGTCTATCTAATAATTGACCAATCATGTCTATTTGGGATTAAGGATTTTAAATTTGGGATTGACAAACCTATCAATTCAAAATGAGAAAAGGCTATTTTTATCCGAGATTTACAAATAGTAGGTTTCTCCCTTATTTGGTCACTTGATTAGCTTGTTCTTGCGCTTTTTGATAATCCTCAGCTCTTCCCTGTTCTAAAAAGAGGCTCGCGGCTTTCTGAAAATCATCTTGAGCACCGGCTTTATCATTGAGTTGACGGCGAATTAGACCCCGATTATAGTAGGCAGAAGCACTATTAGGATTAAGACGAATGGCTTGGGCAAAATCTTCGATCGCGCCCTTAAAATTATTCATTTGAGAGTTAATTAAAGCGCGATTAGTATAAGAAACCGCATCACTAGGATTAACCCGAATCGCCGCGGTAAAATCCTGAACAGCTCCCCCTTTATCCCCCAGAGAAGAACGGGCTAAACCGCGGTTATTATAAGCCTTCCCATTATTAGGATTAAGACCAATTGTTTGACCGCAATCTTCTACCGCTTTTTGATAATTTCCTACATTCAAATAAGCCACACAACGATTATTATAAGCCACGGAATCTTTGGGATCAAGACGGATAGCTTGACTACAATCTTCAATAGCTTTTTGCACTTCTCCCAGATTCAAATAAGCACTACCACGATTCGTATAAGCATCATTCATTTTGGGATTTAAAACGATCGCTTGAGTGTAATCTTCCACAGCACCTTTATAATCCGCCAAATTAAAACGAGCTCGCCCTCTACTATAATAAACATTGGGATCTTTCGGGTTAATCGAAATCGCTTGAGTATAATCAGCCATCGCGCCTTGTTTATCCCCTGTTGCGGAACGGACTAAACCCCTACCACTATAAGCATTAGGATTGGTAGGATCAAGGCGAATTACTTGAGTATAATCTTCGATGGAAGTGCGATAATCTCCTAAATCATAATAACTTAAAGCCCGTTGATAATAAGCATCAGGATCATTAGGATTTTGTTGAATTAATTGGGTAAAATCCTGAATAGCATTGCGTTTATCACCGGATTCATAATAGGCAAAACCACGATTATAAAGGGCTTTGGTATTGGTGGGATTAATATTAATAGCTTGGGTATAATCTTTAATCGCGGCGGCATAGTCTCCCATATCATAGTAAACATTTGCCCGTTTATAATAGGCATCCGTATTTTGACTATTGCGCTCAATGGCTTGGGAATAGTCCCTAATCGCGCCGTCTTTATCACCACTTTTTGCTTTTTCCGCGGCTCTTAAATAGAACTGTTGAGACTCAACACGAATTTGACTTTGCCAAAAATAAAAGCCCCCTCCTAAGACAAGACAAGCCACACCAACCCCCATCGAAATGAACAAAAGTTTTTGACGATTTGCTCCCCTAATACTGTAAGAGGGGGGTGCGATAATAGTTTCTGGGGGTTTATGATGCGGTTTCTGATGATTCATTTTTCGCAAATCTTTAAGAACTTCTGGGGCTGATTGATATCGTTCTTGAACCGGCGCGATCATTTTATCAATAATATTCCCTAACAAAGGTTTGACGGAACAATGATCACGCCAGCGAAATTCTCCCGTAAAATCACTATCTTCAATCATTTTTAAAAGTTCTTCATCCGTAAATCCTGTTAAACATTGGATCGCGATCATCCCTACCGCATAGATATCACTGCTAAAACTAGGATTTCCTTGGATTTGTTCAATGGGTCGATAGACTAAAGTTGGAGAAATAGGGTTAAAGGGGGATGGATTTAGGGTAGACTTTTTCCCAATTCCTCCCGTTTTCTGACTTGGATGAGAAGAAATTTGATAGGCCATTTCTTTCTCTAAGCCAAAGTCAATCAAGACCAACTTACCATCAGATTGACGACGGATCAGATGATTGGGTTGGAGATGACGATGAATCACCCCATTTTCATGGATAAACTGCAAAATTTCTAAGATTTCCTCTAAGAGGTTAGTTACTTGATTCTCCAACCAAGGTTGACCGGGGTTCATCGCATCACAGAGAGATTGACCGACGATAAACTCTTCCACCATGTATAATTTTTGGTTCTCTTCAAAATAGGCTAAAACTGAAGGGATTTGTGCCGAACGTCCTAGTTTTTCGATAATTTCCGCTTTCCGTTGAAAGAGGACTTTAATAATTTGTAAATTAGGCGAGTTTGCTTCTGGGAGGGAATGTTCCCGAATAATACATTGGGGATAACCAGGACGATGGGTATCGGCCGCCAGATAGGTTTGGCCAAAAGAATTTGAGTTAATAACTTTGAGAATGCGATAACGTCCATCGACAAGTTGGCCAATCATTGTCTATACTCCAACCCGGTTAATATTAATTGTGGCATATCTTGTGAAATTCCCTAATTTTGGAGGCTTAGAACCGAAAGATGTCAGAATTATTGGTAAGTGGAGGAACCATTGCCGCGATTTCCACCGCGATCGTCCCACAACAGGGGAGTGTGGGCATTGTGAGAGTCTCAGGCTCGGACGCGTTGAACATTGCCCAAACCCTATTTCACGCGCCCGGACACCAAAATTGGGAGTCTCACCGCATTCTTTATGGTTATATCCGACAGCCCCAAACTGGGCAATTAGTAGATGAAGCCCTTTTGTTGATTATGAAAGCCCCGCGTTCATATACCCGTGAGGATGTGATAGAGTTGCACTGTCATGGGGGCATTATAGCAGTGCAACAGGTTTTACAGTTATGTCTCGAACAGGGGGCTCGATTAGCGCAACCCGGAGAATTTACCCTACGCGCTTTTTTAAATGGCCGTTTAGATTTAACTCAGGCAGAAAGTATCGCGGATCTGGTGGGTTCCCAGTCTCCTCGGGCAGCCCAAGCGGCCTTAGCTAGTTTGCAGGGCAAATTAGCTAATCCCATTCGTTTATTACGCGGTATTTGTTTAGATATTCTAGCAGAAATTGAGGCAAGAATTGATTTTGAAGAAGATTTACCACCTTTAGATGAATTAGCTATTATTTCTCAAATTCAGCAAGTTTTACATCAATTATCTGAGATTCTCGCTACCGCGGATCAGGGGGAATTATTACGGACTGGCTTAAAAGTCGCGATCGTTGGTCGTCCTAATGTGGGAAAATCAAGTTTATTGAATGCTTGGAGTCGTAGCGATCGCGCTATTGTCACCGATTTACCAGGTACGACAAGAGACGTAGTAGAATCCCAATTAGTTGTCAAAGGAATCCCCGTCCAAGTATTAGATACCGCGGGCATTCGCGACACTGATGATACCGTGGAAAAAATCGGAGTAGCGCGATCGCGTAAAGTCGCCCAACAAGCCGATTTAGTATTATTCACCCTTGACGCTCAAATCGGTTGGACACCTGAAGATAGACAAATTTATGAACAAGTCAAACATCGGCCAGTAATCTTAGTCATTAATAAAATCGACCTAGTAGAATCATACTCAGATATAGAATTTCCCCAAGAAATCCATCAAAGAGTAGAAACCGTTGCCGCCAAAAATCAAGGCATTGAGAAGTTAGAACAAGCTATTTTAGAATCTGTCAACGCGGGCAATTTACAAGCCTCTAATCTTGATTTTGCCATCAATCAACGACAATCCGCCGCGATCACCAAGGCCAAACAATCCTTAGAACAATGTATTATAACAATTAATAATCAATTGCCCTTAGACTTTTGGACAATTGATTTAAGAGGTGCTATTCAAGCATTAGGAGAAGTCACAGGAGAAGAAGTAACTGAATCAGTATTAGAGCGAATATTCAGTCGTTTTTGTATTGGTAAATAGTTCAATATATAATCGAAGAAGTTATAAAACACAAAGGAAGAAGGAAGAAGGAAGAAGGAAGAAGGTTTGTGCAATTAAGAAAGCCAAGGGGGTGCAGTAGCACTATAGCCCTCTGATAAACCGGGTTTATCATCCCGAAAATCGGGTTAAATTTTATCTGTTTTACTTGCTCTCTTTTTTCTCTATCTTTGTGCCTTTGTGTCTTTGTGTTTCACTATTTTATCTAAAGCTAGTAGGTTGGGTTGAGCGTAGCGAAACCCAACAAATCTCTTGGGTTTGCGATATTTTGGGTTGGGGAGCATCTCAAAGAAGCCTATAACAATCCCAAATCAGTCGTAACAAATTTAATGTTAATCATCGGAGTGATCGCGTCTCATTTTGGGATAATTTCGGCGCACGCGTGCAAGATTCTCCCACTCGGAAAACTCTCACAACCTATTTAGGATTGCTATAGATTCGACCCTCGGCAAAATATCTCAGAGAAACCCGGTTTCTTTTCACTTTCTTTTTATCTTCTTGACTTTCTGTCTTCTTTGTGCCTTTGTGCCTTGGTGTTTCCACTATTTTGTCTTCTTTGAATCAGGGATGACTGCTGGTGTTTCCGGTGTTGTTTGTGTCTTTTCTTCCTGATAAGTCCAATCGGATATAGGGCGAGAAATTGTACTTCTAAAGTCTAGGGGAATTAAGACAACGGAGACATTGCCATTAGGCTTTTCCGGCGGATCAACTTCTGCATATAATAATTTGCCAGTAAAGTCACTATTTCCGACGACTAATTTATGAGTTTGTCCATTTTTTAACTTAATTTCGACAATTTCTGGGGGTTTTTCTAATCCATATTCCTTGCGGCTATTGGGGGGGATGGAGAGGGCGCGATCGCTTTTTCCTGTGGTAATTTTATCTAACAAAAATACAACGGATGCTTCACTCGCGAACCCTTGAAAAGGTGATTTTATGCGCCAATTAGTTTCTCCGGGGTTATTAGCATAAAACCGTTCAATTGTCAAGGTATATTCAGGAATATTTACAGTAAAAGATTGAATATCATCATTTTTGAATGGGACAAGTTTTTGCGCGATCGCGCTTGCGTCTTCTTGTTGAGACTTACCGCGTATTTCCACAAAATAAACGATTGAGCCGAAACCCAAGGCTAAAAGCATTAAAACCAGTGTTGTTTTTTCTAATTTCATAGACTTTTCGTAATTGGTAATGGGGATTGGGTAATGGGGAATGGGTGATTGGGGAATAGGAATGGGGAAAGTTTCCCTCTTCCTTCTTCCTTCTTCCTTCTTCCTAATTACCTGCGTTTCCACCAGATAATTGCGCCAAGGAGAAACGCGAATAAAGGTAAAATCACGATCGCGCTCCAGCTTAACAATCGAGATTGAAAGACAGTCATGACAATACGACGATTTTTCATCAACTTAGGCGCGATCGAAAGAGTTTGATCCGGCTGGCTTAACCAACTAACCGTATTCAGAAAAACATCAGCATTTAATTGTTGTTGAAACCAACCATTCGCGATAAATTGCGAATTTCCTAACACCACCATTCGCGCTTGTCTTCCACTCGAAGGGGAAGGAGATGGTGATTGGCTTGGCGAAGGCGACTGGCTTGGCGAAGGTGATTGGCTTGGCGAAGGCGACTGGCTTGGCGAAGGCGACTGGCTTGGCGAAGGCGACTGGCTTGGCGAAGGCGACTGGCTTGGCGAAGGCGACTGGCTTGGCGAAGGCGACTGGCTTGGCGAAGGTGACTGACTTGGCGAAGGTGACACACTCGGAGATGACGACTGGCTTGGCGAAGGTGACTGGCTTGGCGAAGGTGACTGGCTTGGCGAAGGCGACTGACTTGGCGAAGGTGACACACTCGGAGATGGAGAGGGTGACGCTTGCACAAAAAGGGGCTCTGAGGAGTTAAACGCGACTAGCCATTCCTGGGGTGACACCCTCGATGACGTGGGTGAAGGCGAAGGCGACGCACTTGGCGACACAGTAGGGGAAACCGAAGGTGACGCACTTGGGGAAACCGAAGGTGATGCACTTGGGGAAACCGAAGGTGATGCACTTGGGGAAACCGAAGGTGACGCACTTGGGGATGACGAAGGCGTTACGGTAGGGGAAGTCGAAGGTGATGCACTTGGGGAAACCGAAGGTGATGCACTTGGGGAAACCGAAGGTGATGCACTTGGGGAAACCGAAGGTGATGCACTTGGGGAAGTCGAAGGTGATGCACTTGGGGAAACCGAAGGTGATGCACTTGGGGAAGTCGAAGGTGATGCACTTGGGGAAACCGAAGGTGATGCACTTGGGGAAGTCGAAGGTGATGCACTTGGGGAAGTCGAAGGTGATGCACTTGGGGAAACCGAAGGTGATGGGGAGGGAGTAGGCGGTTTATCTAAATCACGAGTTAACGCGACTCCCAAAGAAAAAGGTCCTTCGCGATCGCGTTGCGAATCAAATTCCAATTTACTATTAGTTAAATCTTTCTTCGCCCAACTTTGTGTACTACTAAAGAATAAAGCTTGACTTTTGATACCTTCTGTGGTTTCAGCATCCACAGGGCGAGCAAAAGGAAATAAGGAAACCCCATTCTTAAAATTTTGGGTAATAGGATGATCACCATAACGGTTAACTAACACTACCGTCGGTCCTAACCCTAACACTTTACCATTTCCTGATGAATCAATAATCAAAAGATCATCTAATTTAACGCCCCATTCTTTCCATAAACTATCCAAACCCGGATCACTTTTGGGATCTATCATTAATAAAAGACTACCGCCCTTATCAAGATAATCCTTTAAAGCCTTAACTTCTCCTTCTAATAAGGGTTTTTTTGGTCCCGGTAGCACAACAACATTCGCGTCAGGTGGTATGACGGGGGTTTTCGCTAAATTCAGCGTTTCAATACGATAATTTTTCTCTTTTAATACTTTTTCGGAGTCTCCTAAACTGCCCTGCCCTTCCTTTAGCTCCCTCTCTCCATGCCCTTCTAGGAAATAAGCCTTCGGAGCGCGATCGCGTGCCACCATTTCTAACGCGTTAGTTAACTTAGATTCCGAAACCGGCTCTGATTTATTTTCGGGTTTATTTTTTTGGACTAATTGACGTCTCTCGCCGGATTCTAAATAGACTTCCCCAAAGTCATTAACACCAAACTTAGTGGCAAGTTGGGGCTTTTCCTGGGGATCAACAAATTCAAAGGTTAATTTTCCACTACTTACCCGTTGATAATTAGTCAATAATTCCTTAGTTTGGGGATTTTGAATTTTATCAAAGACGAAAACTTTAACGGGTTGTTTTAAATTACGGAGAATTGCTTGAGACTGAGGGGCTAAAGTAAATATTTGCGTTTCGGTTAAGTCAACGCGGGTATTATAACGTACTCCTAAAAAATTAACTAACCCCAAAATTACCAAGACAGAAACCGTCGCGATAATGGCATTGGTACTGGTTTGGGTAGAGCGATATCTCCAAATCTTTTTACTTTGGGTAATATAAATAAACCATATCCCAGTTATGACTATTCCCGCGATTATCAACCCCAGGGGAATTGGTTCCCATATCCCTGATACCACACCCGCGGATAATCCCATTACGGTTAAACAGGGACCGATAAAAAATATATATTTCCAATTTTGTTTGATTTTTCGCATAGTTTTTCTTTTTCAATAAGCCCTAGATACACAGAGGTTTTTTTATGAGCGTTGGAAGCGTAAGGCATCAATTGATTGTGCGGTGAGAAACACACCTAAAATAATATAACTTCCGAAGACAATGATACTACTGGTATCTACCACACCTTTAGTCAGATTACTATAATTGGTTAACAGGGATAAATGACTTAAGGCTTCTCCGAAGGAGCCGCCGATATTGCTTGCTACCACATCTATCACCCAGAGAAATAAGACAATGGAAAATGTAAAAATTGCCGATAAGATGGTACTATCGGTTAAGGAGGAAATAAACATCCCCAAAGATAATATACTGGCTGCTAATAAGATTAACCCACCATGTCCTAAAAGTAAAATTATTGGTGCAACGGGGGGGTTAGTATTACTAACCGCGATCGCTTCTAATCCCATGATAGGCATTACCAATGTGATATAAAAGGTAAGCACTCCTAATAATTTACCTGTCGCGACTCCCCAATTTGTCAGGGGTGAGGTGGCTAATAATTCTAATGTACCCCGTTTGCGCTCTTCCGTATAAAGTCCCATTGATAACATCGGTAAAACAAATAGTGACATGGAGCCTAAAATGCCTAAATAAATTTGTAAGAATTGGTAGGGGGCATCAATAGGAGGATCGGTTATACCCATTTGATCACGCACTGCTACTTGTTGAATTATTCCTTGCTCTCCTAGGAGAATCGCGACGAGAAAATATCCGGTTAATAACCAGAATATACCCGCGATCGTATATGCGAAGGGTGAGGCAAAATAACTTTGTAATTCTTTCCGGTAAATCGCGATGATGTTACTTAGCATAATTGGTAATTTGTGATTGGTAATTGGTAATTGGTAATAATTTAAGTTGATTTTGTGGGTGGGGGATTTGTTTTGTTTTTGGTGTCGATGGTGACTGGGGTTTGTTGGGGGGTTTCTAGGGGGAAATGCGCGATCGCGTTTTCTCTTTCTTCCTTCAACTTTTCCTCGGTTTGGCTTAAATCATTTTCGGCTAAAGCCTCCGAGTCAACTGTCGGATTAACCTCGGTTTCATTAGGGGAATTTGCCGATAACGCGATCGCGTCTTGTCGAGTATTCTCCTCAATTTGGCTATCCGCATTTTCGACTAAAGCTTCGGAGTCAACTGTCGGATTAACCTCGGTTTGGCTATCCGCATTTTCGACTAAAGCTTTCGAGTCAACTGTCGGATTAACCTCGGTTTGGCTATCCGCATTTTCGACTAAAGCTTTCGAGTCAACCGTCGGATTAACCTTTGTTTCATTAGGGGAATTTGCCGATAACTCGATCGCGTCTTGTCGAG
>Ga0209812_10000539_pt1 | contig 33774 bp, 36 predicted proteins | sample JI71714BDNA_FD_187502 | JGI IMG/M metagenome (GOLD analysis project Ga0209812, IMG submission 187502) | Wastewater effluent complex algal communities from Wisconsin, to seasonally profile nutrient transformation and Carbon sequestration -... | ecosystem: Engineered > WWTP > Effluent > Algae...
GAGCAATACCGCCGAAGTATCAGTGCTCCATCAGGATGCCGCCGGGCAAATCTGGGTCGGCAGCTATGGCAGTGGCTTGTATCGCTGGGATGCGGAAAACAACCTGCTGCAGCCAGTTGAATTACCTGAGATCGTCAATGGCGTCTCCACTTTGCACCTCAACGATGTCATTGCCGATGACAAGGGGCATCTCTGGCTGGCTGCAGGCACCACACCGTTACGGACTATGCCTGCGGAAATGAGCGGCCTGATCCACTGGGACCCTGCCACCAACCAGCTACAGGGCTTTAGTCATACGCAGAACGGCCGTCCGCTCGGGTCCATCAATCGCCTTAAGTTTGATCATCAGGGGACCTTAAGATTAGCGAGTTTTCGCAGTGGCTTACTGAGTTATTCCGCCACGCACAATACCGTGATCCAACCGAAGCAACCCATCGCACTGATGGATGCGCAATTGACCGATATTGCCACTGATGAACAGGGCGGTCTTTGGGTAGCCAGCTTTAGCAACGGTTTATGGTACCTGCCACCGGGCGGCGAGCGCTGGGATCACTTTCGCTATTCGACAGCATTTTCGGCTGGATTGGCCAGCGATAGCATCAATCAGCTGTTTTTCGATAATCAACATACGCTGTGGGTGATCACCCAAAACCGGATGCAGAGCCTCAACCGATTCTCGAGGCATATCCGCACCCTCCCCAAGCTGGACAAAAGCCCCGGCACGCTGCGCTCGGCCGATGTGTTAGCGATTGACGCGATAGACAAAAGCACCGTCTGGCTTGGTAATCGCGACGGCGGTTTACTGAAATTTAATCCGCAAACCAGCGAGTTGCTGCAGTATGAATCCCCTGCGGGATTCAGTGACATGGCCGTGCGTCAGGTGGTGCAGCAGGGCAGCAGCCTGTGGGTCGGTTCCGACCGCGGTTTATGGCAATTTGACCCAAACCAGAACCAGTGGCAGCTGTTTCCGCTGCACCAGGCCGGCAACCAGCCCGTGATTATCGCGCTGTATCTGGACCGGCAACAACGTCTGTGGGCTGGAACCCGCGGACACGGCGTGTTCCTCGTCAGCAACCAGCGGATCATCCGGCATTTTGATCAACAGTCCAAGCCGGCTATCGGTTTTAATGACAGCAGCGTGATCCTGCAAGACCGATTCGGCGCGATTTGGTTGGGGTCATCAGGTCAGGGCTTGACCCGGCTCGACCCCGATCTGAATCATGCCATCCACTGGCAGCAGGCAGATGCTAAACAACATGGTCTGCAATTTAATGGCGTTCAGCTGATTGTTGAAGAAAATCAGGACATTTGGGTGCATTCGGGCAATACCCGGCATTTGGCGATCCGGGACCCGCAACAGCCACAAAGCATCCTTGGCTTTAAGCCCTACCTGAAACCGGCAGATATTGATGAAAAGCTGCAAAAAGCCGAGTTGTTCCGGCTGCTTTATCGCACCCACTGGCTGGCTAAAGCCAACAGTATGGTGGAGCTTGGTGAAAATCTCGGCGTACAAAGTGTCACTTGGATTGGCGCTTGGGATGAACATGACGGCATCCTCTACCGTGGCGGCCAGGAAGGATTGGATTACTACCCAAGAGCTACACTGCCGGATGACTGGCCGCTCAACCCAATTAAAATGGTCAATCTGGCCTTGTACAACCAGCTGATACAGCCGGCCCGCCCAGACAGTATGAGTTTTTTACCGGTGGTCCCGTCAGAATTAACAAAACTGCAGCTGCAATACAGCCAGGACATGTTTACCTTGCATTTTGCCAGTGCTGAATTTGTTTTCCCGACGCAGTTACAGTACCGATATCAACTGGCCGGCTTTGACCGGGACTGGATTAACGGTGCACTGCCGCTGGCAACATACACTCGTCTACCGCCCGGAACTTATCAGTTTAACGCACAAGCCCGCATTCAAAATGGCCCCTGGCAACAAGCTGCAACGCTGCCGGTCGTGATCTTGCCGCCCTGGTGGATGACATGGTGGTTCCGTGCTTTGGTCGTTGCCTCGCTGTTAGTGCTGATTTATGGCTGGTATCGGCAAAACATGCGCCGTCAGTTGCTGATGCGGCAAAAACTTGAACAGCAAGTCACCCTCAGAACCGACGAATTGCGTCAGCGCACTTTGCAGCTGGAAGACAAACACCAGGCGCTGCAACTGTCCTACCAGAACATGGCTTTATTGCAACAAATTGGCAGCGAGATCACCGCATCACTCGATCTGCAGCAGGTGCTGACACGTTGCCACGATCATGTCAGCAAAATCTTGGACGCACACGTCCTGCTCATTGGTATTTATCGGGAAGCAGAGCATGTCCTCGATTTTGCGTTCTGGATTGAAAACAATCACCTGGCGCCAAGGTTTACGATTGAATTAACCAATACCGACGTCCCCTCGGTCGTTTGCTTTACCCAGCAACGAGAAATAATTGTCAGCCGGGTTGAAGATTTTCTCCGCTATCTGCCCGCAATCCCCTCACCGCTTTACGGGGAACTCACCCGCTCTGTGTTGTATTTCCCACTGACCATCAATGGCAAACCGGTGGGCGTGTTTTCCGTGCAAAGTCTGCAGGAGCAGGCCTATCAGGCTGCGCAGATCGATTTGATGCGAACTTTAGCCAGCTATGTCGCGATCTCAGTGGCAAATGCTGACTCTTATGAACAGCTGCAGCAGACGCAGCAAAAACTGATCACGCAAGAGAAAATGGCCAGCCTCGGCGCGCTGGTCGCCGGTGTGGCGCACGAGATTAATACCCCACTGGGAGTTTGCGTCACGGCAACCAGTCACCTGCAGGTTGAATATGAACAAATTGCCGAAGCCACCAATAACAAAACGCTGGCGCAAAGTCAGTTCCAGCGGTTTATGCAACATCTCGCTGAAGGTCTGAAGATCCTGCAAGTCAATACAACTCGGGCTTCAGACCTTATCCAGAGCTTTAAACAAGTATCGGTTGACCAATCCAACGTGGCTTTAAGAGAATTTGATTTACGCAGCTACATGCAGGACGTGCTGCTCACATTAAGACCGAAGTTAAACAAAACGGGCTGCCGCTTAGATTTTAGCTGTCCGGAGCAAGTGACGATGTTTACCGATCCCGGTGCTTTGGCGCAAATCGTCACGAACCTTGTGTTCAACGCGCTGATCCATGGTTTAGACAAACACCCGCATCCGGAAATTTATCTGCATTTTTCCGTCGACGGCCGGATGATTTGTTTGCAATTTGGTGACAATGGCTGCGGGATGGAACCGCGGGCTCTGAGCCATATTTTTGAACCGTTTTTTACCACTAAACGCAATGAAGGCGGGACCGGGCTCGGTACTCACATTGTATTTAATCTGGTCACTGCCAGCTTAAAAGGTCAGATTGAAACGCACAGCAAACTCGGCGAAGGCTTGCATTACACCATGACGTTTCCGATCAAACGGGACCATTAACTGAGATGGTCCGGTCAGCTGAATCCAGTGCTCCGACTATTTCAGCCGATGGTTATGCTGATGGAAATCCGGTACCTGGCGTTGATAGCTGTGCTCCAGTAACCGGCTCTGCACAATAAAATCTGCCGTCGCTTGGTTACAGGCCACCGGGATATTCCACACCACCGCCAGACGGATCAGTGCTTTGACATCCGGGTCATGTGGCTGGGAACTTAATGGGTCCCAGAAAAATACCAGCCAGTCGATTTTTTGCTCGGCAATTAATGCACCGATTTGCTGGTCGCCGCCGAGTGGCCCACTGGCAAAGCAATGCACCGGTAACTGTAACTTGTCGCTGAGCAAGCGCCCGGTCGTGCCGGTTGCGTACAAGGTTTTATCCTGGAAAAAAGTAGCATGGGTTGCCACCCACTCCAGCAGTTCAGCTTTTTTACCGTCATGAGCGATGAGCGCGATAGATTTCATAGCGTTCCTTTGTGAAACAGGGTCGGTTGAAGATACACCATCACGAAAAGCTGTGGATAGCAGGGTAAGTGCCATGGATGGTGCTCATCACGGAAAATTGCTCCTGCATTTTCCGTGTACCGTACTTCCTGTACATAAAAAAAAGCCCGGCAAAGCCGGGCAAACAACCAAGGTCCACGTAAAAAACTCAGTGTGGGGTTGGCAGCGCGAGTTATGCGCTGACGACTATCCGCTTCATCGCGGTCATATAGCCCCGTAATTTCTTGCCAACGATTTCCACCGGGTGATTGCGGATGGCATCGTTTACTTCAATCAAACGCACGTTATCAACACCGTTGCTGCCTGCGGCCAAACCTTTACCCAATAATTCCGGGCTAATGTGGTTCACCAGGTCGCGCAGCATCGGCACTGCAGCATTGCTGAACAGGTAGTTGCCGTATTCAGCGGTGTCGCTGATCACCACGTTCATCTCGTACAGACGTTTACGGGCAATCGTATTGGCAATCAGTGGCGTCTCGTGCAGAGACTCGTAATAAGCAGATTCTTCGACGATACCGGCTTCCACCATGGTATCAAATGCCAGTTCAACACCCGCTTTCACCATGGCAACCAACAAAATCGCCCGGTCGAAGTAATCTTGTTCTGCGATGTGTTCGCTGGACACCGGTGCATTTTCAAAACCGCTTTGACGGGTTTCTTCGCGCCAGCCAAACAGTTGTTTATCGTCGTTCGCCCAGTCCGCCATCATGGTCTCGGAGAATTTACCGGAGATGATGTCGTCCATGTGTTTGGCAAACAGTGGCTGCAGAATGCCTTTTAATTGTTCAGCCAAATCATAGGCTTTGATTTTCGCCGGGTTCGACAGGCGGTCCATCATGTTGGTGATGCCACCATGCTTCAGCGCTTCAGTGATAGTTTCCCAGCCGAACTGAATGAGCTTGGCAGCAAAACCGGCTTCATAACCATCGGCAACCAGCTTGTCATAGGCCAGGATCGCGCCGGTCTGTAACATGCCGCACAGGATGGTCTGCTCACCCATCAAATCTGATTTCACTTCAGCCACGAAGCTAGATTCCAGCACGCCGGCACGGTCGCCGCCGGTGGCAGAAGCGTAAGCTTTAGCAATCGCCAGGCCGTTGCCATTCGGGTCGTTTTCCGGATGCACCGCAATCAGCGTCGGCACACCAAAACCACGTTTGTATTCTTCACGCACTTCAGTACCCGGGCACTTCGGTGCCACCATGATGACGGTGATGTCTTTGCGGATCTGCGTGCCTTCTTCAACGATATTAAAACCGTGTGAGTAAGCCAGCGTCGCGCCTTGTTTCATCAACGGCATTACTGCCTTAACGACTGAAGTATGCTGTTTGTCCGGCGTCAGGTTCAGTACCAGATCTGCCGTTGGAATTAATTCTTCGTAAGTCCCTACGGTGAAGCCATTTTCGCTGGCCTGCAGGAATGATTTACGTTTTTGGGCAATGGCATCGGCGCGCAGTGCATAAGAAATGTTCACGCCAGAATCGCGCATGTTCAGGCCCTGGTTTAAGCCCTGAGCACCACAGCCAACGATGACCACTTTCCAACCTTTGATAAAGTTACAACCGTCAGCAAACTCTTCTTTTTGCATGAAACGGCATTTGCCCAGCTGCTTTAACTGCTGGCGTAAGTTCAGTGTGTTGAAATAATTAGCCATGTGTCGATCCTGAAAATTCTGTATTTGCCTGTCGGACAGTGTCGTCTGAAACAATCACTGCGGGACCTTTGGCAGAACAACGCTCTGTGCGCTGTTTTGATAAAGCCAGCATACGACGCTGGTTTCATTGCGTGAAGTGATATATTCTCAAAACAGTATTTCACTTTTTGCAATTAAGAATCTGCAATCGATAGGTTGTAGCAAAGGAATTTGATGGATATCCGTAGCGCCCAGCTTTACTTACATCTGGCCAGCAGTCTGAACTTCACTAAAACCAGCGAACAGCTGTATGTATCGCCGTCGACGCTGACGCGAATTATTCAGCGGCTGGAAGATGATTTGGGCGTGCAGCTATTTAGCCGCGACAAAAGGTCGGTGCGGCTGACGCCGGCCGGCGTGCGCTTTCAGCAATTTGTGAAACAATATCTGGCCGACTGGCATCAGCTGCAGGTCGATTTGTCATTAACCTCGGACGCGCTGCAAGGCGAGATCCGGCTGTTTTGTACCGTCACCGCAAGCTACAGCCATCTGCCGGCCATTCTGGATAAATTCCGGGTGCTGTGCCCCAAAGCCGAAATCAGCCTGACCACCGGTGATGCAGCGCTGGCGCTGGAGAAAGTCAAAAACGACGAGGCAGATATTGCTTTGGCGGTGTACCCGCCGAATTTACCGCTGAATATCGCGTTTGCCAGCATCGCGAAATTGCCACTGCAGCTGATAGCACCGGTGATCCCTTGCAAGGTCAATGATTTACTCAATGAAACGGCAATCGACTGGGATAAAATCCCGCTGATAGTGCCGGAACATGGCCCGGCACGCAGTCGCCTCGATGCCTGGTTAAAGCATCAGGGCATCACACCAAATATTGTCGCCAAAGTGGAAGGCCATGAGGCCATGGTCAGTATGGTGGCGCTCGGTACCGGTGTGGCGATTGCGCCCGATCCGGTGGTGCAGCACAGCCCGGTGCGTGACCGGGTACGCGTGCTGGCACTTGATTACCAGTTCGCCCCTTTTGATTTGGGTATCTGTATGCAGTCCAAACGCCTGCACGAACCGCTGATGCGCGCCTTCTGGCAAGTCGCCTCAGGTGGCCCGGCCCTGCAGCAATAAAAACGCGGCTCTAGCTCTTAACTCCTATCTGTAAAATGCTCACCACCTAACGAGCACTTCTGATCATCCATGAATTTACCAAACCTTTACCTGCATTTTCACTGCGCTGACACGCGACAGCCTAGACTCACGTCATAACTGGACTAAGCGTAAACGGGGCTGAGATGAAATTGTTTAGTAAATATTCACTGAGAGTTTGGCTGACTGGCGTGATCGCGATGATTATCCTGACAGGCTGCGTGGTGCACCCGTCGCATCACCGCCAGGTGGTGGTAGCAAAACCCGTCACGAAGACGGTCGTTGTAAAACCGGCAGTGGTAGTGAAAAAACCGGTGATCGTCAGAAAAATTGTTGTGCACTAGATCTCGGGCTGTAGAAAATAAAAAAAGCCGCAACCTGCGGCTTTTGACTGTGCATCAGGGCCGGCTATTTCACCACCCGTAAATGACTACCTTTTTTCGGCTTATCGTCATCTGGGCCTGGTTCTGTAGGCTCTTCAGTTAAAGATGTTTCGATGGCGGATTCGGTATCATCCAGCTCATCTTCCTGCCACTCTTCTTCTGGCGTAAACATTGTGCCGGCACCATTCTCGCGGGCATAAATCGCCAGTACAGAACGCTGCGGAATATACAATGCGAAAGGATTTCCACTGAAACGGGCGTTAAAAGTCACAGCGTCATTGCCTAATAACAAATTACCGACAGCACCCGGACTGATATTCAGCACAATCTGACCGTCTTTAACATGCTGTAACGGCACCTTCACGCCGGGCAAAGTGGCGTCAACCACCAAATAAGGCGTACAGTTATTATCAACAATCCACTCGTAAAACGCGCGTAACAGATAAGGCCGGTTTGGGGTCATTTGCATCTATAAATCTCCAGCCATTAATACAGGCCCGGATGAATCCGGCGCTCTGTTTCAGTTAAAGATTGCTGAAAGGCATCTCGTTCAAACATCCGTAACATATAGTTCTTAATTGGCTTACTGCCGGGCCCCGCCAACTCGATACCCAGCAGTGGCAAACGCCATAACAATGCCGACAGATAGACATCTTGCAAACTGTACTCGTCGCTCATAAAAAACGGCGTATCAGCAAAAATCGGCGCCGTTGATAACAGGCTTTCACGCAAATCATGCCGGGCTTCTGCCGCACCGGGCTCATCTGCCAAAATTTTCCGGGCGAGTCCGTACCAATCATGCTTAATCCGGTACATCATCAATCGCGTTTGTGCCCGAGCGACCGGATAGACCGGCAATAACGGCGGGTGCGGAAAGCGCTCGTCCAGATATTCCATAATGATATCGGCCTGATACAGCGCCAAATCCCGGTCAATCAGGGTTGGCAGGCTGCCATAAGGATTCACTTCGTACACTTCTTCCGGCAAATTGCCGGGGTGTGCGATAAGAATATCCGCAGAAATGCCCTTTTCAGCCAGGACGATCCGGACATGATGGCTGTCCATATCGGCGGCGGCACTAAACAGTGTCATTGTATTTCGTCTGCTGGCGTTGCTCGCCATGGATTCCTCCGGAAAAGGCAAAGGGGCCTTGCGGCCCCTTATACTGACAGCGGTTGACGCTTAATGAACGTCTTTCCAGTACTCTTTCTTCAACAGGAACGCCAGAATGAAGAAAATAAACAGGAAGATCAGCACTTTAATACCCAGGCTGTGAGACTGAAGCTTAGAAGGTTCACCGGTATACTCGAGGTAGTTTACCAGATCCGCAACTGCGCGATCGTATTCTTCCCGGCTCAGTTCGCCTGAACCATCAGCAACGATACCGACGTAGACTTCTTTCGACTCACCGTCGACTAACTGTGTTTCGTACTTTTTATAAGGAATGCCCTGCAATTCCTGTAGAACGTGAGGCATACCTACCAGAGGAAACACTTCATTGTTCACACCGAATGGCCGGCTTGGGTCCGCATAAAAAGAACGCAGATAGGTATACAGCCAATCAGGGCCACGTACCCGGGCTACGTTAGTCAAATCTGGTGGCGGAGCACCGAACCACTTTGCCAGATCAGCCTTAGGCGTTGAGTTCTTGATGTAATCGCCCACTTTATTCGCCGTAAACGCTAGCTCTTTCATGCCAATGTCATCAGGAATACCTAAGTCACGGAATGTCCGCGAATAACGTTGATATTCCATCTGATGGCACGCCAGACAATAGTTCTGGTACATTTTCGCACCGCGTTGCAGTGACTCTTTGTCATGCAAATCAATCGGCGCTTTATCCAGAGGGACCGCAGGTCCTGCAGCCAGCACTGAAACAGACGTCACCAGTGCCAGTACTGAGAATAACTGTTTCAGCATTATGACAACCTCACAGGCAATGGTTTAGTCTTCTCGTTTTTACTGTACCACCACAGCAAACCGAAGAAGGCAAAATAAGCAAATGATGCAATCTGAGCGATCAGTGTATAAATTGGTGTCGCCGGCAGAACGCCCAGCACACCCAACACGATAAAGCTCACAACAAAGTTCACCAGATTCAGTTTATGCATGGTTGAACGGTAACGGACAGAACGCACTTTACAACGGTCTAACCAAGGCAACAGCGCTAACAGGATAATGGAGGCAAACATCAAAATCGCGCCCCACAATTGGTCAGGTACTGCACGTAAAATGGCGTAGAACGGAGTGAAATACCACACTGGCGCAATGTGATCAGGCGTCTTCATCGGGTTCGCCGGTTCAAAGTTTGGCGGCTCAAGGAAGAAACCACCGCCTTCCGGTACAAAGAAGATGACCGCACAGAAACAAATCAGGAATCCAACCACACCAACAATATCTTTCACTGTGTAGTAAGGGTGGAAAGGAATCGCATCAACGATGATTTTCTTACCGCCTTTGGTGAAATATTCATGGAAGGTGAATTTGTCAGAGACATTGTTTTCGAATTTCTGGCCTTCATTTGGCACTTTCACATCGATACCATCTGGGTTGTTAGACCCGACTTCGTGCAGCGCAATAATGTGCAGGAATACGAGAATGACCAGTACCAGCGGCAGTGCAATCACGTGTAATGCAAAGAAACGGTTCAGCGTAGCGCCGGAGATGACGTAGTCACCGCGGATCCATAATGTCAGGTCGTCACCGATGACCGGGATTACACCGAAAATCGAGATGATAACCTGTGCACCCCAGAACGACATCTGGCCCCATGGCAGCAAATAGCCCATGAAAGCTTCAGCCATCAGCACGAGGAAAATCAACATCCCGAAGATCCACAACAATTCACGTGGTTTTTGATAAGAGCCATACAACATGCCGCGGAACATATGCAGGTAAACAACAACGAAAAACGCCGAAGCGCCGGTCGAGTGCATGTAGCGTAATAACCAACCGTACTCAACATCACGCATGATGTATTCGACAGAGGCAAAAGCACGCTCAGCGGAAGGTTCGAAGTTCATCGTCAGCCAGATACCGGTGACAATTTGGTTGACCAGTACCAGCATCGCAAGCGAGCCGAAGAAATACCAGAAGTTGAAGTTTTTAGGTGCAGGATACTGCAGCACATGGAGATTCATCTTCTCCATAAATGGCATGCGGTATTCAATCCAGTTCATGAAGTTTTTAAACATCACGCAGTCCCCTCGTCAGCACCGATTAACAGAGTGGTGTCATCAGTGAACATATATGGTGGGATCATCAGGTTTTTCGGTGCAGGAACACCAGAGAATACCCGACCTGCCATATCATAGGTGGAACCATGACATGGGCAGAAGAAACCAGATGCGATGCCTTCGACGTGCGCATCAAAATCATTCATTTTATAAGTCGGAGAGCAACCGAGATGGGTACAAATACCCACAGCAACAAAAATCTCAGGTTTTTTCGAGCGATGCGGATTCTTTGCATAAGCCGGTTGCTGTTCGTCGTCCGAATTCGGATCACGCAACTGGGCTTCAACGGCCGTCAGACTTTTTAACATATCCGGTGTACGGTTCACGACCCATACCGGTTTACCTCGCCATTCCACCCGAATTAACTGACCTGGCTCGAGCTTGCCGATATTTGCAGTAACAGCCGCACCGGCTTGTTTTGCTTTTTCACTCGGATTCCAGGACGCAATAAAGGGAACGGCTACTCCCACAGCACCAACACCACCTACAACTGAGGTAGCGATGGTGAGGAAGCGACGGCGACCATGATCAACTGGCGCATTGCTCATCCACTCATCTCCACGTTTACGCTTAAAACCTGAACAGTTTAAGCGGCTGAATTACAGCGATTATTATAAGTTGCAAAATACGGCGGATCATAAAGAAAAGCCCTGCCTGTGACAAGGATTTACACTGATTCTATGCGACCAGTGGCCGCTTTTTTTTCACAATCTTTTGATCCCGGACAACGCGAACAACAGTCTGAATTTACTTTACAAATTAATAACGAGATACCAAGTGCTGTTTTAGCAGCACCAAGCTGATCTCACGACCTTTTTTCTACGGACGCAGTCAAGTATTGCTTGAGTTTGGCGAATTGCCACCGGGACTGACCTTGATTCCGTTAAAAAAAAACCCGGCAGATGCCGGGTTTTTCGGTAAAACGAATTAACGTTTTGAGTACTGTGGACGCTTACGCGCTTTGTGCAGACCGACTTTCTTACGTTCAACCTGACGAGCATCGCGGGTAACAAAACCAGCTTTGCGCAGTGCAGGACGCAGAGATTCGTCAAATTCCATCAGTGCACGAGTGATACCGTGACGGATAGCACCGGCTTGACCAGAAATACCACCACCTTTCACAGTGATGTACATGTCAAACTTGCCAACCATTTCAACTAACTCTAATGGTTGCATCACAACCATACGAGCAGTTTCACGACCGAAGTATTCAGTGATAGTGCGTTGGTTGATAACGATGTTACCAGCACCCGCTTTCAGGAATACACGTGCAGTAGAGGTCTTGCGACGACCAGTACCGTAATATTGATTCTGTGCCATGTCTATGCTCCCGTTAGATGTCTAAAACTTGTGGTTGCTGGGCAGCGTGCTGATGCTCGGCGCCTGCATACACTTTTAACTTACGGAACATAGCGCGACCCAGTGGACCTTTTGGCAGCATGCCTTTGATCGCGGTCTCCAGTACCATCTCAGGTTTTTTGTCCAGCAGCTTTTCAAAGTTAATTTCTTTGATGCCACCTGGGAAACCAGAGTGAGAGTAGTACATTTTGTTTTTCGCTTTGTTACCAGTGACAGTCACTTTGTCAGCGTTAACTACAATGATGTAGTCGCCGGTGTCAACGTGTGGCGTGTACTCTGGCTTGTGCTTACCGCGTAAGCGGAGAGCGATTTCAGTTGCGATACGACCCAGGGTTTTACCTGCGGCATCAACAACGAACCAGTCGCGTTGTACGCTTTCTGGTTTAGAAGTAAAAGTTTTCATCAAAAACTACCCAAAAATAAATATGTTACACCTTACACAACCCCTTCAGGCTGTGTCGTTTATCGTACCCCTTCGAGTACTGCAAACTGCCAGGCTACGGCAGAATCAGGCTGTAACGTGGGCCGGCGGCGGATTATAAAGGAAGACTGCACAAAAAACAGCAGTTTTGTGCAGATTTTTTCGATCAAATCAGACTATTACGGCAGATGCGCCAACGCCAGATAATCCTGTGATTGCATTTCCTGCAGCCGGCTCAAACAACGTCTGAACTCAAAAGACAAAATGCCCTGCGTATACAGCTGTTCCATCGGTAACTCTGCGGAAATGATCAGCTTCACTTTGCGCTCGTAAAACTCGTCGACCAAAGCAATAAAACGCCGCGCCACATCGTCATTGCCCTGCCCCATCTGTTTTACACCGCTCAGCAACAGCGTATGGTAGATTTTTGATAATTCCATGTAGTCATACTGACTGCGCATCGTCTCGCATAACTCGCTGAATTCAAACCAAATGATACCGTCAGCTTCGCGGCGAAACCGAAGCTTTCTGCTGGCAATCTCGATCTGACCATCCTGCTGCCTCGGGTCAACCGACAAGGCATGAAAATACTGCTGCAAATTTTGTTCAGCTGTTTCATCCAATGGTGAATGATAGATTTCAGCCTGTTGCAAAGTACGTAAGCGGTAATCAATTCCACTATCGACATTTACCACGTCGGTATGTTGCTTAATCAACGCAATTGCTGGCAAGAACCGTGCACGTTGCAGACCATTTCGATACAAACCATCTGGTTCAATATTGGACGTTGCTACCAGCGTGATGCCACGCGCAAACAAGGCCTGCATCAGAGTGCCCAGGATCATCGCATCGGTAATATCTGACACAAAAAACTCGTCAAAACAGATGATATCCACATCACGTTTAAAGTGGTCTGCCACTTTTTCCAACGGATCTGACTCGCCAGCCAAGGCTTTGAGTTCGTCATGTACTTTGTGCATGAAACGGTGAAAATGTACCCGCATTTTTCGCTGCGTTGGCAGGCATTCAAAAAATGTATCCACCAGATAAGTTTTGCCACGACCGACACCGCCCCAGAAGTAAAGACCTTTTAGTGGCGCATTTGTGGTTTTTTTGCCGAATAAACGAGTAAATAAAGACGGCTTTTGGGTCGAACGGCTCACAAAATCATCGTACAAGCGCTGCAACTGCACTACGGCATGTTGCTGGGCAGCATCAAACTGAAAATCGGGGCGCTGTAAATCCAGCTGATATTTTTGCTGTGGCGTCATCATAAAATGCAGTGCAGGCGCAGCTTCTGACCGGAAAAAGTTGGCGCTTATAGTAACATGCCTTACCACTACCGATAAGAAGATCGGTTACACTTGGCGGTAAATCGTTGTTCCAGGAGTTGTTATGCTGATGTCTTCCATTCTTTGGCTTGTTGCCGGCCTCGTCATTGGCGCTATCGCAGCGCGCTTTTTTAGTATCCGTCAGTTCAATCAGAACCAGTTAAAGGTCGACCTCGAAGAGAGCAAGACCCAATTACAGAACTACCGCACTGAAGTGTCAGATCATCTGGAAACCACGCAGCGCCTGATGAGTCAGTTACAGGATAACTACGAACAAATCGTCCGCCATATGGCAAGCACCAAGATGACATTGGTTGATAAAGCGCCGGTAGAGCGGGCGAGTAACCTCAATTACTTGTCGACCGATACGGCTGAACATATCCGAAAATCGTTGGGACAGATTGATGAACGTCGTCGTAAACAGGTGTCGCATTCGCAACAACCACTTGATTATGCGGGGCATTCAAGCGGGCTGATGAAAACCTTCCCAGCAGAAAAAAATGCGGATAACTGAAACTTTTTAAAAATGCACCGGTCTTCAAAGGCAGTTACCCGATGGAGACAAGTGCGTTATGAAAATGAAGTTATCCTTTGTCACCGCAAGTATTCTTGCTGCCTTTTTGTTATCTCAGCCAAGTCCTGCAGCGGCCAAACTCCCCTTCTTCGGTGCCGAAGCCGGCACCGAAATGCCAAGCCTGGCACCGATGCTCGACAAGGTGACCCCTGCAGTCGTCAACATTAACGTTGCCGGCAACCGTGAAGTGCGTCAACGAGTGCCGGATGCGTTCCAACAGTTTTTTGGTCAGGGCGAAATGCGCCGCTCTCAGCCGTTCCGTGGCCTGGGTTCAGGTGTGATCATTGATGCCGCTAAAGGTTATGTGGTCACCAACTCTCATGTGATCAGTCAAGCTGATGAAATTCAGGTCACTTTAAAAGATGGCCGAACTTTTGATGCAAAGAAAATCGGTGAAGACCCGGACAGCGATATCGCGCTGTTGCAAATCAAAGCCGACAACCTGACTGCCATCACAATTTCAGATTCAGACAATCTGCGGGTTGGCGATTTTACTATTGCGATTGGCAACCCTTTTGGCCTGGGCCAAACCGTCACATCTGGCATTGTCAGTGCGCTCGGTCGCGGTGGGCTTGATATTGAAAAATATGAAGACTTCATCCAGACCGATGCTGCAATCAACAGCGGCAACTCCGGTGGTGCTTTGGTGAACTTAAAAGGTGAGCTGATCGGTATTAACACCGCCATTTTAGGACCAAACGGCGGCAATATCGGGATCGGTTTTGCCATTCCTTCGACGATGATGAAAAACCTGGTGAATCAAATCATCGAATTTGGCGAAGTAAAACGTGGCGTGCTTGGGATTGAAGGCAGCGACCTGAATGCCGAGCTGGCAAAAAATATGAATTTGAAAACCAACAAAGGCGTATTTGTCGGGAAAGTCACACCGGATTCCGGCGCTCAAAAAGCGGGAGTGAAAGCCGGTGACACCATCGTCAGCCTCAATGGGAAACCGATCCAGAGCATGTCAGAACTGCGTGCTAAAGTGGGTACACTGGGAGTCGGCAAAACCGTGAAATTGGGGATTCTGCGGGAAGATAAGCAGGTTTCGGTCGATGTGAAGTTGTCTGCCGCAGATCAGGCCAATGTGACGGCAGAAAATCTTCATCAAATGCTGGCAGGTGCCAATTTTGCCAACGGAAAAACCGTTGATGGCGAACCCGGTGTTTTGATCAGCGAAGTTGCCGACGGCTCGCCGGCGGCACGTCTCGGTCTTAGCAAAGACGATGTCATCATCGGTATTGGCCGGACTCGGATAGAAAATATTGCGCAACTGAGGTCCGTATTGGAACAAGCCCGTGGTGTGATTGCCCTGCAAGTTCAACGGGATAACACCGTGTTTTACACATTGATCCGCTAATTCGAACCAGCAGATAAAGCCGGGGTAACCCGGCTTTTTTATTGCGCTGATGGCAGACTCTGGTCAGTTTCAATTTGATTGCAACAAGCCCAATTTCATGATCAGTAACGATTTTTCTACTGCAGCTTTGAATGCTTCAGTGCTATGCTGAAGCATTCCTGAGCTCAGATATAACCATCGTGACTAATTTCCTGCTGCTGATTTTTAAGAGTGTGGCCTACGGGCTGGCACTTGCGCTGATTTATCTGCTGGTCGCTCCGGCCGGACAGTTACAGCTCTCGCATTTGTTTCAGCCCGCAGAAACAGAGCCAGCCGCAGTGTCTTACGCCAGAGCAGTCAGGGCCGCAGCTCCTGCAGTCGTCAATGTCTACACCCGGAGTACACAGCTGGACGAACGCTCTTATGAACGTCGCGTCATCCAAAACCAGTCACTGGGTTCTGGCGTCATCATGCGAAGTGACGGTTATATCGTGACAAACTACCACGTTGTCCATGGCGCCGACCAGATTGTCGTTGCGCTGCAGGATGGCAGACAACTGGATGCGCTGCTGATAGGTCAGGACCAGATGACAGACCTGGCCGTACTGAAAGTCGAAGCTGAAGACTTACCGGTGATCCCACAAAACCCGGACCTTGCACCGCAAGTTGGCGATTTGGTGTTGGCCATCGGCAATCCATTAAATCTGGGCCAGTCTATTACCCAGGGAATTATCAGCGCAACCGGTCGTGCCGGGCTTAGTACCAACTCCTATACCGATTTTATGCAAATGGACGCGGCCATCAACGAAGGTAACTCAGGTGGTGCGCTGGTGAACAGCAATGGTGTTTTAGTCGGAATTAATACCGCGGCATTCCAACGCCAGCGCAATCTGGAAGTGCAAGGTATTTTCTTCGCGGTGCCCTATCGACTTGCTTCCACTGTAATGCAAAAGCTGATTAAACACGGCCGGGTGGTACGCGGAGCGCTCGGCATGAATGGTATTCCGGTGATCAATGCGACAGGCGAACGCCAGGTATCGACTGGCCAGCCATTTTATGGCGTGCTGATTGATCAGGTTGAACCCTTTGGGCCTGCGGATACTGCCGGCCTGCAGCAAGGAGACATTCTGTTGCAGGTTGACCAGAAAACTTTAACCAGCGTCAGTCAGGCGTTAGACATCGTTGCAGAAACCGAACCAGGTTCTGAAATCGACTTGCTTATTGAGAGGCAGGGGCAAAAATTGACACTTAAATGCAAAATTGGCTTCCGGCCGGTAGCGGAATGATGTTCGTCAGCAGCTTATCCTCTGCTGGTTTTTGTTCCGACATTAGGGATCTCTGACTTACCTCAGCAAAAAGCCCGCAGTGCGGGCTTTTTTTTTGGTTGCTCTGACCTCAGAGTCAGGCTGGCGCATTAATCCGCGAGATTTGTGCACCCAGATTTTGTAACTTAAATTCGATCTGCTCGTAACCACGGTCGATGTGATAAATCCGATCCACAATGGTATCACCGCGGGCAACTAAACCAGCAATCACCAAACTGGCTGATGCGCGCAAATCCGTTGCCATCACCTGTGCCGCATTAAGCTGCGGTGTATGCTGACACACAGCAGTATTGCCTTCGAGCTGGATTAAAGCGCCCATGCGCTGCAATTCAGGCACATGCATAAAACGGTTCTCGAAGATGGTCTCGGTAACAACACCCACACCAGAAGCAACAACATTCAGCACCGTAAATTGCGCCTGCATGTCAGTCGGAAAACCAGGGTGAGGCACTGTTTTCACGTTGACTGACTTCAGCGTTCGGCCTGTCATATTCAGCCGGATCCAATCCGGGCCTGTCGTCACTTCTGCGCCAGCTTCGCGCAGTTTTTCCAGTACCACTTCAAGTTCGGCCGGATCGGTATGGATGCAGGTAACATCACCACCGGTGACTGCCGCTGCAACCAGGAAAGTGCCGGTTTCAATCCGGTCCGGTAACACTTTATGGCTGGCGCCTTTTAAGGTTGGCACCCCTTCAATCCGGATTGTCGGGCTGCCGGCACCGGTAATTTTCGCGCCCAGGGCAATCAGATAATTCGCCAGATCTACCACTTCAGGTTCACGCGCAGCATTTTCGATAATAGTCACGCCGTCAGCCAGTGTCGCTGCCATCAGCAGGTTTTCGGTGCCAGTGACACTGACCATGTCCATCACCAGGTGAGCCCCTTTCAGACGCTCAGCGCGGGCTTTGATATAACCATGCTCCACAACAATCTGTGCGCCCATTTTGCGCAGACCATCGATATGCAGATTCACCGGACGGGCTCCGATAGCACAACCACCAGGCAGTGACACTTCGGCATAGCCAAAGCGGGCTAACAGCGGACCTAAGGCCAGAATGGATGCACGCATGGTCCGCACCAGCTCGTAAGGTGCGACCTGACTGGTGAGGTTTGTGGCATCAACAGTGACGCGATCGGCCTCACGCTCAACCACAGCACCAAACATCCGCAGTAACTTAAACGTCGTATCGATATCTTTCAGTGCCGGCACGTTGCTAATAACAGACGGTTGTTCAGCCAATAATGTTGCAAACATAATCGGTAACGCGGCATTTTTGGCGCCGGAGATTGACACTTCGCCCTGCAGGCGGGCGCCACCTTTGACTAAAAATTGTTGCATGTTGACTTACACCGGCGGGTTAAGAAGTTTTTCACGACGCCATTGGGTTGGCGTAAAAGCTTTGATTTGCAGGGCGTGGATGCTTCCGTTGGCAATATCAGCCATCAAAGGAGCGTATACCAGCTGTTGTTGTTTGACCCGGCTTAAGCCGTCAAAACAGTCGCCTACAGCGGTGACGGAATAGTGGCTGCCATCAGTTTTTACATACACTTCAGAAAGTTGCAGCTGCTCAAGCAGTCGCTGTTCAATCTCTTTACAATCCATCTGGATACCCTTGTGCCACGGTGTGGTGATTTGCGACCGTCGATGAAGAAGACAATCGCTAAAAAATAAAACCCGGCACATCTGAGCCGGGTTGTCATTATATCCTGCCTTGGGACGCTTTTCAGCTTTCTGTAGGCAAAAGGTTCAGTACATCACTAACGCTCGCCAACGAACGCAGCTGAGCAGGCATGTCACGCAACTGTACCTGAATTGACTTAGACTTGGCTTGCGACAATACCTGAATCAACCAGGCGAGGCCTGCCGTGTCAACATGTCTTAAGCCAGCAAGGTCAAACACAATAGAACCCTGCATATTCTGCAGCGGTTGAAATGGCCAATACTGCACTACAGAGTCACGATTCAGCTCACCACTGAATACCAGAACTTGCTGCTCCTGGCGTATTTCAAGCATTTTTCGCTTTCTCAGGCGCCTTAATCGGCGCTTTCGCTTTTTCTTCCAACAAAGCTGCCACAGGGACTAAACCTTGTTGCCGAATCAAGCTACTCAGTTCAGACCTTTTGCTGTCGAGTAATGAAATGCCTTCCGCAACCATATCAAATACCAACCAGTTATTCCCATCTCGCATCCGGCGTAACTTGAATTCAATTTTGATATCTGGTTTACCCGGGTCAATAACACGGGTTCTGATGGTAATTATTTTCTTTTGAGCTTCAATCGGCTGCCCCGGTTCAATGATCACTTTCTGATCACGATACTGAGTAAAAACACCGGCATAGGTGCCAACCATGTAATTCTGGAATGCCCCGACAAAAGTATTGAAGTCTTCTTTGGGTACCGTATTCAGTTTGACGGCATTGCCAATGACATAACCAGCAGCATACCGGCTGTCGATGTATGGCACTAATTCTTCAGTCACAATAGTCCGCAAGACTTCCGGGTCTTTTTTGATATCAGCCTGTTGGCGCGCGATCCGCTGAAAAGTTTTATCAGCCACGACTTCCATCATTTTGTATGGATCGTCGTATTTCTGCACCGGAGCACCTGCCGCCTGCACCGGATTTACCAACAGCAACGCTGTTGCTGTAAGGAAGACTTTAAACAAAGCTTTCATCATTAATTCCCACGATTAAACAAAAACTGGCCAATCAGCTCTTCAAGCACGATGGCGGACTTGGTGTCTTCGATGTAGTCACCGTTCTTCAGAATTTCAACGTTTTCATCGACAAAACCTGGCTGTAAACCGATATATTGCTCACCCAGCAAGCCAGACGTCAGAATTGCTAAGGAGCTGGTTTCCGGGAAGTTGTTGTAGCTGCTATTGATATCCAGCGTGACCACCGGTTGAAAAGACTCCGGATCCAATTGGATCGAAGCAACCCTGCCGACCACGACGCCACCGACTTTGACCGGGGAACGTGCTTTCAAACCGCCAATATTCTCAAACTTAGCCAGCAACTGGTAACTTTGGTCTGAACCGGCTACGCCGGTGTTGGCAACTTTTAAAGCAAGGAGTAACAGCGCTGCAATTGCCAGCGCAACAAAAAAACCTACGAATAACTCTAATTTACGTGATGTCATTTCTCATCCACCAAACATGACAGCGGTTAATACAAAATCAAAACCCAGCACGGCCAGAGATGCCGTCACCACAGTCTGCGTTGTTGCCTGACTGATCCCTTCCGAAGTTGGAACCGCATCAAAACCTTTATGCAGCGCAATCACAGTCACAACAAAAGCAAATACGATGCTTTTGATTACGCCATTGACCACGTCTTGCTGAAAGTCGACATTTGCCTGCATCGCAGACCAATAGCCACCAGCATCGACGCCTAACCATTCCACGCCAACCAAATGGCCACCTAGTATCCCGACCGCATTAAAAATCAATGCCAAGAGCGGCATACTGATAACACCAGCCCAGAAACGCGGTGCGATCACGCGCCGTAATGGGTCCACTGCCATCATTTCCATACTGGAAAGCTGCTCAGTCGCCTTCATCAGACCAATTTCGGCCGTCAGCGCACTACCTGCCCGCCCAGCGAACAATAATGCGGTAACAACAGGCCCCAACTCACGCAGCAGACTCAGTGCTACCAAAGGCCCTAACATCTGCTCTGCACCAAATTTCGACAGGACCGTATAGCCTTGCAGCGCCAATACCATGCCGATAAAAAGGCCAGACACTACAATAATCAACAGGGATAACACCCCGACGACATAAATCTGCTTCATGTACAGATGCCAGTTTTTGATCGGCCTTGGCCGACCCCATAAGGCACCAAACAACATCAGGGTCGCACGACCAAGGCCCTGCAAAGTCCCGAGCGTGTTGGCACCTAACTGCTGGATTTTATTCAGCATTAGCGGCTTAACTCCATTAATTCAGTAGCATAATCGGCGGCTTTGAAGTGGAATGGCACCGGTCCGTCGGCCTGCCCCTGCAGGAACTGCTGCACCAGCGGAGATTCGTGCTGACGCAATTGATCCGGCGTCCCATGACCAATGACACGCCGTTCCGCCACTACGTAGACGTAATCTGCAATACTCATCACTTCAGCGACATCGTGGGATACCACGATAGACGTCAGGCCCAGCGCATCATTGAGAGAGCGAATCAACCGAACGATCACCCCCATCGAAATCGGGTCCTGTCCGGCAAAAGGCTCATCATACATAATGAGTTGCGGGTCCAAGGCGATAGCACGCGCCAACGCTGCCCGCCGGGCCATCCCGCCGGACAATTCTGCCGGCATCAAATCACGGGCACCGCGCAGACCGACCGCTTCAAGCTTCATCAGCACCATAGTACGGATGATCGCTTCAGGCAGACGGGTGTGTTCACGGATTGGGAATGCGACGTTGTCAAACACCGACATCTCGGTGAACAGAGCGCCACTTTGGAACAACATGCTCATTTTCTTACGAGCCTGATATAACTCTTGCCGGTTCAGCTTTGGAATATCAGCACCCTCAAACAGGATTTGACCGCTGTCCGGCTTTAATTGGCCACCAATCAGGCGAAGCAGCGTCGTTTTACCGATTCCGCTTGGCCCCATAATGGCGGTCACCTTCCCGCGCGCAAACTGCATACTCATGTCGTCATAAATGACACGGTCACCGCGGCGAAAAGTTAAATTCTGAATATCAACCAATGGTTTATCCAAACCAAACTCCATTCGTTTCTCGATATGCACATTCCTGGCCGGAGAGCTATTTCCGCTCCCTGCTGCGGCAGACGGGAAAAAACGGCGCAATATACGGGGACTGCTGACACTATGCAAGGCAAATGCTTAATTAATCACCGCATTTTAACCGGTTTCCCTGCAGGCGTCGCATTAAAAAAGTGTAATGATCAGTTGCAGAATTTCGAACTGTTTACACTCTTCTATAGCTTGCCTACTTGTCCGCATTGCTCATTGACAGCCAACATGCATTGGCTGCGCTGAATAGCGCAGTCAGCCACATGTTCTTACAGGTTTTTTTGCAATTGCCTGGCAGAAACAGGAAAATGCCCGGACGTAGGCGCCTGACGTGGATCACCGACTGAATTGCGTATAGTTCGCATTTTGCCGGCGTTAACTGAATATCAGCTTAATAGGATTAAGCATTCGCAGCGATACAGGCTGGATCATCGAGGTAAGTATGAATTTTTGCGACACCGCCACCCGTGTACTGGATATCGAAGCTCAGGCGATTACCGGACTAAAGCTTTATATTAATCAAAGCTTTAACCACGCATGCGAACTGATATTCAAAACCGCAGGCCGTGTCATTGTCACCGGAATGGGGAAGTCTGGCCATATCGGCAACAAAATCGCTGCCACTTTGGCTTCAACCGGAACGCCGGCCTTTTTTGTGCATCCGGGTGAAGCCAGTCATGGTGATCTCGGCATGATCACCCGGAATGATATTGTGCTAGCGCTGTCCAATTCAGGCGAAACCGAAGAAATTCTGAAATTACTGCCGGTACTGAAACGGCTGGGTATCGCCATTATTGCGGTGACCGGCAATGCCGAATCGACACTAGCCAAATTGGCTGACATACATTTATGTGCCAAAGTTGAACAGGAAGCCTGTCCGCTTGGCCTCGCGCCGACAGCCAGTACTACAGCGGCACTGGCTTTAGGCGATGCCATTGCTGTTGCATTGCTCGAAGCACGCGGTTTTTCCGCCGATGATTTTGCCTTATCTCATCCCGGTGGCAGCCTCGGCAGACGTCTATTGCTGCGGATCAGCGATATCATGCATGAAGGCCCACAAATCCCTTTGGTGACAGAAAGCGCCACTATTTCTGCCGCGTTGTTAGAGATCTCGCAAAAAGGCTTGGGCATGACCGGGATCCGCGATAGCGACGGACGGTTGGCCGGTATTTTTACCGATGGTGATTTGCGCCGCATTCTGGACCAGCGGGTTGATATTCACCAGACCCTGATTTCCAGTGTGATGACCCGTAACTGTGTCACAATCCGTGCTGAAATGCTGGCGGCCGAGGCATTGAAAATCATGGAGCAGAAGAAAATTAATGCCCTGATGGTTGTCACCGCAGACCATTTTCCGGTCGGCGCTTTGAATATGCATGATTTACTGCGGGCCGGAGTCCTGTGATGCCAATGACTTATCGTGAAATGTATCAACCCATCAGTCAAACTGTTGAAACAAAGGCAGGCCAAGTCCGTTTGCTTATTTGCGATGTCGATGGCGTGTTTTCCGATGGCCGCATTTATCTGGGCAACAGCGGTGAAGAAATAAAAGCCTTTCACACACGTGATGGCTATGGCATCAAAGCGCTGCGTCAGGCCGGCATTGAAGTGGCAATTATCACAGGCCGGCGCTCAGCGATCGTTGAAAAACGCATGCAGGCACTCACCGTCCAACATATTTTTCAGGGGCAGGAAGATAAAATGCCGGCCTATTTGCAATTGAAACAGCAACTGATGCTACAGGATGAACAGATTGCCTATATCGGCGACGACCTATCCGACTGGGCTGTCATGCAACATGTTGGTTTGTCCGTCGCAGTGGCGGACGCACACCCATTGCTCAGACGCCATGCGGCGCTGACGACCAGCCTGCCTGGCGGATTTGGCGCGGTTCGTGAACTTTGCGACCTTTTGTTACTCAGTCAGCATAAGTTTGGCGAATTTTCTGGAAGCAGTTCATGAGCAGACAAGTATTTTGGTTGTTTCTGGTGCTTACCGGCGGAGCCATTCTTTACAGCTGGATAGAAACGGCCTACCAACCTAAACAAGCACCGATCGAGCGCGAATTAGTTCCAGATTTCGTAGCCTACGAACTGACCCGGCGCAGCTTTGATAAAGACGGTAATTTAACAGGTCAGGTGAAAGCGGCACAAATGGCGCATTTTGAGCAGCTGGGCCAAATTCAGTTTGATCAACCGGCTTACACTTTGTATGAAAATCGGTTGCCACGCTGGCAAATCAGTAGTGCTACTGGCGTTTTTTATCAGGACAACAAAGTGATCCTGGAGCAGAATGTCCAGGTCAATAATCTGCATCAGGATGAAATGTTCCGGCAAATCCAGACAGAACAGCTGGAGATGTTGCTCGATACTCAATTGCTGCAGACAGATCATCCGGTTCTGGTATTAGGCCAGAGCTTCCAAATTCATGGCCAAGGCCTGCAGGCCGATTTGGTCACGCAAAAACTGCGTTTGTACAAGCATCAGGGGACGGTATATCAACATGAAAATCAATAAGCTGGGCTGTGTCATTTTGGTTCTGCTCAGCACAGCAGTTCAGGCAAAAACCACCGACTTCAGCCAACCGATCGAAGTCAACGCCGACCGCAATGAAGCCAGCCTGAAACAGCAGATGCTGGTGTATTCAGGCAATGTCATCGTCAAACAAGGCACCTTGTTAATCAAAGCCGACAAACTAACGGTAGACCGCTCTGGCGGTGAAGGCAAAGAAGTGTTTATCGCCGTGGGGCGGCCTGCGGTGTATTCACAGGTTCTGGATGGCGATAAACCGATTCAGGCCAGTGCTGAAGAAATCCGTTATACGATGGCAACCCGTGTCCTTACTTTGACCGGCAAAGCAGAAATTACCCAAAGCGGCAGCCTGGTTCGCAGTGCCAAAATCGAGTATGACCTGCTGAAGCAACAACTCAGTGCCGAAAGTGAAGAAGGCAAAGAACGGGTCACCACCATTTTTACATCTGAAGGAAAATAGGGTGAAAAAGCTTGTTGCAGCGCACCTGGCCAAAAGTTACAAAGGCCGTCAGGTGGTTAAAGATGTCAGCCTTGAAGTGAGTGCAGGTCAAATTGTCGGTCTGCTGGGCCCCAACGGGGCTGGTAAAACCACCACGTTTTATATGATTGTTGGTTTAGTCCCTTCCGATAAAGGCCAAATCACATTGGGCGGTAAGGATATTACCTTTGACCCTATTCATGCCCGCGCGCGTCAGGGGATTGGCTATCTGCCACAGGAGAGCTCGATTTTCCGCAAACTGACCGTGTTCGATAACCTGATGGCTATCCTGCAAACCCGCAAAGACCTCAACGAAGACCAACGCGAACAAACCGCAGATGAGTTACTGGACGAGTTTAATATTACCCATATCCGTAACAGCCTTGGGATGAGTCTGTCCGGTGGTGAGCGGCGCCGGGTTGAAATTGCCCGCGCGTTAGCAGCGAATCCGGCATTTATTCTGCTCGATGAACCTTTTGCCGGTGTAGACCCAATTTCAGTCCTCGATATCAAGAAAATTATCCAGCACCTGCGCAACCGTGGTATTGGTGTATTAATTACTGACCATAATGTCCGCGAGACCCTTGATGTTTGTGAGATCGCCTATATCGTCAGTCATGGGGAACTGATCGCCTCTGGTTCACCTGCTGAAGTATTGGCCAATCAGCAAGTCAGGGATGTATACCTCGGTGATCAATTCAGGCTATAGTTAGCAAAAAACCAGTCCCAACTGGTCGTCAGGAGTGACAAGAAGTACATGAAGCCATCTTTACAACTTCGGCTTGGACAGCAACTAACAATGACGCCTCAGCTTCAGCAAGCAATCAAGCTGCTGCAGTTGTCGACCATTGAATTGCAACAGGAAATCCAGGAAGCACTGGATGCCAACCCGCTGCTTGAAGCTGAAGATGAATTTAGTTTTTCCGAAGCTCCCAGTGGCAATGACCTGCAAAATTCTGACCCAACCCCAGAACATAACAGCGCCGATGAATATGCTGAGCCGGAAGTACCCGACAGCAGTGAGTCGATGACCGAACAGAATATCAAAGAAGATTTACCGCTCGACAGTAACTGGGACGATATGGTCAGCGCAGCCCCGGTATCAGGCACAGGCTCACCTGACGAGGACATGGTTTTTCAGGGAGAAACCACCGAAACTTTGCAAGACTATTTGCGCTGGCAGATGCAATTGACGCCCTTCAGTGAAACCGACCGTGCTATCGCTGAAATTATTATCGAAGCCATCGACGAAAACGGCTTGCTGACCATCAGCTGTGAAGAGGTGCTGGAGTCTCTGGGGCTGGAAGATATCGAAGCCGATGAAGTGGAAGCAGTTCTCAAACGTATTCAGTTATTCGACCCTGTCGGTGTCGGTGCACGGACTATCCAGGAATGTTTGCTGATCCAATTGCGTCAATTCGATCCTGATACGCCATTTCTGAAAGAAACCTGCGAAATTATTAAGCACCACAGCGAATATTTAGCGAATCGCGATTTCCGTTCTCTGATGCGCGTGTCTAAACTGAAAGAAGATGATCTGCGAGAAGTGATGCGGCTCATTCACAGTCTGAACCCGCGCCCTGGTGCGGACGTGATCCGGGAAGAGCAGCAATATACGATTCCCGATGTATCCGTGAAGAAAGTTAAAGGCCGCTGGATGGTTGAACTCAATCCGGATGCCTTTCCAAAGATTAAGATTAATGAACAATATGCGGCGATGTCGCGACAGGTAAAGAACTCATCAGACAGCCAGTTTATTCGCTCGCATTTGCAGGAAGCAAAGTGGTTTCTGAAAAGTCTTGAGAGTCGTAACGAAACGTTATTGAAAGTGGCCAACTGTATAGTGCAGCAACAGCAGGCGTTTTTTGAACACGGCGAAGAAGCCATGAAGCCTATGGTGCTCAATGATGTGGCAGAGATGGTCGGCATGCACGAATCAACTATTTCCCGGGTAACAACCCAGAAATATATGCATACTCCGCGCGGAATTTTTGAACTTAAGTTCTTCTTTTCCAGTCATGTTAGTACAGAAAGTGGTGGCGAATGTTCGTCGACCGCGATCCGGGCCTTTATTAAGAAATTGGTGGCGGCGGAAAATCCGGCCAAACCGCTCAGTGATAGCAGAATGGCCGAGATCCTGTCGGAACAGGGGATCAACGTAGCAAGGCGTACCATCGCCAAGTATCGTGAGTCTCTTTATATTCCGCCGTCTAATCAACGTAAGAGCTTGCTCTAAGTAAGTGCTCACCTAAGAAGGAAATGTCTATGCAAATTAATCTAACTGGTCGTCATGTAGAAATTACTGCAGCACTGAGAGAATATGTAGACAGCAAATTTGCCAAGCTTGAGAGACATTTTGACCATATCAACAATGTGCATGTTGTGCTCAATGTAGAGAAGTTAAAACAAATCGCCGAAGCTAAAGTGCATTTAAATGGCGGAGAGGTGTTTGCGCAGTGTGAAGATGATAACATGTACGCTGCGATTGACCTCCTGATCGACAAGCTGGATCGCCAGGTCATCAAACACAAAGAGAAAATTTCTCGTCACTGAACTCTGGATTTATGAACCTAAGCTCAATGTTATCGGAGGACTGCACAAAAAGTGCGGTCCTTTTTAATAGTAAAAAACGTATCCTTGAATACATCGCGGAGCTGGCGCACCAGCATTTGCCGGATTTAGCAGAATCCACGGTATTTGAGGCATTGATGGCCAGGGAAAAGCTAGGTTCAACCGGCATCGGTGGCGGTATCGCCATTCCACACGGCAAGTTGAAAAGCGTTACATCCCCTGTCTTGGTTTTTGTGGTCAGTCAGGATGCTATCCAGTTTGACGCTATCGATAATCAGGCCGTTGATATTTTTTGCGCCATTCTCATCCCGGAAAATCAGTGTCAGACCCATCTGACCACATTAGCCGGTATTGCCCGCTTGTTAAGCCAAAAAGAAATTACCCGGAAAATCCGTCATGCGGGCTCTGATCAGGCGCTCTATCAGCTGCTGCTGAGCTACGCAGATGCAGGGAGCAGCAAATGAAACTCTTGGTAGTCAGCGGCAGATCAGGGTCCGGTAAATCCGTCGCGTTACGGGTTATGGAAGATCTGGGCTACTACTGTGTTGATAATATCCCGGTCAATTTACTGCCAACACTGGCGAATGCGGTGATGGGACAGTATGAGCGGGTTGCCGTCAGTATCGATGTGCGGAACCTGCCGCAGGAACCGGAAGAACTGACAGAGATCCTGTCATACCTGCCGCGAAAAGTGGAACTGACGATTCTGTATCTGGATGCCGACCACAGTAGCCTGATCAAACGTTTTAGTGAAACCCGCCGTTTGCACCCGCTTTCACATCAGGCGATGTCGTTAGACGAAGCCATCCAACGTGAACAACAGTTATTAGATCCGATTTCAAGCCGTGCCGATTTGTATATCGATACCACAGAGCTGAACGTCCATCAGTTGGCCGAGCAGCTGCGTGAACGGATCCTGGGCCAAAAAACCGGCCGTCTGGTGATGCTGTTTGAATCCTTTGGTTTTAAATACGGCATTCCCAAAGACGCAGATTTTGTCTTTGACGCACGGTTTTTACCAAATCCGCATTGGGAACCAGAACTGAAAATTCTGACCGGCTTAGATCAGCCAGTAAAAGATTATCTGGAAGCTCAGCCTGTTGTTGCCAAATACACATGGCAAATCAATAGCTTCATCAGTACCTGGCTGCCGCATCTGGAACGCAATAACCGCAGTTATCTGACCATTGCTATTGGATGCACAGGTGGCCAGCATCGGTCTGTTTATATTGTGGAGTCTTTAGCGGAGAGCTTCCGCGCCTTACGCGAAGACGTACAAATCCGTCACCGGGAGTTAGTCCGTCACCATGGCAAATAGCTTTAAAGAAACTGTCACTATTGTGAATCAACTCGGCTTGCACGCTCGCGCCGCCACTAAATTAGCCCAGCTGTGTATGCAGTTTGATGCCAAGATTGAACTACAGCAGGACGGCCGCAGTGCCGACGCCAGCAGTGTACTGGCGCTGCTGATGCTGGCCAGCAGCAAAGGCAAAAACGTCGATGTCGTAACCACAGGAGAGCAGGCTGAAGCCGCACTGGCTGCGGTCACGACTCTGATTCGCGCCGGATTTGACGAAAACTAAAGCAGCTCTTGGTCGGTTTAGTCTCGTGTGAGTTTATCGGTGCCTTGCGTATTTGCATAATGCTTGAGCTTGTGGTGCAGCGCCACTTTGATCAACATATGGGCAGTCACCGGCGCAGAAATAAACAAGAACAAGGCAATCAATAACTGCTGCAGACTGAGGGTTTCTTGCTGCAGATTAAAGAACACCAATGACGCCAGCACCAGACACCCCAAGCCCAAAGTTGTGGCTTTGGTTGGCCCATGCAGCCGGGTGTAAAAATCAGGCAGTTTCAGTAATGCGACTGAACCCAACAGCACAAACAAAGCACCAAACACCAGCAATCCGCTAATCACCCACTCTAAACCTGTCATAACGCCCCCTACTCGATAATATCGCCACGCAGCAGAAACTTACAGACAGCAACCGTGCTGACAAAACCTAACATTGCAATGAGCAATGCGGCTTCAAAATACAATTGGCTGGTCGCGTAAATCCCATAAACTAAAAGTAACGCGATACTATTAATATACATGGTATCTAACGCTAATAACCGATCTGCTACCGCCTGCCCACGCGACAGGAACAATAGATTCAAAGCCAGTGCAAACACCAATACAGCCATCACCGCTATCAGAATCATACTGAACATACAAAAATCTCCTTCAGCGGGGCCTCGTAACGTTGTTTCAACTCTGCGATCAAACTGTTTTCGTCTTGCAGATCCAACACATGTAACAACAGAAATTGTGGTTCATCGGCCTGACGTGGCAATAATTCAGCACTGACCGTACCCGGCGTCAAACAAATAGTGGCAGCCAGTATTGTAATCGGCAACGGGTCTTTGATATCAAGAGGTAGCATCACAAAGCCGGGTTTGAGCGAACTATTGCGGCCCAACACCACTTTAACCACTTGCAGATTAGCAATGACGATGTCCCAAACCACCATCAACAGATAACGGACAAACAAACCATACCGTTTAATCGGCGGTTGTGGCTCACGAAAGCCACGGCTGATCCACGGGATCAATATCGCCAGCACCAACCCACTGAGCAAAACTACAGGAGAGAAGCTGTTATGCAACGCACACCAGACCAGAAATAACAACAAACTACGAATTGGCGTCGCGAATAATGTTTGTGTCATCAGAGACCTCCTGATGCAGCATGCAGCTGCGCAATAGTGTCAGCACAGAACTGTGTCCACCACTGTCCAAATACAACCAACATCACTCCGGCTAATAACAGCAACACTAAGGCCCCGACCGAAATAGAACCTGCTGGCGCTGTATTGTTGGTTGTCGGTTGGGTACGCCAAAACAGTACACTGCCGGCACGACTGAGCGCAACCAACACAGCCAGACTACTGAGCAGCAAAACCGCAATCAGCAGCATGCCATTCGATGTGGTGGTTAGGCCCTGAATCAACCATAACTTCGCAATAAATCCAGAGAAAGGCGGCATCCCAATCACCACCAGCGCACTTAACACGAACAACCAACCGAGCAATTGAGGCTGGTGAAGTTTTGGACCAGATACCAGGCGGGAACCTACGCTACCGCGCTGGCGCGCAATCATATCGGATAACAGATACCAAACTGCACCAATCCAGGTCGAATGTACGGCATACATCAAGGCCGCGGCTTTTACCTCAGGATCACCACTACCAAGGGCGGCCAATAGGGTCCCCGCAGATAACAACACCAGAGCGGCGGCAAGACGTTTTAAATCGACGGCAGCCAGCACCATTGCTGCAGCCAGCACCATAGTAAAAATGCCACCCCACAGTAAAAGCACATCACCGTAGCCACTCAATGTACCTGCGCTTGCTCCAAACAGCAGACCAAACACTCTGATCATGCTGTAAATACCCACTTTAGTCATCGCCGCAAAGACTGCTGCAACACTGGCACTGGCCTCGCTATACGCCGCGGGTAACCAGAAATGTAAAGGCAGCAAAGCAGCTTTGAGACCAAACACAATTAACAACAAGCCCGCAGCAGACTTCACGCCAAGTAATTCAGATGGCTGTAACTGGGTAATTCGCTGGGCCATATCAGCCATGTGCAGCGAACCGAGCATCGCATATAACAAGGCTAAAGCGAGCAAAAACAGGGCGGAGCCAATCAGGTTCAGCACCACATAATGCAGTGCTGAATGGATGCGTTTTTTGCCGCCGCCATGGATCAGTAAGCCATAAGAGGAAATCAACAAAACTTCGAAGAATACAAACAGATTAAACAGGTCGCCGGTCAGGAAAGCACCATTCAGCCCCATCAACAAAAACTGCAGTAATGGGTGGAAATAGGAGCCTTTCTCGTCATCACCCGCACAACTATAAATAGCGATAGCGAATGTCAGAAGAGTCGTCAAAAAGACAAATAATGCGGATAGCTGGTCAGCAACCAACAAAATACCAAAAGGCTCCGGCCAATTACCAAGTAAGTAATGCACCGCAGGCACATTAGTCTGGTGCCAGAGCAATACGGTCGCCACCAGCAGGTTGAGCGACATCGCTGAGACACTGGCAATCCGGCGAATACGGACGTTGATATGCAGCGGTAGAAACAACAACAGGACAGCAAATAATGCCGGAAGCAGTATGGGCAGGACAGCCAAGTGTTGCATCAGGCACCTCCCCGCGACGATGGTTTCTGCAGATCCAGCTCATCATGACCAAGCTCGACCCTGGCCCTAATCGCCAAAACGACTAAAAAAGCTGTCATCGCAAAACCGATCACTATCGCTGTCAATACCAAAGCTTGTGGCAATGGATCCGCATACTGCTCAGATGCACCTAAAACAGCACCTGCGCCTGCCGTCAGCCCACCACTGATAAAGATGAAGAGATTGACGGCATACGACAACATAGTCAGGCCCAGCATCACGGCAAAGGTCCGGCCCCTGAGAATCAACAACACACCACAACCGGTCAGAAAACCTATACTTATTGCGATTAATAATTCCATCAGGCTTGCCCTCTGTGCTCTGGTTTGTTTCTTGTAATTGGATTGCCAAGATTCGCCAGGATCATCAACGTCGAACCCACTACTGTCAAATAGACCCCCAGGTCAAAAGCCATGGCACTGGCGATTTCGATCTGTCCAAGCACAGGCAGATCAAAATAATCAAACCAGGACGTTAAAAAAGGTCTGCCAAACAAGCCACTAAATGCACCGGTCAACCAGGCAATCAGAATGCCACTGGCAATCAACGCAGAAAATTGGATGTTTAATCTGGGCTTAACCCAATCCGCACCATGAGCGATGTATTGCAGAATCAGCGCAACCGCTGTCACCAAGCCAGCCACAAAGCCACCGCCCGGTAAGTTATGACCGCGGAAGAACAAGTAGACTGACACCAGGAGTGCCAATGGCAGCAACCCCTGCGAAACCACCCGTAATAACAATGGATGAGTATCTAATGCCCAGCTTCTGCCTTTGCCGTCTGCACTGGGTTTAAAGCTCGGAATGCCGGTGAGTAATTTATAAATCCCCAGCGCTGCGATGCCTAATACGATGATTTCGCCGAAGGTATCAAAACCGCGGAAGTCCACCAGAATAACGTTAACCACATTCGTCCCGCCACCGCCTGTTTTCGCATTCTCAAGGAAAAATGCAGAGACCGAATCGACTTGGTTCGTCAGCATCATGTACGCCAGACTACCCACAACAATGGCGCAGCTTCCGGCCAGTACCATGTCACGCAACAGGCTGCCATGTGTACTTTGCTTCGGGCTGCGGTGCGGTAAGAAATATAAAGCAAGCATTAACAGCACTGCTGTCGCCACTTCAACGGCTAATTGGGTTAATGCCAAATCCGGCGCAGAGAATCGGATGAATAACAAACTCAGCATCAAACCGACAATAGAAATGGTCACCAACGCTAACAAGCGCTGGCGCTGCCACATCACGGTAGCAATTGCAGCAAGCACCATAATGATCACTAACACCGTCGTCAGCCAGTCGACAGGCAACATGGCGCGGTCACCTTGCAGGGATGTCATTTGTAGCAATGGATATCCCGCCAGCACCACAGTTACCCACAGTAAGATGGTGATATACCATTGCAGGCGGCCCGGTTCTGCCCATTGACTTAACTGCCGACACCGGTGCACCAGACGCTGCATCAGGCCTTCAAACCGGTAAATCGCTAAAGTCGACTGGAAACCTGCCTGAAACATAAACAAGTCTTTACGATTGATATACAGCACGATACCCGCAATAAAAGCGACGATACTCATCACTAATGGCAAATTAACACCATGCCACAAGGCCAGACTGTAATAGGGCGGACTTTGTTGCAGGGCCGCTGTGGAAGCCGCCAGCAGAATATCCCCGACCAGCCATTGCGGGAAGAGCCCGACACCAATACACAAAGCAACCAGAATTTCCATGGGGACCCGCATATAGCGGGGCGGCTCATGCGGGACTTTATCCAGTCCGACCGGCTGTCCATTGAAAAAGACATCATGGATAAAACGAGCGGAGTAAGCGACAGAAAATATTGCTGCAAGCGTAGCTAAGAGTGGAAGCAACCAGCTCAGCGAGCCAAGCACACTTTGATGCAGCGTCTGACTGAAAAACATTTCTTTGGATAAAAAACCATTAAGCAATGGAACACCCGCCATCGATGCCGCAGCGACCATCGCAAGGCTGGCTGTGACCGGCATGAAGTGCCACAAACCATTGATCTTACGCATATCCCGCGAGCCGGTTTCGTGGTCGATGATCCCCGCTGCCATAAACAGCGATGCTTTAAAAACCGCATGATTGATGATGTGAAAAATGGCTGCGACGGTGGCTAATTCTGAATCCAACCCCAACAACAGTGTGATCAGGCCTAAATGCGAGATTGTAGAGTACGCTAACAAGCCTTTGATATCGTGTTGGAACAGCGCAAAGTAGGCACCGGTCAGCAATGTCATTAAACCGGCAAGACTCACCAGGCTAAACCATAAATCGGTTCCGGCTAATGCAGGATAGAGCCGGATCAGTAAGAAAATTCCCGCTTTCACCATTGTTGCCGAATGCAAATAAGCACTCACTGGCGTCGGAGCTGCCATCGCATTCGGCAACCAGAAGTGAAAAGGAAATTGGGCCGACTTGGTAAAAGCACCGAGTAATATCAGGACCAGAATGATGGGATATTGCTCATGTGCAATAATTTCCG
>Ga0209812_10000540_pt1 | contig 33738 bp, 36 predicted proteins | sample JI71714BDNA_FD_187502 | JGI IMG/M metagenome (GOLD analysis project Ga0209812, IMG submission 187502) | Wastewater effluent complex algal communities from Wisconsin, to seasonally profile nutrient transformation and Carbon sequestration -... | ecosystem: Engineered > WWTP > Effluent > Algae...
GACCTTGAGCGCTACCTGACCGACGAGGAGCGCGCCGAGCTACAGGCCTTGATCGACGCGGACATCGCAGAGCGCCCGTGGGTGCCGCTGCCCGGGCCTCAGACGATGGCCTACGAGAGCGAGGCCGATGTCATCGGGTTCGGCGGCGCAGCCGGTGGCGGCAAGACCGACCTGGCCTGCGGCAAGGCCATCACACAGCACCAGGTCGTGCAGGTGTTTCGCCGCGAGGGCACCGAGCTCAACGCCATCATCGACCGGCTGGAGGGCATCCTCGGCCACCGCGACGGGCTGGGCGGCAAGCCCCCGGTGTGGCGCGACCCCGCCGGCAAGTGCAGGCTCATCGAGTTCTGCTCGGTCCCCAACCTCGGAGACGAGAAGAAGTACCAGGGTCGTGCCAAGGATCTGCTGGTCGTGGACGAGGCGGCCAACTTCCTCGAGGCGCAGGTGCGGTTCCTGATGGGCTGGGTGCGCACCACTGACCCCAACCAGCGCACGCAGACGCTGCTCACGTTCAACCCGCCGACCAGCGCCGAGGGTCGCTGGGTGATCTCGTTCTTCGCGCCGTGGCTCGACCCCAAGTGGCCGGGCAAGCGCGCCCAGCCGGGCGAGTTGCGCTACGTCGCTGTGGTCGACGGCAAGGACGTGTGGGTTGACGACAAGCGCCCGTTTGTGATGGTGGACGGCAAGCGCGACTACGGTTTCAACCCGGCCGACTACACCGGCGCCAAGGCCACGCTGGTCATCCGCCCGCAGTCGCGCACGTTCATCCCTTCACGCGTCACCGACAACCCTTACCTCGTGGGGACCAACTACATGAGCACGCTGCAATCCCTGCCCGAGCCCCTGCGCAGCCAGATGCTCTATGGCGACTTCATGGCTGGCGTCGAGGACGACATCTGGCAGGTCATCCCGACCAAGTGGGCCGAGGCTGCGATGGCGCGCTGGCGTGAGCGTGCACCGAAGGGTGAGATGCTGCAGATGGGTGTGGACGTGGCGCGCGGTGGCCGCGACGACACGATCATCGCCAAGCGTCACCGCGACGAGCAGGCCGGCAACGACTGGTGGTTCGACAGGCTGAAGCTGGTCGACAAGGACGAGACGGACGACGGCGACAAGTGCGCGACGCAGGTGATGGTGGCCAGGCGCGACGACGCGCCCGTCAACATCGACGTGATCGGCGTGGGCGCCAGCCCCTACGACAGCCTCAAGCGCAGCGGCGTGCAGGTGTGGGGTGTGAACGTGGCCGAGGCGGCGCACCGGGCCGTCGACAAGACCGGCGCGCTGACGTTCTTCAACTTTCGCAGCGACCTCTGGTGGGGCCTGCGCGAACTGCTCGACCCGGTCAACGACACGGGCATCGCGCTTCCGCCCGACCCCGACCTGCTGCTCGAGCTCTGCGCCCCCCGCTGGTCGCTGTCGGGTAAGACCATCAAGGTCGAGAGCCGCGAGGACATCGTCAAGCGCATCGGGCGCAGCCCTGACCGCGCCACCGCCGTGGTGCTGGCCACGATCAACCAGCCCAAGGCCGCGGCCCTGCGCGCTGTCGGCATCGAGCGCGAAGTCCTCGACTACGACCCGTTCTCCAGCATGTAGCGTGCCCGTGGCCGGCCAGCCCGGCCCTAAAGTCCGCGCCCATGTGTGCCATCGGCAACGACAAGACGCTCGCGCTGGGCACCGGCGCGGGCTCCACGCTTGGTGGCTCGATCCTGACCGGCGCCAGCGGCCCCGGCGCGCGGGCCACCAACCTGGCGCCGCGCAGTTCGCTGCTCACGGGTGGCGGCGGCCTGACGCGCTCCCCGTCGCCCGGCAACGGTGGCGGCGGCCGTGGTGGCCAAGCCCCCGGCGCGCTCGCCTACTGAGGACCACGACCATGTGCTCGACCCCCAACATCCCCGAGCCGCCCCCGCCCCCGCAGGAGGCCAAGCAGGCCGACTCGATGCAGGCGCGCCGCGGCAAGCGCAAGCCGCCTATGGGTGGCGGCTCGCTGCTGACCGGCCCGTCGGGCGTGGCACAGGGCGCGTCGAACCTGGGCGGCAGCACGCTGCTGGGGGGCTGATGCAGCCCAGCGGCTACCAGCGCAAGCTGCAGCGCAAGACTGCGCTGTGGGTCGAGCGTTCGTCCTGGGACTCGCACTGGCGCGAGATCGCCCAGTACCAGATGCCGCGCGCGAGCCGCTTCCAGACCAGCGACGTGAACCGCGGGCAGAAGAAGCACAACCACATCCTCGACAACACCGCGATCTACGCGCACCGCACGCTGGCCGCCGGGATGATGTCGGGCATGACGAGCCCGGCCAGGCCGTGGTTCCGCCTCGCGCTGCAGGACCGCGACATGATGGAGTCGGCGCCGGTGCGCCAGTGGCTGCACGACGCGGCCGCGCTCATGCGTGCCGTGTTCAGCGCCAGCAACACGTACCAGGCCCTGCACCAGTGCTACGGTGAACTCGGCGCCTTCGGCACCTGGGCCGACTTCGTGATGCCCGACTACGACAACGTCGTGCACCACTACCCGCTGACAGTGGGCGAGTACGCCATCAGCACGAACGACAAGGGCCGGGTCGACACCATCGTGCGCGAGTACAAGATGACCGTCGGGCAGATGGTCAAGCAGTTCGGGCGCAACAAGTGCAGCGTGCCGATCCGCAACCTGTACGACCGCGGCGCGCTGGACGACTGGGTCGATGTGATCCACATGGTCGAGCCACGCAGCGACTACGACCGCACGAAGCGCGACAACCTGAACATGCCGTTCGCGTCGTGCTACTTCGAGCCGGCCAAGGCGAACTGGGACCAGTTCCTGAGCGAGTCGGGGTTCAAGCGCTTTCCCGCGCTGTGCCCGCGCTGGGAGGTCACAGGCAACGACGTGTACGGGCACAGCCCTGGCATGGAGTGCCTTGGCGACGTGAAGCAGCTGCAGCACGAGCAGCTGCGCAAGTCGCAGGCCATCGACTACCAGGTCAACCCACCCCTGCAGGTGCCCACTGCCTACAAGGACCAGGCCAGCAAGCGCATCCCGGGCGGCGTGATGTACGTCGACCAGAACGGCCCGGGCGGCGGCATCCGTTCGGCCTACGACGTGAACGTGCGCCTGGACTACCTGCTCGAGGACATCCGCGACACGCGCGAGCGGATCAACACGGCGTACTACGCCGACCTGTTCCTGATGCTGGCCAACCAGCCCGCCAACGGCCGCATGACCGCGACCGAGGTCGCCGAGCGTCACGAGGAGAAGCTGCTGATGCTGGGCCCCGTGCTCGAGCGTCTGCACAACGAGCTCCTGTCCCCGCTCATCGACATCACGTTCGACCGCCTCGCCGACGCCGGTGTGCTGCCGCCTGCGCCGCCCGAGCTCGAGGGCGTCGACCTGGAGATCGAGTTCATCAGCACGCTGGCGCAGGCGCAGCGCGCCGTGGCCGCCGCGGGCAGCGACCGCCTGCTCGGCACGGTGGGCACGCTGGTCAACACCTGGCCCGAGGTGCGCCACAAGATCGACGCGATGCAGGTGATCGACGGGTACGCCGAGATGTTCGGCGTGGATCCGAAGTTCATCTCCCCCGACGAGGTGGCCAAGGAAAAGGCCGCCGCCGAGGCGCGCGCCGCGCAGGCCGCCCAGCAGGGCATGGCCGCCGCGCAGGCCGTCGACAGCGCCAAGACCGCCAGCGAGATCAACCCCGACGGCATGCGCGACGTGCTCGGCATGTTCCAGGGCTACAACAGCCCGACACCTCTGGAGACCGCGCTGTGAGCGTGAAGCCCGAGGTCGTCCGCCAGCAGCAGTCGGACCAGCTGTACGACGGCGACACCGGCGAGCACGTCGGCCAGATCGACCTGTTCGGCCGCGAGCAGTACCACCTGCGCCGTGCCGAGCAGCAGCACCTGGTCGCGCCCGGCAACCTGTCGGGCGTCACCTACGACACCGGCGGCCGAGCCATCGCGTGGTCGATCGACGGCGTGGCCTACACCGCGACGTACAGCGCCAGCGGCATCACCATCACTGGCTCCGACGGCTACCTGCGCGAGATCGCACTCGACCCGCTGGGCCGCATCGACGCCTCGATCCTCATGGAGGTCTGACATGCAGAAGTGCGACGACAACGCCGAGTTGCGCGCCAAGACCATCGCGCACTGGGCCGGCTTCAGCTACCCCAACAACGAGCGCGACATCGCACGGGTCTACGCCTTCCGCGAGCTCGACCCGGCCACGGCCACCAACGACGACGTGACGCGCGCCTATGGCGGCGACGGCTGGGCGACCTCGGCCGCCTGCCAGGAGTGCGGGTCACACACCAATCCGCGCGTCGAAATCGGCGGCGCGGTCATCTGCACCGAGTGCATGGCCAAGGCCATCGCGCTGCACCAACCCGCCCAGCCCGAGGCCAAGCCCGGGCTCATGGCGCGCCTGTTCGGCTGAAGGACGACACACATGGCACTGAACCTCCGCACCTCTGCACGCACCGGCCAAGCCCAGGCCATCATCACCGACGCCGGCTCGGGCGCGAAGCTGAAGCTGTACAACGGCACGCGCCCGGCGGGCGTGGGCGCCGTGGGCGGTGGCAACACGCTGCTGGCCACGCTGACCTTCGGCGCGACGATCGGCACCGCGGGCAGTGGCGCCATCGACTTCGACGAGGCTGGCGCCACACAGAGCAACGGCTCGCACGTCAACGGCACGCCGACGTTCGTGGACATCACGACCTCGGCCGACGCGGTCGTGGCGCGCATCGACATCGGCGCGGGCGCCGGCAACTGGCAGTTCACGGGCACCGTGGCCACCGGCCAGAACGTCACGCTCACCGGCCTGGTGTTCACCGTCGGCAACGCCTGACAGGGGCGGGCACCGTGGCCACGGCGGTCGCCGTCAGCTACAGCGTGCCCGCAGGCGGCGCGCTCCGCGCAGGCCTGTTCGACGCAGGCCTGGCTGGCGCTGTCACGCTCGCCAACACCGCCCCGACCGGCATCCTCGGCAGCAACGCGGCCGCGGTGTCGGGCTCGGTGCTGCTGAACGACGTGGTGCCGACGGGCACGGTTGAAGGTGCTCTGCCGCCCGAGTTCGATTCCGTCGACCTTGTGGCCTCGCAGGCGAACCCGCCTAGCGCCGCGGCCAACAAGATCGTGATCCTGAACCTGCACGCCAGCGGCGGCGATCCCACCGGGTCGGGCCTGCTGTACGAAGCAGCGTGCAGCGGCCAGCTGGCTTACAGCACGAGCACGACCTGGCGCTTTGCCCTGCAAGGCAAGACCGACTCGCAGACCGCACTGGCACCCGGCATGCAAATCCGCCCGCTTGACCGGGCCGGCACCTACCCTGACTCGGCGGTGCGCCAGTCCTATCACATGGGCTGGGTCGTGGACTTCGGCACCGGTGCTGTCGCGCTGCGGCTGGCATCCGAGCGCCGCATGGAAACGCTCATGCGCTGGGTCGATGACAACGTGGCGGGCCTGCACCCCACGAAGCGCTGCGCCACGGGCGACAGCATGGGAGCGTGGGGCAGCTTGCGGTTTGCCATTCGGCGGCCCGACCTGTTCGCCGCGGTCTACCCAGACCGCCCCATCTGGCGCTGGAACGCGACAGGCCGCTTCCAGGCGCCGCGCTGGGACATCAACTCGGCCGCGCTGTATGACCCAGGCACCACGCCGCCGCTCTCGGCGGTGGACGGGTCGGGCACGCTGCAAAGCCACATGGACCTGATCGCCTATGTGCAGAGCGGGGCGCCGATCCCATGGATTGGCTGGTGCGTTGGCCGCGAAGACGGCTTCATGGCCTTCTCAGACCATGTGGCCGCGGTCGTTGCGCTGCGAGCCAGGCGTGCGGGCTTTGCCTTCGTGTGGAACAACGGCAACCACTCCACCGGCTCGATCCTGGCCCAGATCATCAACAGCTACCCCTTCGGCCTGTTCGAGCTGGGCAAGGGATATCCGCGCTTCGAGAACTGCTCGCTGGACGAAGACCCGGCCGTCGATCTCGAGGGCGGCATCAACGTGGGGCTCACCTTCCGCAACGTGGTCGAAAGCGCCACCGGCTGGTCCTGCGAAGTCACCCACATCAGCAGCGCCTGCACCGTGGACGTGAGCCCGATCAGCCCGATCTACCCCAACGGCAACACCGTGATGCCGATCACCGTGACCATCCCGGCGGCGAATAGCTGGGTGCCGGTCAGCTTCGGAAGCTAGCCATGACCCCCGACAACAGCACATCCGGCATCAGCGGCAACGGCGTCACGTCTTACACGCTGTCGCACACCACGGGCACTGGCACCAATCGGCTGATGATCGTCATGGTGGGCATCAACGCGCCCGCCGATCGGATCAGTGCGGCCACCTATGCTGGCGTGGCCATGACGCGCGCCGACTACCGCAACGTCGGCGGCGTCGGCATCTACGCCTACTTCCTGTACGCGCCGACCTCTGGCGCGAACAACCTGGTGCTGACCTTCAGCTCTGGCACCAAGTGCTACGTCCAGGTCCACACCTTCAGCGATGCGCCGCAGAGCGGCGTGCCATCGGCAACGGCGGGCGGCGCGAACGGCTTCCAGAACTCGCCCCGCTCGGACTCGATCACCACGCCAACTGGTGGCGTAGCGGTCGGCGCGATCTTCAGCGCTGACGCCCTGGACTTCGCCGTCTCGGGCAGCGGCACGGAGGTCGGCGCTGCTGCCACCGATCCGACGGGCCGGCTTGAGACGCAGCGCCTTCTCAACGCGACCGCCATTGCCTGGACGTGGGCCAGCGGTCAGAAGAACATGGCTGCGACCGTGATGGCGCTGCCTGCAGGCCCGGGTGCAGGCGCAGATCTCACCGGCAGCCTCACGTTGGACGCTGTCGACCCCACCGGCACGCTGGGCCTGAACCCGTCCACGCTCACCGGCAGCGTCACGCTCGACGCGGTCGCGCCCACCGGCACGCTGGGCATCGCGCCCGGCCAGGTAACGACGCTGCCGTTCGCGCGCAACACCGGCTCGCGCCCGACAGGCCTCACTGCGGTGGCGGCGGCCATCCTCTCCGACGACGCGAACATGACGCGCCTGGCCGGCGCCACCTCGCTCAACCAAGACGGCGCTGGTCGCATCACCTACACCGGCGCCGGCCTGCCGTCGGTGGGCACCAGCGTGCTGGTCGTCACGCGCGAGCCCGACGGCAAGCTGGGCGTCGAGCGCTACACGGTCGCATGAGCACCACCCACCGCTCCGACACCTCGTTCGTCCCGGGCTTCCACCACTCGGGCGACCGAGGCCTTGGCGTGCGCGGCGCGGACATCCCGAGCGCTGGCGAGCACGGGCCCGGCTTCCTGTACCCGGGCATCACCCTGCCGGCCGAAGCCAACGACGAGTTCCGCATCGTCATCCTCACGGTGCCCGCCGGGCTCGAGTCGCTGTTCGTCAACGAGAACAGCAGCGCCACCACCGACGCAGGCTTGGCCGGCACGTTCGTCGGCACCTACGAGGCCTTCAAGAACGGCGTCAGCTACGGCACCAGCACCTACACCGTGAGTTTCGGCGACGGGCTCACCGGCAACATCACGTTCGACCCTATCGTGGCCACCGGCGCGATCGAGGGCGCGCCGATCCCGCAGGCCAACCTCGGCCGGGCCGTCGGCCCTCGCATCGGGCTGCGCGCCAACGGCGAGATCATCATCCTCATCTGACCGTGCCCGTGGTGCACGCGCGCAGCCTTACAGTGCCCGCGCACAGCCATGGATGACCCGACCGACCTGGAAGCACAAGAGCGCGACGCACAGACCCGAGAGGCTCGTGCCCGCGCTGAACGCGAACAGGAGAAGGAGGACATCAAGTGGCTGATGGCCCACGCTTCAGGGCGGCGCATTGTGGCGCGCTTGCTCGGGGAAGCTGGGGTGTTCCGCACGTCGTTCCACTCCAGTGGTTCGACGATGGCCTTCAACGAAGGCCGCAAGCACCTCGGCTACTTCCTGACAGGTGAACTGCTGGAGATCACTCCCGACGCCTACCTGAAGATGCTGAAGGAACACACGCGATGAACGAACAGACGCAGGAAGCCGGCGCAGTCACCAGCGAAGCCGGGGGAACGCAGAACGAAGGCGCTGGCCAGAAGCCGGCAGGTGAAGGGCAAGTCGACGCGAGCACGCAGGCGGAAGCCGGCAAGCCCGCGGAGTCGCAGAAGACCGAGGAGGTCGTCTACGACTTCAAGATGCCCGACGGTGTGGAACTCGACGCGGCCTCGGCCGACGAGTTTAAGGCGATCGCCAAGGAGTTGAACCTCTCCAAGGACGCCGCGCAGAAGGTCGTCGATCTCGCCGCGAAGCGAGAGCAGGCCCGAGCCGAGGCGTTTGCGAAGCAGGTCGAGGACTGGGCGAACCAGGTGCAACGCGACCCCGAGCTCGGCAAGCCCGAGACGCTGGCCGCAGCGCGCAAGGTGGTCGACACCTTCGGCGACGACGAGACCAAGAGCCTGCTGAACAGCACGGGCATGGGCAACCACCCTGCACTCGTGCGGTTCATGGTCAAGGTCAGCAAGGCGATCAGCGAGGACAAGTTCGTGGCTGGCCGCGACAACGGCGAACCCACGAAGAAAGACCCCGCATCCGTCCTCTACGGCAACAACCCCTGACACCAAGGAACTGAACCATGGCAACCCTCCCGACCCGCGCTGGCGCGGTCACGCTGCTCGATTTCGCCAAGTCGCTCGACCCGGACGGCAAGACCGCCACCGTCGTCGAACTGCTCAACCAGACCAACGCCCTGCTGGCCGACATGCCCTGGATCGAGGGCAACCTGCCCACGGGCCACCGCACCACGGTGCGCACGGGCCTGCCGACCGTCGTGTGGCGCCAGCTGTACGGTGGTGTGCCGCCCAGCAAGTCGACTCGCGCGCAGATCGACGACGCCTGCGGCATGCTGGAAGCGCGCAGCGAGGTCGACACCGACCTGCTGGCCCTCAACGGCAACGGCGCCGCGTTCCGCCTGCAGGAGGCCAGCGCCTTCCTCGAGGCGATGAACCAGCAAATGATCACCGCGATGCTCTACAACGACACCGCGGTCAACCCCGAGCGCCCGTTCGGCCTGGCCCCGCGCTACTCCAGCCTGGCGGCCGCCAACGGCCGCAACATCCTGGACGCCGGCGGCACGGGTTCGGACAACACCTCGGTGTGGCTGGTGTGCTGGGGCGCCGACACGGTGCACGGCATCTTCCCGAAGGGTTCGAAGGCCGGCATCGAGCACAAGGATCTCGGCGAGATCGACGCTTTTGACGGCAGCAACAACCGCTACCGCGCGATGGCCGACGTCTGGAAGTGGAAGTGCGGCCTGTCGCTGCGCGACTGGCGCTACGCCGTGCGCATCGCCAACGTCGACATCAGCGACCTGGTGGGCATCACCGGCACGCAGGCCCTGACCGCCGCGACCTGGATCGTGCGCCAGATGATGCTGGCCATGAACCAGATCCCGTTCATGGGCAAGGGCACGCCGGTGTTCTACACCTCGCGCAAGGTCAAGGCCTACCTGCAGATCATGTCGCTGGAGAAGTCGTCCAGCGTCATGGGCATCCAGCAGGCCGCCGGCCAGTTCGGCCGCCCGGGCGTGGCCAGCGTCGAGGGCGACATGACCTTCTTCGGCATCCCCGTGCGGACGGTCGACGGTCTGCTCGAGAACGAGGCCCGCGTCGTCTGACGCTGAACACCGCACAAGGAGCAGCAACATGATCCTCGACACCCAAATGTCCCTGAGCCGCGCGCAGAGCGTGGCGGCCACCGTGGGCGACATCGTCTCCACCGACGTCTACGACACCGGCGCCAACGCCGATGTCGGCATCGGCGAGGAGCTCTACCTGGTCGCCCAGACCAACGCCGCCGTGACCTCGGGCGGCGCGGCCACGATCGCCTTCATCCTGCAGACGGACGACAACGTCAGCTTCTCGTCGGTGCGCGAGATCCCGCTGACCGGCGCGCTGGCGCTGGCCGCGCTGACGGCGAACACGGTGCACGTCCGCACCCGTCTGCCGATCGGCCTGGAGCGCTTCTTCCGCGTGGTGTACCGCGTGGCCGGCGCGACGACCACGGGCGGCACGGTGACGACCTTCCTCACGAAGGACATCCAGCTGGCCCCGACGATCGCCACCACCGTGCCCTCGGTGAAGTGACGGGAGGCGCACGATGAGCAAGGTCGTCGGCAAGGCCAAGGCGCTGGCGCGGGGCTACTACCCCGTGAACGAGCTCGGCAACTGCAAGGTCATCGAGGAGGGCGAAGTCTTCGACCTCCGCGACGGCCACACCAAGGGCAAGTGGTTCGTCAAGCTCGACGCCAAGGCCAAGGCTCCCGAGAAGGAGCCGCCGGCCGACACCTCGGTCGCCTGACGGCACCAGCCGCCACCTGAAGGGCCGCCTCGCGCGGCCCTTCTTCCAAGGGGAGCACGATGCCCAGCCCGGTCGAGATCTGCAACATCGCGTTGAGCAACCTCGGCGCCGACAACCTGGTGTCGGCGATCGACCCGCCTGACGGCAGCGTCGAGGCCGGCTACTGCGCGACGTTCTACCCCATCGCGCGCACCCTCTGCCTGGAGGCCGCCCGGCCCGCGTTCGCCAAGACGCGCGCCACGCTGGCCGAGGTGACGAACACCAGCGCCGACTGGCTCTACGCCTACGCGAAGCCCTCGGACTGCATCAAGCCCCTGCGCATCTTGCAGAAGACGCAGCTGGCCGCGTTCTTGGTGCGCGACGACCAGAACCTGCTGCCCATCTTCAGCAACCTGCCGCTGGAGGAATCCGGCACGGTGCACTTCGAGACCGAGGGCGGCGTCATCCGCACGAACGAGCCCGACGCGGTGCTCATCTACGTGCGCGACGAGACCGACACGACGAAGTGGACGCCGATGTTCGCCGACGCCGTGGCCGCGCTGCTGACCGGCTACTTGGCCGGGCCGATCATCAAGGGCCGCGAGGGCGGCAGCGTCGGCGTGCAGTGGAAGGAGCAGGGCTACCGGCTGGCCGCGGCCGCCGCAGCGTCGGTGGCCAACCACGCCGACGAGCCGGCCGAGCACGTCCCCGACCACATCCGCGCGCGGGCATGAGCACGAAGACCCTGCACCGCAGCTTCGCCGGCGGCGAGATCACGCCCGAGCTCTACGGGCGCCTCGACCTGACGAAGTACCAGACCGGCCTCGCGCTGTGCCTGAACTTCGTGATCCTGCCCCACGGCCCGGCCACGCGCCGGCCCGGGCTGCGGTTCATCGCCGAGGTGCGCGACAGCACCCGGCGCGTGCGCCTGCTGCCGTTCGCCTTCAGCGCGACGCAGACCGTGGTGCTGGAGTTCGGCCACCAGTACGCGCGCTTCCACATCGGCGGGCTGACGCTGCTGGAGAGCAACGTCGCCATCGCGTCGATCTCGGGCTCGACGGTCAACACGACCGCGCCGCACCTCTACGCGACCGGCGACGACGTGTTCATCGGCACCTCGCCGACCAACGGCAGGTTCCACCGCGTCACGGTGGTCGACGCCGACACCTTCACGACGGCCGACCGATGGGGCAACCCGACCACCGCCTCAGGCACGACCGTGGCGCGGGTCTACACGATCGCCACGCCCTACATCGAAGATCACCTGTTCGACCTGCACTTCGCGCAGGACAACGACATCTTCACGATCACGCACCCCAGCTACGCGACGCGCGAACTGCGCCGGGTGGGTGCGACGAACTGGACGCTGACGACGGTCAGCTTCACCGCGCCGCCCGGGCCGGTGAGTGCGCCGGCGGTGATCCCGACCACGCCGACCTCGGGCGCCGGCGTCGACAACGCCTACGCCTACACCGTGACCGGCGCCGACGGCGTGGAGTCGCTGCCCTCGCCGACGACCGGGCCGATCACCAACCCGCTGAACCTGGCCGGCAACTTCAACGACATCTCGTGGCCCGCGGCGCCCGGCGCGCTGCGCTACACCGTCTACAAGCTGCGCGGCGGCGTGCTGGGCTACATAGGCAGCACCGCCGGAACAACGCTGCGCGACGACAACATCGTGCCCGACACGACTCAGGCCCCGCCCGAGTCGGTCTACACCTTGAACGCGGCCGCGGGCGACTACCCCGCCGCCGTGACCTACCACGAACAGCGCCGGTGGTTCGCCGGCACGGCCGGCGACCCGCAGACGATCGTGGCCACGCGCAACGGCACGCAGGCCAACCTCACCAGCAGCACGCCGGTGCGCGACGACGACGCGCTGCAGTTCCGCATCGCAAGCCGGCAGCAGAACGCCATCCGCCACCTGCTGCCGCTGGCCGACCTCATCGCCATGACGGTGGGCGGCGAGTTCCGCATCTACTCGGACAACGCGCCCAACATCACCCCGACCAGCCTGTCGATCAAGCCCCAGGGCTACAGCGGCGCCAGCAACGTGCAACCGGCGCTGACCAACGGCTCGATCCTGTACGTGCAGAGCCAGGGCTCGCGCGTGCGCGAGATGGCCTACAACTGGCAGACGAACGCCTACTCGTCGATCGACTTGTCGATCATGGCGCCGCACCTGTTCAACGGCCTCACGCTGGTCGACATGGCCTACAGCCGCGCGCCAGTGCCGATCCTCTGGGCGGTGCGATCCGACGGCGTGCTGCTGGGCATGACCTACGTGCCCGAGCAGCAGGTCTACGCCTGGCACCGCCACACCACCGACGGCACCGTCGAGTCGGTCACAGTGGTGAGCGAAGGTCTCGAGGACGTGCTGTACCTGCTGGTGCGTCGCGCGGTGCGCGGCCAGCAGGTGCGCTACATCGAGCGCCTGCAGACCACCGTGTTCGTCGAGCAGGAGGACGCCTTCTTCGTCGACAGCGGCCTGACCTACGACGGCGCGCCGGTGACGACGCTGTCGGGGCTCTGGCACCTGGAGGGCAAGACGGTGCAGATCCTGGCCGACGGCGCCGACATCCCCGAGCAGGTGGTGACGGGCGGGACGGTCACACTGCCCGAGGCGGCGAGCGTCGTGCACGTCGGGCTGGCCTACGTCTCCGACCTCGCCACGCTGCCGCTGGCCTTCGAGGGTGCGCCGGCCGCCGGGCAGGGTCGGACCAAGAACGTGAACAGCGTGGCGATGCGCGCGACGCAGTCGAGCCTGGTGCAGGCCGGGCCCAGCTTCGCCAAGCTGACGGACTACCCCGCGCGCGACGTGAGCGACCCCTACGGCTCGCCGCCCGCACTGCGCACCGGCGAGTTCCGGTTCGCCATCGGCCCCAGCTGGAACCCCGACGGCGGGGTGTGCGTGCGCCAGGCCCGGCCGGTGCCGCTCACCGTGCTGTCGATGGCCCTGGATGTCGCGGTCGGCGGCTGAGATCCGCGCGCTGCGCGACGGCGACATCACGTTCGTCGCCGAGCGCATGCGCGCCGCCGACGCCGCCGAGGTGCGGGCCGGCGGCCGCGAGCCGCTGCAGGCCCTGGAGGAGTCGGTCGCGCGCAGCACGCGCGTGTGGGTGGCCGATGTGCGGGGCGCGCCGGCGGCCATCTTCGGCGTGGCGCCGCTGGGCACCGCGCTCGACCCCCGCGGCGCGCCGTGGCTGCTGGGCACCGACGAGGTGCCGCGATCGCGCCGTGCCCTTGCCGCCCTGACGCACCGCTACATTCGCCAGATGCTGGGCGAGTACCCGCACCTCATCAACCTGGTGCACAGCCGCAACGCGGTGGCCGTCGCGTGGCTTCAGCACGTCGGCTTCACGCTCGGCCAGCAGTTCACGCACCCGGCGACGGGTGAGCCCTTCACCGTCTTCGAGATGCGCCATGTGTGAGCCAGCCACCATCATGCTCGCCGCCACGCTGGGCTCGAGCGTGCTTGCCGCCAAGGGCGCCTACGACCAGGGGCAGGTGCAGAAGCAGGTCGGGCGCAACAACCAGATCATGGCCGAGTACGCCGCGGTCGACGCGATCCGCCGCGGTGACCAACAGGCCGCCGAGGTCAACCGGCGCGCCGCGCTGACCAAGGGCTCGGCGCGCGCCAACCTGGCCGCCCGAGGCGTGGACCTCGGCGCCGGCACGGCCGGCGAGATCCAAGAGCAGATCGACTTCTTCGCCGAGGGCGACCAGAACACCGCGCGCTTCAACGCGCAGCGCGACGCCTGGGCTGCGCGCGCCAGCGGGCAAGCCTCCCGCGCGCAGGGCGACGCCGCGGCGCGCCAAGGCAACCTCGCCGCTTTCAGCACGCTGTTGGCCAGCGGCGGGCAGGTCGCGGACAAGTGGGGCAGCTTCGCCAAGCCGAAGATGAGCACCACCAACGGCCACGGCGCCTGGACCTGACATGGCCCGCGTCCCCGTCACGCTGGGCCCGCAGGTCGAGACCCGCGCGCTCAACACCCCCACGCAGGGGAACATCGACGTCAGCAGCGGGCTGCAGGCGGCGAGCCGCGCGCTCGGGCAGATCGGTCAGGTCGCCGAGCGCCGTGTCCAGCAGCAGATCGCGGCCGAGGCCGACGCCGCCGACGCCGAGATCGCCGCCGGCTGGCTGGAGTGGGACGCCAAGGCGCGCCGCCAGTACCAGGGCGCCAACATCGGCGAGTACGAGGCCGAGGCGTCGAAGTGGTGGAGCAAGGCCCGCGAGACCTACGGCAAGAACCTGGCCCCGGCCGCGCGTGAGCGCGTCGGCCAAGCGCTGGCGCGCAAGCACGCGAGCGCGATGGGCTCGGTCGCGCAGCACTCAGCTGGCGTGCGCGAGCAGTGGGCCGACACGCAGGCCGAGGCTGCGGCGCAGACCACCATCGAGTTCGGCATCGACACCGGCGACACTGCCGGCGCCGCGGCGCGCGTGCGCCAGCTGGCGGCCGAGAAGGGCGCACGCAAGGGCTGGTCGACCGAGATGGTGCAGGCCGAGCAGCAGCGCCTGCTGGGCACGCTGCACCTGAGCTACATCACCCGGCTGGCGCAGGACAGCCCCGACAAGGCCCGGGCCTACTACGACGCGAACAAGACCGAGATCCCCGGCACCGCGCAGGCGCGCGTCGAGGAGGTGCTCAAGGCCGAGAGCGACAACCAGTTCGCCAAGACCGAGGCGGTGCGCCTGTACGCCCTGCCGGCCGGCGAGCGCGCCGCCGCGCTGGCCAAGATCGGCGACCCCGACCGCCTGGCCAAGACCCGCACCGAGATCAACAACATCGCCGCCGTCGAGAAGGCGGCGCAGCAGCAGCGCGAGGCCGCGGCCAGCGACGAGGCGTGGCAGATGGTCGGCGCCGGCCGGCGCGTGCCCGAGGCCACGCTGTTGCGGATGAACGGCCGTGAGCGCGTGCAGCTGCAGGATTACCTGCGCGACCGGGCGAAGGCGGCCGCGGGCGGTAGCGGGCCGGTGCGCACCGACCCGGCGTTCTTGGCCCGCATCTACGACCTGGCCCGGGACAACCCCGAGGAGTTCACCAAGCTGCGCATGGAGCCGCTGGCGCTTCAGATGAGCACCAGCGACATGGAGCAGGTGGCGCGTCTGCAGCGCGACATGCGCGACCCGGGCAAGCAGAAGGACGCGCTGACGGTGGCCCAGCAGATCGGGGTCTACGCGAAGCCGCTGAACGTCAAGCAGCGCGCGGCCTTCGAGTCCGCGGCGCTGTCTGAGGTGGTCCGCTTCCAGGACGAGAAGGGCCGGCCTCCCAACCAGGCCGAGCGCAAGGACCTGTTCGACGCGCTGATGGTCAACGGCATCCTTGAGGACGAGTTCCTGTTCTTCGACACCGAGCGCCCGGTCTACCAGATGACGCCTGAGCAGCGCGGCCGCGCACGCCTGCCGGCGCAAGCCCAGCAGCCCGCTGCGCCCGTCCGCGTGCGCACGGTGGAAGAAGCCCGCGCGCTGCCGGCCGGCACGCGCTTCATCGACCCCAACGGCGTCGAACGCATCCGATGAGCAACTTCGACGAGTTCCAGCGCGCGCCCGAGGCCGACCCGTTCGACGAGTTCGAGCGCGCGGCGCCGCCCGTCCGCACGGTGCTCAAGGCCGCGGCCACGATCAAGCCCGACGACATGGCCGAGGCCGAGCGCCTGGCCAAGCGCTACCCCGCGCCGGTCGACACGCTCTACCGCAACCTCGCCGACGTGCGCCTGCAGGCCGCGGTCGACGACGCCGACGAGCGCCTGCGCACCAGCCCCAAGCTGGCGGCCGCGCTGGCGCAGAACCCGCGCCTGGCCACGGTGGCGCACGACGACGTGGGCCCGCTGGCTGACCTTGAGCAGTTCACGCGCGACATCGGCGGCGCGATCAAGGCCGGCGTGTTCCGCGCGAGCCGCGGCGCGGCCGGCACCTTCCAGGCCGGGCTTGAGCTCGTCGCGCCGGTGCTCGACATCTTGGAGCCTTACAACGACCAGCAGATGGTCGGTTGGCGCGGCGAGATCGGTGGCAACCCGTTGCGCCGACTGGCCGAAGGCTTCGCCATCAGCGGCGAGGGCGCTGGGCAGACGGCCAAGGCCGCGATGCCGAAGACGAACGGCGTCGTGATGGGTGGCTTCTTCAGCGGCGTTCAGTCGCTGACGCAGAACCTGCTGGTGTTGCCGGCTGCGTTCTTGCCCGGCGGGCAGGCGTTCGCGCTCGGCGGCATGACCGCCATGACCGGGGGTGACGCCTACCAGACCGCGCGTGAGCAGGGCCTGCCGATGCAGCAGGCGCTCCCCTTCGCCGCGTCGCAGGCGGCCATCGAGTACGCCACCGAGAAGCTGCCGCTGGCAACGCTGCTCAAGGACGTGAAGGCGGGCACCGGGTTCTTGCAGGTGCTTGGTCGCCAGATCGCGCTGGAGGTGCCGGGCGAGCAGATCGCCACGGTGCTGCAAGACCTGAACGAGTGGGCTGTGCTGCCCGAGAACGCAGGCAAGCCGTTCAGCGCCTACATTGAGGAGCGGCCGAGCGCGGCTGCGCAGACGCTGGTCGCTACGATCGTCGGCACCGGCGGCAACGTGGCGGTGGTCAAGGGCATCGAGGCCGCCATCGAGCGCGCCACGCGCGACGGCGTGAACATGCAGCGCGCGGGCATCCTCGGTCAGGCGCTGGAGCAGGCCATGAAGGGCGCCGAGGCGTCGGCCCTGCGCGAGCGTTCGCCCGAGCAGTTCCGCGCCGTGTTGAACCAGATGACTGACGACGGCGCGGTCTACGTCGACGCCGAGGTGCTGAACCAGCTGCCGGCCGACATCCTTCAGCAGATGGAGGGCGTGGCGGCCGAGTTGCCCGCGGCGCTGGCCATCGGCGCGTCGGTGCCGGTGAAGGTCGCCGACGCGCTCACCCTGCTGCCGGGCACGCCCCACGCCGAGACCTTCCTGCAGAACGCCCGCAGCGCGCCAGACGCGCCCTCTCTGGTGGAAGCCGAGGCGGCGGGCAAGAAGGCGCAGGAGTACCTGCAGCAGGAGGCCGAGCGCGTCATCTTGGCGGCGCAGGACCAAGAGGCCGCGCGCGCGTCGCAGGAAGCGGTCAAGCAGAACATCAAGGCGCAGCTGGCCGCCACCGGCCGCTTCCGCGACGCGGTCAACGAGGGCTACGCCACCTGGGCGTCGGCGTTCTACACCGCCTACGGCTCGCGCGTGGGCGTGACGCCCGAGCAGTTCTTCCAGCGCTACCCGCTGCGCATCCTGGGCGCGCCGTCGGGGGTCGCTTCGCCGGTGATGGAACAGCGACAAGCATCGGAGGCCGTGCCCACCGGCGCTATCAGCCCGATCACGCGCAAGCCGATCATGGAACTGCGTGACGCCAACGGTCAGCGCATCGGGCTGACGCACAGCTACGACACGCCCAAGGAGGCACTGGAGAAGTTCAACGCGCCGAAGACGAGCGCTGCGCCTGCGCCGACGTACACGCTGCCCGAGCCGGAACTGCCGAAGCGCAGCAACTGGAAGCAGGTCAAGGGTCAGAAGTTCACCGCGCTGGACGAGGACGACGGTTTTCTCTACCACGTCACCGCAGCGCCCAACGCAGCCGGCATCCGCGAGGATGGGCTGGTCCCTGGCGACGGCAGCACGTTTGGTGGGGCGTACGCCGGCTACTCCAAGGGCAAGGTGTTCCTGACTGAACGCAGCGGCGTTTCCTTCTGGAAAGACAAGGTGGAACAGATGCTGTTCCACAACTCCGACAACCCGCCGGCTGTTGTCGTCATGCGTATTCCGAAGGACAAGGTCAAGGCGCCGCTGACGCCTGACGACATCGGCACGCAGGACGCCAACGCACGGGCCTACTTCGCCACGGAAACGCTGCGCCAGCCCGCCGCCGGCCAGGGAGGTGCGGGTCGCTTGGAGCAGGGGCGCCCGTCCATGACCGAGGACGAGTACATCCAGCGCATCAACCCGGAAGGGCGGCGCATCCCCGAAGGCTATCGCCCGGTCGAGTACGCCGCCGACATGGGGGACATGCTCGGATCAGGCATCCGCACGACTGCACTTGGCACGCACCGCGTCAAGGGCGGGCTGTCCATCAAAGTCGTGCTCGACTCGGTGGGCGGCGTCTTCGCCGTGCACAAGGGCAAAGTTATCGGCTACATGGCTGGCGGCGACCGCGAGACGCAACTGTCCGTCGCGCAGGAGTACCAGGGCAAAGGCATCGGCTCGCTGCTGTCGCGCTACTACCGCACGCGCAACCCGTTCGCGCCGTCGGGCGGGCTGACCGAAGGCGGCGAGCGCGCTGCCCGCAGCGCCTACCGCTACATGGTGGCGAACGGGCTGTTCGACCCCCCGGGCCAGCCCGCCGCCGACCCGGGGGGTGCGGGTCGCTTGGAGCAGTCGGCGGGGTTGGCTCTGGTCGGCGGCTACCAGTCGGTGACCGTTGGCGACACGACGGTCGACGTGACGGTCAGCACTGGTCGCGCCGAGATCAGCATGGTGCGGACGCCCGACGACAAGCGCGGTCAAGGCTCTGCGCGCCGCGCGTTGGAGCAGGTGCTGGCTGCTGCCGATGCGCGCGGCTTGCAGGTTGTGCTGACCGCCGAGCCGATGGACCGGAAGACCAGCAAGGCCAAGCTGGAGAAGTTCTACAAGTCGATGGGGTTCAAGCCCAACAAGGGGCGCAACAAGGACTTCACGACGCAGGCCGGCATGGTGCGTGAGGCGCGGGCGCCTACGCTGAAACAGTCCGACGGGTTCGACCGCTTCGTAGGCGACGCCACGCGCGTCGACCTGGGCGACGCGCACGAGTTCAAGGACGGCGAGCCCGTGGTCGTCGCTGCGTTGCACGGCACCACCGGCGACTTCACCGCGTTCGACCCGGCGATGGCGAACATCGAGTCGGACCTGGGCGGCGGGTTCTACTTCACGAACAACCCCGCCGACGTTGGCGAGAACTACGCAGGCATGGGGCCGGATCTCACCAACAAGATCCAGCTGGAGGCCGAGCGCCTGGAGTCGGTCGACGACCTTGACCCAGACGAGGCGCAGCGCATCGCCCGCGACAAGTGGATGGCCAACGAAGGCCTGACCATGCCGGTGTGGGTCAAGCTGCAGAAGCCCGTGGTGCTGGGCGGGTCGCGCGAGACCTTCCTCACCTACGAGGAAAGCTACAACGAGGAGACCGACGAGTACGGCGAACCGACAGGCACGCTGGTCGACGTTATCGACGCGCTGCGCGAGGTGGCGCAGGACGAACGCTATGGCGACGCCGACGTCGAACAGACCATTGGCGAGATCATGGAACGCGCGCTGGACAACGGCGGCATCTCCGCGCGTGAACTCATCGCCACCGCGAAGCTGTCCGAGGGCCTGCAGTACGCCGCCGACTATGAGTCAGACGGCAAGCTCGCCAGCACCGAGATCCTGCGCCGCGCGTTTGAGGGCGCCGGCTTCGACGGCTTCATCGACCAGACGGTCGGCGAGAAGTTCGGCAGTCAGAGCGAGGGCCAGCGCAAGTACGGCAAGGGCATGAAAGGTATGGACGCTGACACCGTCCACTTCATCGCGTTCAAGCCCACGCAGATCAAGAGCCGGCTGGGCAACAGCGGTGCGTTCGACGAGTCCGATCCCGACATCCTGAAGCAAGGCCCCCGCGGCACCTTCAACCCCGCCAGCCTCGAGCTCGTCCTCAACCCCAACGCGAACCTCTCGACCTTCTTCCACGAGACGGGCCACTTCTTCCTGGAGGTGATGGCCGACATCGCGTCGCAGCCCGACGCGCCGGCGCAGATCGTGGAGGACATGAGCACGTTCCTGAAGTGGGCGGGGATCAAGGGCGACGAGAACGTCGGCGGGCAGGATGCGGGCGGGGAGTTGGCGCAGATGCCACCGCCAGCCGGCTTCGAGACCAAGGTCGTCGGCCCTGACGGCGCGCCCGCGATCGTCTACCACGGCACCGGCGTCGACATCCAGAAGATGCGCACCACCGGCGGCGACGGCAAGACGCATGACACCGGCGCGTTCTTCAGTTCCTCGCCGGCCATCGCGGCGACCTACGCCACGGGCGAAGGCCCCAACGTGGTGCCCGTCTACCTCGCGCTGAAGACGCCCGTCGTCATCGACGCAGGCGGGGCTAACTGGAACCGGATCGCGCAGAAGGCCAAGGTCGAACTGCCGGCCATCGAGGTCAGCGACCAAGCCGACGAGAACCTGCTGGCCGAGCTAGAGGGTCGCCAGCCTGCGCAAGGCGTGACGAAGAAGCGCAAGGCGAAGAAGACCAACGTCCGCGAACTGTTCAAGGGCGAGTGGGACTACCCCGACGACACCGCGTCGACCGACGACTTGGCGCGGTGGGCGCGCAAGCAAGGGTACGACGGCCTCATCGTCCGCAACGTGATGGACCACGGGCCGTCCGGGCGCTTCGCCACCGAGGACAAGGTCAGCGACATCTTCGTCGCGTTCTATCCCGAGCAGGTGGTCAGTTCACTGACCGGCGAGCCTTTGGCCCAAGACGGCCAGCCAACCGCCCCCACCCAACCCATCACCCCCCGCCGCACCCCGCTGGAGACGTGGAACGCGATGACCCTCGACCAGAAGCGCCCGTACCACGAGCGCTGGGCCGAGAGCATCGAGCAGTACGTCATGGAGGGGCGCGCCCCCAGCGTCGAGCTCCAGCCGCTGATGCGGCGGTTCGCCAGCTGGCTGAAGTCGGTGTACGGGTCGATCAAGGCGTTCCTCGCGTCGCGCGGTGTGGCGCCTGCGGGTGGCTCAAGCCTTGAGCAGTCTGCCTACCACGGCACGCCGCACCGAGGCATCGAGAAGTTCAGCACCGACAAGATCGGCACGGGCGAGGGCGCGCAGGCCTACGGGTGGGGCCTCTACTTCGCGTCGAAGCGCGAGATCGCCGAGTGGTATCGCAAGAAGCTGTCGGGCGGGGACAGCGGCACCTTCACGAAAGACGGCAAGACGCTGGAGTCGACCGCCGACTTGGCCGAGGCGTACTACCAGCCGGGGCGTCTTGTCCGCGGCTACAGCGGCACCGACAAGGTGCTGGAGTTCAAGAAGACCACCGAGTTCGGCTGGACCGTCAAGGTCGTCGGGGTTCGCGCTGACGGCTCGCCGATGGCGAGTGAGCGCCCGCGCTGGCACGCCACGTTCCCGGACGCGCCGACGTTGAGGTCGGTGCTAGAAGCCGACGGCTGGAAGGCCGGCGAGCCCGGTCAACTCTACGAGGTCGAGATCCCCGAAGACAGCGAGATGCTGCTGTGGGATCGGCCGTTGAGCGAGCAGCCGGCGAAGGTGCGGGAGGCGCTGCTGCCGTACCTTCAGGCTGAAGTAGACCGCCGCGAAGCTGACCGGCAGGCGCTCAACGCCAAGAACCCCGGCAGGCTCACGCACCCGGTGCTGTCTAAGCTCAAGAGCGTGACGCAGCCGGTGACGGCCGATGACATCAAAGGGCAATCCGCTTACGAGACGGTGAGCAAGACGCTTGGCGGCGACCAGCAGGCCAGCGAGGCCCTCATGGCCGCTGGCGTCAAGGGCATCAAGTACCTCGACGGCACCAGCCGCGGCGCTGGCGACGGCACGTTCAACTACGTCGTCTTCAGCGGCGACGACGTCCAGATCCGCAACCAGTTCTACCAAGGTGGCGATCCGAGCGGCCCCCAGATGGCCCTGAACGACGACATCCGCCGCGTCATGGACCGGATGCTCGCCACCGACGAGCAGATCGCGCAGGCCAACGAGGTGGCGGGCCTGATGCCCGACGAGGACGCCGACGCGCTGGCCAACGAGCGCCTGCGCAAGCGCTCGGTCGCTGACCTGAAGTGGTCGGTGCGTGCGCGCGACGCGGCCATCGCCAAGCTGCAGAAGCAGGCCAAGGCCATCGAGAAGGGCATCCGCGAGCAGGTGACGGCAGAGGTCAGCCAGCGCCCAGAGGTGCTGGCGAAGGAGATGCTGGCCAAGACGCAGAAGGAGAACGGCGGCAAGCTCAACGACACCGAGCGCGCGATCATCGCCGACGCCTTCGGCTACGAGTCGGTCGACGTCATGCTCAAGGCCATCGACGCCTTCGGCAGCAAGAAGGACGTCATCGACGGCGTGACCGAGCAGCGCATGCTGGAGGAGCACGGCGACCTGGTCGACGAGCGCGCCATCCAGCAGGCCGCCAACGAGGCCGTGCACAACGAGGCCCGCGCCCGCAGCTTGGCGACCGAGTTGCGCACGCAGGCCGAGATGCTGGGCGCGCGCACCGACACCGGCGAGACCAACGCCAAGGGCTCCCGCATCACCGTCAACGCGCTGGTCGAGGCGGCCAAGCAGTTCGCCGCCAACGTGGTGGGGCGCACGCCGCTGCGCGACCTTCGCTCCAAGTCCTGGCAGCACACCGCCGCCGAGCGCCGCGCCGCCAAGCGCTGGCAGGAGGCCACCGCTGCGGGCAAGACCGAGGACGCGGTCAAGGCCAAGCAGGACCAGATGCTCAACCACGCCGCGGCCAAGGCGGCGCTGGACGCGCAGGCCGAGTCGCAGAAGATCCTCGACTTCTTCCGCCGCGTCACCAAGGGCAACGACGAGAAGGTGGTCGAGCGCGGCCGCGACCCGGACATCGTCAACGCGGCTCGGGCGGTGCTGGCCGCCTACGGTGTCGAGAGCCCGGCCAGCAAGGGCGCGCAGGCCTACCTGGACGTGCTGAAGACCAGCGACCCGGAGACCTACGCCGTCATCGAGCCGATGGTGCAGGCCGCCACGCAGAACGCGCAGCCGCTGGACTCGCTGACCTTCGACGAACTCACCGCGCTGCACGAGGAAGTGCAGGCCATGTGGCACCTGGCCAAGCGCTCGCGCCAGATGGAGGTCGACGGCGACCTCATCGACATCGACGACGCAGCCGACGAGGTCTACGCGCGTCTGGAGCAGATCGGCATCCCCGACACCGTGCCGGGCGAGAGCGGCGCGCTGACGCGGGCCGAGATCGTCGCGCGCCAGTGGCTGCAGCAGGCCCCGGCGCTGCTGCGCCGCGTCGAGCAGTGGGCCGAGGCCAAGGACGGGAAGTTCGGCGGGCCGTTCCTGCGGTTCGTGTTCCAGCCGGTGAAGGACGCCGCCGACCGCTACCGCACCGACCGACTGGCCTACCGCGCGAAGTTCCAGGCGCTGGTCGACAAGGTCGCGCCGACCTTCACGAAGGGCACCGTCGAGGCGCCCGAGCTCGGCTACACCTTCGGCCGCGGGCACAACGGCATCGGCCACGCCGAGTTGCTGCACGCGCTGCTGCACACCGGCAACGAGAGCAACAAGCGCAAGCTGCTGCTCGGCCGTGGCTGGGCCACCGAGAACGCCGACGGCACGCTCGACACCGCGCGCTGGGACGCCTTCATCAAGCGCGCTGCCGACACCGGCGTGCTGCAGCCGGCGCACTACGACTTCGCGCAGGGCGTCTGGGACCTCATGGAGGAGACCAAGCCTCTGGCGCAGAAGACGCACCGCGACGTGTTCGGCCGCTACTTCGCCGAGGTCACGGCCGAGGCCTTCACCGACCCGTGGGGCCAGGCGCGCAGTGGCGGCTACGTGCCTGCTCAGGCCGACCCGCTGCTGGCGCAGGACGCCGACCTGCGCGAACTGCTGGAGACCGAGAACGCCGGCATGAGCCAGGCCTTCCCCGCCACGGCGCGCGGCTTCACCAAGGCGCGCGTGGACTACAACCGGCCGCTGAAGCTGGACCTGCGCACGCTGCCCCAGCACATCGACAAGGTGCTGCTGTTCAGTCACATGGAGCCGGCCGTGCGCGGCGTAGCGCGCCTGCTGCGCAACAAGAAGGTCGGCCAGCCGCTGGCCCGCGTCGACCCCGCAGCGATGGGCGGCATGCTCAAGCCGTGGCTGAACCGCGCCGCCCGGCAGACCGTCGAGACCCCGATCAGCGCCGACGCTGGTCTGAACCGCATGGCCTCGACGGTGCGCGGCCGCGTGGGCATGGCGCTGATGTTCGCCAACGTCAGCAACACGCTGCAGCAGATCACCGGCGCGTTCACCGCGGCGATCAAGGTCAAGCCCGCGCACATGACGCGCGCGCTGGCGCAGTACATCGCCAACCCGAAGAAGCTGAAGGACTCGGTCTGGACGCTGTCGCCCTACATGGCCGACCGCGCCAACAACGAGGTGGCTGTCCTGAGCGACACGCTCGAGGCGATCCTGGTCAACCCGACGACCTACCAGCGCGCCGAGCAGTTCACGCGCCGGCACGCCTACTTCATGCAGACGTTCCTCGACAACCAGATGTCGCCGATCATCTGGACGGGCGCCTACAACCAGGGCCTGGTCGAAGGCATGGACGAGCGCATGGCTGCGCGCTTCGCCGACGGTGTGATCCGCCAGACGCAGGGCAGCACGCTCCCCGAGGACGTGTCGCGCATCGAGACCGGCCCGGCCTACGCGCGCCTGTTCACGCAGTTCGTGGGCTACTTCAACATGATGGCCAACACGAACGCCACGGCGGTGCAGCAGATCGCCGGCGAGGTGGGCCTGAAGAAGGGCGCGGGCAAGGCGCTGGGCGTGCTGACCATCGGCCTGCTGGTGCCCATCTGGATCGCCGAGGCCATCGCGCACGCGATGCGCGGCGGGCCCGAGGACGAAGACGAGGACGGCTACCTCGACGACTGGCTGGCCGCGGTGTTCGGCTTCGGCACCATCCGAGGCATCCTGGCCGGCGTGCCGTTCCTTGGCGCGGCCGCGCAGTCCGCGGTCAACCGCTTCAACGACCAGCCGGCCGACGACAAGTTCAGCCTGTCGCCCACGGTGTCGGTGCTGGAGAGCGCGGTCGGCGCGCCGGCCAGCGTCTACAAGGCGATCGTCGACGACGCCAGCGCGCAGAAGGCCCTGCGCGACGCCAGCGCGCTCATCACCGTGACCACGGGCCTGCCCGCGATGGCGGCCGCCCGGCCGCTGGGCTACCTCACCGGCATCGCCGACGACCGCATCGAGCCCACCGGCCCGGCCGACATGGCGCGCGGCCTCATCACCGGCACGGCCAGCCCCGAGTCGAAGATCCAGAGGTAGTGCCCGTGATCCGCCGACCCGCCACCACAATGCCCGCGCCGACACCGAGGACCGCCGGATGACCACCCCCGCCACCCCCCGTCGAGCAGGCCCATTCCCTGGCAACGGCACGCAGACCGCGTTCCCGTTCACCTTCCGGGTGTTCAGCGCCACCGACGTCAAGGTGCTGCTGGCCGGCTCAGACAGCGTTGAGACCGAGGTGCCGACCGCCGGCTACTCGGTCACGATCAACGCCGACCAGGAGACCTCGCCGGGCGGCACGGTCAACCTCGTCGCGGCTCCCGCGCTCGGGGCGACGCTGGCCGTCGTCGGCGGCACCCCGTACTCGCAGACGCTGGACCTGCCCAACGGTGGCGCCTTCAGCCCGCGCGCGGTGGAGAACGCCTTCGACCGCACGGTCTTCCAGATCCAGCAGCTGGCCGAGGCGCAGGCGCGCGCTCTGTCCCTGCCGGCCACCGGCGCCGGCGCCAGCACCACCTTGCCGCCGCCCGTGGCCGGCAACGTCATCGGCTGGGACGAGGCGGGCCTAGCACTCCGCAACATCGACGCGGCTACCCTCGCGTCCATCGTCGCCTATGCCGACAAGCGCACGCTGGTGGCCGACGGCGGCGCGCCGTTCTACACGCTGGCCTCAGACCCGGGCAACGCAAGCAACACGCTGGTGGCGGTCGGCGGTGTGGTGCAGACGCCCGGTGTCGACTACACCGTCAGCGGCGTCACACTGACCCCGACCACGGCCTGGCCTGACGGCACCGACAACGTGGTCATCATCTACGGCGGGGCTCTGCCTGTCGGCACCGCGGCGGCGGCGAGCGTCACCTGGACGGCGGCTGGCACGGGGGCCCTGCCGCGGACAGCGGAGGACCGCTTCACCGACGTGGCGGTGGCCACCGATTACGCCTCGCTGCAGGCCGCCATCACGGCCAACTACAACCGCCGGCTCTACGTGCCCGCGGGCACCTACGCGCTGTCGGCGCAGCTGGACATCGCGGGCCCCATCGAGATCGACCTGGACCCGCACGCCATCCTCGACTTCTCAGCGCTGCCGGCCGGCACCGGCCTCGGCCAGCGCCACGGCATCCGCGCGCAGGGCTCGACGGTCGGCTCGGACATCGCCATCACCGCGAACGTGGCCCGCGGCTCCGCGGTGCTGCAGGTCGCCAGCACTGCCACGCTGGCCGCCAACGCCTGGATCATGGTCCGGTCCAACGACCTGTACTCCCCGGGCGCGGCGCCGGGCCTGCAGACGCTGGGCCACTTCGCTCGCATCAGGTCGGTCGACAGCGCCACTCAGGTCACGCTGTGGACGCGCAGCCCGTTCGCCTACACGGCGGCCAGCAACGCCCGCGTCACCCGCCTGGCGCTGCTGGGCGGCGTCACGATCCGCGGCGGCCAGATCGTCATGGGCGGCGTGGGCTCGGTGCACACCGGCATCCGGTTCGACTTCTGCCTGAATCCGCGGGTCATCGAGACGCAGATCGCTGGTGGCGAGGACACCGGCGTGATGTTCTCGCTGTGCGTGAACCCGACCGTCGAGCGCCCCATCATCATCAACAGCACCAGCCCGGGCGGCGCCATCGGCAACACCGGCTACGGCGTGGCGGTCTACGCCAGCGAGGGCGGATCGCTGACCGGCGGCTACTTCTTCAACTGCCGGCACTCGGTGTCGGGCGGAACCGGCCCGGGGTTCATCCCGCCGCGGGGCTTCACCACAAGCAAAACCTACTCGTTCGCCTGCGGCCTCAACACCTGGGCCCTGGACTGCCACGAGCCTTGCATCGACTGGTCGTTCATCGGCAACACGGTTGTGGGCGGCTCGGGCGGCATCGTGCTGCGCGGACCCGGTGCCAAGGCCATCGGCAACACCATCAGCGACGTGCTGGGCTCGGGCATCTACCTCGGCCAGTTCCAGAACAACACCGACGGCACGCCGGCGCAGGTGGTGACGGGCAACGTCATCAGCAACCCCGGCACCTACGGCATCCATGTGGTCGGCAACAACGTGGCCGGCGACCGCGTCCGCCGGGCGCTGGTCAAGGACAACAGCATCCGCGGCTCGGCAGGCCATGGGGTGCTGGTGCAGCACGCGGTGGGCCTGGACTTGTCGGGCACCGTGGTGGCCGATGTCGGTGGCACGTTCCAAGGGGGCATCTACATCCAGAACTCGGCCCAGGTCACGGTGATGGGCGGCACCATCGAGATGACCGCGGCGGCCAACGGCAACGCGGTGTTCGTGGAGAACAGCGACCGCACGCGACTGGTCGGCCTGAACATGGTGGGCAACGCCAGCGCCACGACGCAGGACGCCATCAGGGCCAACGCATCGAGCTCGCAGCAGGGGCTCATCGTGAGCGCCTGCACGGCGCAGTCCTTCGGCCGCTACGGGCTCTACACCACGAACACCGACCGGGTCATCGCCACGTCGAACGACATGCGCGACGTGGTGAGCGGCACCAAGATCCTCATCAGCGGCGCGACCACCTCGGTCAACGTCGACAACATCGTCTGAGCGTGGCCTCGCCTAGCGACGCAGTACAGCGGCAGATCGAGTACCTCGGCGAAGTCATAAGCGAATTGGAGAGCAGAGTGATCGACCCGCAGGAGTTCGGGAAGCTACAAGGTCAGGTTCAGGCCTTGGAGGCCAAGGTCGACACAATCGGCCGGAAGCTCGACGACCTCGTCACCTTGGCGCACGAAGGCAAGGGCGGGATCCGGGCGCTGTGGGCGGTTGGCGGCCTGATTGCCGGCGTGCTTGGCTGGCTGGGTGTCGAGCGGGTGCTGAAGTGACGCGCTCGTTCTCGCCCCGCAGTGAGCAGCGCCTCGCCGGCGTGCACCCGGACCTCATGCGCGTCGCGCGTCGCGCGCTCGAGCTCTCGCCGGTCGACTTCGCGGTGATCGAAGGCCTGCGCACGACCAAGCGCCAGGCGCAGCTGCTGAAGGCCGGCGCGTCGAAGACCATGCGCTCGCGCCACCTGACCGGGCACGCGATCGACGTGGCGCCGATCATCGCTGGCCAGGTGCGCTGGGACTGGCCGCCGTTCCACCAGATCGCGGCGGCGATGAAGCAGGCCGCGGCCGATCTCGGCGTGCCGATCGAGTGGGGCGGCGACTGGCGGACGTTCAAGGACGGACCGCATTTCCAACTGCCGTGGAAGGACTACCCATGAGCAAGACCCTCACCGGCATCGGCGAGGTCGCCGACGTGGTCGGCGGCGTGATCGACCGCATCTGGCCGAACAAGACCGAGCAGGAGCGCGCCGAATTGCAGGCGGCCATGCTGGTCGTGCAGGGCCAGCTGAAGGTCAACGAGGCCGAGGCGGGCAGCGCCAGCGCCTTCGTCGCCGGCTGGCGCCCGTTCATCGGCTGGGTGTGCGGCCTGGCGTGCGCCTGGAACTGGATCGGCCTGCCGATCACCAAGGCATTCCTGCCGCTGGCCACGGGCCTGACCATCTCGCTCGAGCCGGCGGACCTGACCGAGATGCTGCCGATCCTGGTCGGCATGCTGGGCCTGGCCGGCTACCGCAGCTTCGAGAAAACCCGCGGCGTCGCCCGCTGAAAGGATCGAGATGACCACACGCGTGCCGGCCCAGATGAGGGGCCTCTCGCCGGTCAGCGGTGACAACGCCGCCCAGATCAACGCCGCCATCGACGCACTGGCCGCCGCGGGCGGGGGCACTGTCGAACTCACCGCCGGGCTGTTCCCGACGGCCACCAGCATCGTGATGAAAGCTGGCGTGGACCTGGTCGGGCAGGGCATGCTGGCCACCCAGATTCAGCCCGCCGCAGTGGACGGCATCACCTTCACCCACCTCGAGGAGTACGGCAACAGCCGCATCAGCAACCTCGGCCTGGTGGGCGGCGCCGGCACGTCGGCCGCTGGTCGCCGCTGTAGTGCTTGACGACGAAGTCTTCGCTGGTTCGCATAATCAGGATTCAGACAGGGGTTGATCGGCCCGCACGTCAGCGGGTTGCGGGGTGCTTTGCGCACAAGCGCTTTTCGCGCAGGACACGCCACCAAGGGCGCACCCGGTGCACCTCGACGGGCTTGACGCTGCCGTAGCTGACCCACGCGAAGGGCGGGGTGGCGACCGGGTTGGCGGCACGCGACAACATGTTGTGCTCGGCGAAGTGGACGATGAGCCGGCCACCGCGGTCGTGCTTGCCGACGGTCCCGAGGTAGACCTGACCGCCGTCGCGGACGCGCACCGCGCAGCCCAAGGGCATGCGGTAGTGCCGGGCGACCATCAGCTTTTTGCGCTGGTGCGAGTTCATCATCTTCCTTTCAGCGCCGCCCACACTGCGGGCAGGCGCGGGTTGTAGTGCGTGTAACGCGGGTTATTGTTCAATGGCTGGTGGCCGTGGGGTGGTCACAAGGCGACCGCACCGCAGATGTCGCAGCGCTCACCCGGTTGGAGGTGGCACTCGCCGCAGGGCTCGGTGCGGCGGCCGATCTGCACCAGCGGTTTGTGCGCGGGCATCGCCGCAGCCAGGGCCTTGTAGCGCTCCACCTCACGCTCGCGCCAGTCGGGCTCGACCAGATCGCGCGAGCAGCTGACGGTTGGTTTCTTCTGCATGTTCATGCCCACACGCGCTGGAGGTTGAAGGTGCGGCGGTAGTACGCCAGGTCCGCGACTGCCACGATGCTGACCGACACCGACTGGCGCGCGGTCGGCGCGTCGTAGACGTAGGCGGTGTTCCCGTCGATCTCGTAGTAGCGCTGTTGCTTGGTCATTTCAGGCATCCGGTTGGTGAGTCGATGAAGCAGAGTGTACACGATCTTTCAGCATCTGCTACAGAGAAAACCCTCGTTCTGATGCGCATATTGTATAATAGGAAAAAGCTATTTGCTAAAGGCGCTCAATAGCTTAACCCTAACATCCTGCACGCCTACGACTTAGCAGCGGCTGATGGTTGTGCAGGATGCACGAGGCCCTTCACCACGTCAACGTGGATCAACCCCGTGTCGTGCCTCTCGTACAGCGCCAGCAGCGCATCCCACGCCCGCGCCTTGCGCTCCATCAGCAGGTAGTCGTCGACGGCCTGGGCGATGGGGTCGCCGGCCTTCGCGCCGGCGTTCATGCTGTCGATCAGCTGGCCCACCCGCTTGCCGCGCTCCAGCGACTCAGCGTAGTGGTCGCGCCGCGGCACCACGCCCGTAGGTACGGGCGGCTTCTCGCACGCAGGGCACCGCGGCCATTCGCCGACCGCCGGGTACACCCGCACCGGGCCGTGCTCGGGGCAGTTCAGCAGCACGCTCATTCTCTCCGTCCTTTCATCGCCTCAAGCAGCAGCGACTGCACCGAGGCCTTGGTCTTCAACCGCGCGAGGACGAGCTCGTCGACCGTCCCCTGCGCCACGATCCGGTGCACGTACACCGGCCTGTTGTAGCCCGACTGCGCCTGGCGAGTGGGGCCGATCCGCTCGATCACTTGCTCGTGTTCTTCGAGGTTCCACCAGAGGCCGAAGAAGACGAGGATGTTGCCGCCATCCTGTAGGTTGAGACCATGCCCCGCCGAAGCAGGATGCGCCAGCAGTACAGGGATACGCCCGGCGTTCCAGCTTGCGACCGTAGCAGGGTCAGCGTCCAAGGCCCGAGCGTGAGGGAACGCCCGTTGTAGTCGTGCCAGGTCACTCTTGAAGTGGTAGGCCACCAAGACGGGCGTGCCAGCAGCTTCTTCCACCACCGACTTGAGAGCTTCGATCTTGGCGTCATGGAGTTCCTTCCAGGTTCCTTGGTCGTCGATGTACAGGGCGCCGTTGGCGGCCTGCAGGCACTTCATCGTGAGGGCCGCGGCGTTGAACGCCTCGACCTCGTGGCCACCGGCCAGCGTGGTGAACATCTCCTTCTCGAGCTCGCGGTAGTGGCGCCGCGCGCCTGGCGGGAGCTCGACCTCGATGGTGTTCTCCACCAGCGGCGGCAGGTCGAGGTAGTCCTGCGCGCGCACGGTGATCGTGCAGTCGGCCAGCGCCGCCTCGATCTGCTCCTGCGCGTGGGCCTGCGGCACCACCTCGCCGCCGAACTTCTGCCCGGGCCGGCGCTTCGTGGCGAACCAGCGGTTCTCGAAGGCGCTGAAGGTGCGCCCGAGGCGCTGGCCCTCGTCGATGAACCACTGCTGGCCCCAGAGGTCGCGCAGGCCGTTGGGCGCCGGCGTGCCGGTGAGGTTGACCCAGCGGCGCACGCGCTTGTGGGCCACCTTGCCCAGGGCCTGGGCGCGCACGCCACCCTGCTTCAGGCGGAAGGACTTCAGCCGGGTGGCCTCGTCGGCGATCACGGTGCGGAATGGCCAGAGGGGCCCGAGGAAGTCCACCAGCCACGGCAGCTTGTCGTAGTTGATGGTGACGATGTCCATGCCGCGGGCGTGCACCAGGTGGCTGCGCTCGGCCTCGCTGCCGGTGGCGGCGCGCAGGCGCAGGCCCTGGAGGTGCGACCACTTCTTGACCTCGCCCGGCCAGGTGCTGGACGCCACGCGCAGGGGTGCGAGGATCAGCGCCGGGAACGGGTCCGCGGTCATCGACAGGCCGTCCAGCGCGGTGAGCGTGCTCACCGACTTGCCGGTGCCCATCCCCGCCCAGACGTTGCAGCGGTCGTGGTCGGCGATGAACTGCCAGATGGCCCGCTGGTAGTCGCGGGGGGTGAAGGGTTGGGTCATCCGATCGCCCACACGACGAGACTGGCGAGACCGCAGATCAGCAGGAAGCCGATGAACGTGAGCACCTTGTCGGCGCCACTGTCCTCGTAGGCCGCCAAGCGCTCGGCGAGTTCTTCCTTCTCCAAGCGCGCCCGGGTCTCGGGGATCTGAGCCTTGCGTGCGCGCACGCGGGTGATGATCTTGCCGCTCATAGTGTCTTCCGTATCTGGCGCACGCGGGCCTCGGTGATGTTGAGATCGTTGGCCACCGCGGTGGCCTTCCACCCGGCGCGGGCGGCCACTGCGGCCCGGCGCTCGGCGGCGACGCGGCGCGCGGCCTCACCTCGGGCGTAGGTGGCCAGCGCCTCGCGGAACTTCTTGACGCCCAGCGCCTTGGCCACGGTGACAGGAACCTCGTAGGTGGTGAAGCGCGTACCGTCCTCACGCTCGTAGCGGCGCACGGTCAGGCCAGTGCCGCGGCCGCGGGTCTCCAAGCACTTCACAAGAACCTCGCCAACTCGAAGATGGAGGCCGGCGCCTGCACGCGGCGCTTGGCCTTGTACCTGGCCACGATCTCGGAGTTGGGCCGGCGCTTGGGCCTCGGCGCGCAGGCCTTGTCGCCCAGCGCATAGACGGGCCTGGGCTGGTGCTTCTGCCCCAGCACGTCGATCGTCCACTCCTTGATGTAGACCTGCTTGCGGCGAGCCGTGCGCATGGTGCTCAGGACACCGCCCACGTCGCGGTGCGTGCTGCCCGGGAAGAAGGCAGCCAGGTCTTGGCTCAGGAGGGGGCCGTCTGCGAGCACGTCGCGGACGCCTTGGTGCGTGACCTTCACGACAGCAACTCCTCCACGCCCTCGATCGAGTCGATCACGACCACGCGCTGGCCCATCTTGCGCATGCGCTCGTGCTCGCGCAGCTGGTAGGCCTCGGGCTTGACGCCGGGGGCCTTGAGCTCGACCCAAGTGGCGGTCGGGGTGCGCCCTACGACGCGACCCTTGGTCTTGCCGTAGCCTTCCCGAAACACCGGCAGCATCACCAGCCGATCCGGCGCGCCGCGGCGGCCGACCCACTCGACCTTGCGCACCTCGCCGCCCAGCGCCTTCACGCGCTGGACGAGGTGCTTCTCGATGTCGCGTTCACGCATGGCGGGCCTCCAACATGGCGTCGGCCGTCGCGTAGGCCAACCGCGCCATTTCCGCATGCCACGATGCCGGGCTTTCGACGGTCATAGCGCTAAGCGCCGCCATGTGCGCCGGCAGCGCCTTCGCCGCGAAGTAGTCGCGCAGCGTCATGCCGCTGTACATTGGCGCCCACGCATCGTGGGCCAGTCGCGGGAAAGCAGGCCCACCACCCTTAGTGTGTTCGTTCACAGTTCCACCCCCGCCGTCACGACCACGACCGCGAGCACGGCCAGCACGCTGACCAGGCCGGCCAGCAGGAACTCGACTTTGCCCATGGCGAAGTCCTTGGGCTCGACGCCCACACCGGCGAGCCGGTAGCGCAGCGAGTCGCGGGTGTCCATGAGGGCGAACAGGTTGCGGGTCAGCTTCGCCCAGGCCGGGCTGTCGCGGTCAGCGATCACGAGGTCCATCTCGCAGTCGTCGATCTCGTCCAGGCGGTACTTGAGGCGCTCGAAGAAGGTGGAGGCGCGCAGGAGGGGGTTCATCGCGCGCTTTCAGAAGGGCGCCGGTTCGCCCGGCGGGTACGCCGGCTTGCGCTGGCGCGGGGGTGGAGGGAGCGGGCGGCCCTTCCAGGTGGGGAAGGGCCAGTTGCGGGGTGGGGTCACAA
>Ga0209812_10000542_pt1 | contig 33665 bp, 27 predicted proteins | sample JI71714BDNA_FD_187502 | JGI IMG/M metagenome (GOLD analysis project Ga0209812, IMG submission 187502) | Wastewater effluent complex algal communities from Wisconsin, to seasonally profile nutrient transformation and Carbon sequestration -... | ecosystem: Engineered > WWTP > Effluent > Algae...
CCCATGAGCGCACCACCCGACGCCGCCGCAGCGCCCAGCGCCGCACCGCCCGACCCGCGACCCTGCCGGCCCTACACCGCCGCCGAAAACCTGCAGCGCGACGTCATCGCCCTGCTGGGCCTGCCCATCGACGTCATCGACGAAGCCGGCGCCGCGGCCCGCATCGAAGCCGCCATCCGCGACCGCCGCAAACTGTTCCTCACCACCCCGAACCTCAACTTCCTGATCGGCTGCCAGCGCGACCCGGCCTTCGCCCGCTCGGTGCTGGACTCCGACCTGTCCCTCGCCGACGGCATGCCGCTGCTCTGGCTCGCCCGCCTGCTCGGCGTCCCGCTCCCCGAACGCGTCGCCGGCTCCAGCCTGTTCGAACGCCTGCGCCAAACCCCACCCGGCCCCGACGTCATCCCCATCCGCGTCTACTACTTCGGCGGCCCCCCCGGCGCCGCCGAAGCCGCCGCCCAACGCACCAACGCCGACGGCGGCCGCATGCACTGCGTCGGCTGGGCCTCACCTGGCTTTGAACCGGTCGAGCGATTAAGCACTCCCGAATGGCTGGACCCGATCGACGCCGCCCAGCCGGATTTTCTGGTCATCGCGCTGGGCGCCCAGAAAGGCCAGGCGTGGATTCAACGCAACCGCGCACAGTTGAACGTCCCGGTGATCAGTCACTTGGGCGCCGTCGTCAACTTCGCTGCCGGCACGGTGTCGCGGGCGCCGCTGTGGGTGCAGCGGTTTGGGCTGGAATGGGTCTGGCGGATCAAGGAAGAGCCGCAGCTGTGGCGGCGGTACTGGAATGATGGGGTGGGGTTGTTGCAGGTGTTGCGGGATCGGGTGGGGCCGGAGGCCTGGCGGTTGTGGCGGGCTCGGCGGTCTGCTGCTTCCGGCGCCAGTTTGGAGGCGGGTTCCGGGGCAAAGGTGGAGCTGGTGGAATCGGAGTCGGGGGTGACGCTGAGGCTCAGCGGGGACTTGCTGGGGCCGGTGTCCGCGGAGGTTCGGGAGGCGTTGGTGCGGGTGGCCGGGGAGTCTCGGGTGCGGGTGGAGGAGGTGGGGCCGGTGGGGCCGCGGTTGGGGGGGAGTTTGTTGTTGGGCGGGGTTGTGTCGGGTCGGACGGTGGCGTAAGGTTGTGTCGTGCTGGGCGGGCAATCTGCTCAGCTACACGTCCAAGTAGCCAACGTGTGTTGGCGGTTCTCAAGGAGGCCATATTTTCGACGGCTTTTCTATTGGAAATGAGCTTCCACATTCGAGCAACCGAAAATAACTTGGAGACAATTGGTTATGGGTCGAAGAACCAGTGTGATTGGTGTCTTGGTCAGGGCACATGCGCGATCCGTGCGCGAACGCAAGGCGCATGAGCGGCATCAGGTGGCACAGGCGCGTCGATACGAACAAGCCAGAGCTGCCGCCGCCAGAGCGGAAGCTGCTGAACAACGAGCTGCAGCAATTGCCGAAGCGCGCGATGCCAATGCACGAGTCCGAGCAGAAAAAGAGGCAGAACGCCAACGCATTCGTGAAGAAAAGGATGCGGAGCGCCAAGCTCACCTTTCGGCAGCGGAAGATGCCGAGCAGAAAACCCTGGAGGTCGGAGATGCCATCGCAGAGCTTCAGGGCTTGCTTGCATTCACTCTTCAAGTCGACGATCGCATCGAGTTCAACTCTCTGCGAATCAAGGAGCGACCACCGGAGCTATCGCTGCCCATGCTCCGATTGCCGAACTATGTTCCGGACAGTTCCATCGCTGATCCGATTCAGCCTCCACATATTGAGGTACTGATCAAGTCGCGAGTCAAGCCACCCAGTTTTCTGGAGAAGCTGTTTCGCTCGAGTCGGTTTGAACGCGAAGTTGCCGCTGTTCGTGAAGAACATGAGCGCCTCGTCCAACGGCACCGAATAGAACGGGCCGCTGTCGCTGAGCGTCGAAGTGCTCACCGTACCAAGTTCGATCAGGACTGCCAGCGATTGCGGGTCGAGCACGAAAGCGCCGTATCCCGTGCGACGCAGCAACACCAACAGGCACTTCGGGCGTTTGAAGCAAAGCGCACACAACGCGACGCTGAGGTCAATGAGCTGGAAGAAAGCTATCGCCGTGGCGATCCTGACAGCGTTGTGCTCTATAACGAGATGGTGCTCTCCCGGTCAGACTATCCGGCTGGGTTCCCGCAGCAGTTTCGACTCGCATATCAGGCCGAAAATCGACAGCTCGTAATTGATTACGAGTTGCCAATCGTGGACATCATTCCGCGTGTAGCCGAGTTCCGCTATGTGAAAGCGCGCCGGACCATTGAGGAGAAGCCACGCAAGCCGGTTGAAATCAAGGCAATCTATCGAGAAGTCGTCGCCCAAACCGCGTTGCGCACACTCCATGAGGTGCTGGAGGCCGATCAGGGCAGCCACATCGACACCGTCGTCTTCAGTGGCTACATCAACAAGATTGATGAGACGACCGGACTGGATGTTCGCCCCTACTTGGTTTCTGTGCGTGTTGCCAAGCAAGTCTTTCTGTCAATCAACCTTGCTCGCGTTGATCCACAAGCATGCTTGAAGAATCTTGGAGCCCAAGTTTCGGCGAATCCGGAAGAGGCGCGCGCTGTTCGACCGATCATCGAGTTCAACATGGTGGACCCGAGATTCATTCAAGAAAGCGACGTACTGAGTCAGCTTGATGCTAGGCCGAACCTCATGGATCTCACTCCCGGCGAATTCGAGGCGTTGGTTGGGAACCTATTTTCAAAGATGGGGCTGGAAACCAAACTGACGCGATCCAGCCGTGACGGTGGCGTCGATGCTGTCGCCTTTGACACCCGCCCCGTTCTCGGTGGAAAAGTCGTCATTCAAGCCAAACGCTATCGGCATACAGTCGGGGTTTCGGCAGTCCGAGATCTGTACGGCACGATGCTGAATGAAGGAGCCAGCAAAGGAATCGTGGTGACCACCAGCGGTTACGGGCCCGATGCGTATAACTTTGCGAACGACAAGCCGCTCGAATTGATCGATGGCGGAGGTCTGCTCTATTTGCTGGATAGTATTGGCAGGCCGGCCAGAATTATTATGCCCCGCGATCCGGAGAAGTCCTGATCATCTTCAGAAAACATGATCATGTCATTTGTTTCGGCAAAAGAGGCTTTCAACATGGGTTACGAATCGCGACGCGGCATTAAGATCACCAATGAGTATTTTTCAGGTCATCCTGGAAAAATCAGGCCCAGCCTTATTCGATCGGTCTCTGGCGTGGCTCGCAAAGATCGCGCATGGAAAATGCTTTACATTGGCGTGGCCAGCGGCAAATGCCACTTCGCTGCCATAGTTCGAAGAATTGATAAATATAAAATCGATGCGGGCATTGAGAAGATATATTTTCTTTATCAATCCAGATCAGTAACGAATGCTCGAACAGTTGAGAAGCAGCTCGTGAATTATTTTAGACTGAAGATGCCAAGCGCCATGCTGAACAAAAGAGGCGGCGGCGGTGGCCGCATTGGGGAAGGCCCGCTATTCTTCGTTTATGTTGCGGTTGCATGACGGGTTCGTTTGGTTTTCTGCTAAATGTATTTTCATGCCGGAGCCTCCTGCCAGTCCAGCTCAATCAACGAAAGCCAATTAAAACGACCAAAAAATCGCGCTCGAGGTGCAATAGCGCCAATCGAAATAATGGCATACAACTCGGAGCAAAGATCTTGAAGCTACGTCGACTTGAAATTCAGAATTTCCGGGGCGTGCAGTCTTTAGACTGGCGCAACATTCCCGAGACTGCAGCGTTGGTGGGGCCCGGCGACTCGGGCAAGTCCACTATTCTCGACGCGATCGAGCGTGTTCTGTCACCGAAGTGGAACGTAGTCTTCGATGACACGGATTTCTGGGAACTTCAGGCGGATGTGGAGATTTTGATTCGGGCCACGATTACGCACTTGGCTCCAAGTTTCTTTCGAGACTCAAAGTTTGGCCTATTTCTACATGGCTTCGACGCCCAAAGCGGCGAGGCGGTTCGCGCTGTCGGTGATGAAGCTGAAGAACATGCATTGGTTGTGGAATTGCGCGTCGATGCCAGCCTTGAGCCCATCTGGAGCGTCATCGATGCCGAGGGTGGAAAGCACCCATTCCCTGCGCGGGATCGTGAAGCCCTTGGCATGCTTCGAGTGGGTGGCTATGTCGACCAGCATCTGAGCTGGAGCCGCGGTTCGGTGTTGATGCGGCTTACCGACGATGGTGACGCTGTCGGCACCATTCTCGCAGAAGCAGCTCGGCAAGCTCGCTCAAGTTTGAAGACAGACGGGCTCGAAAAACTCAACTTGGCGGCGCAGAAGGTTGAAGCGCTGGGAAAGAACCTGGGCGTCGCACCACGAAACACGCTGGCACCATTCCTAGATGCGTCGGCGTTGTCCATGGCAGCTGGTGCGCTTTCACTCCACGATGGCAAAGTGCCCACGCGGCGTGCTGGCTTGGGCACAAGACGGCTACTTGCGATTGCCATGCAGCGCGACGCAGCAGCGCAGTCTGGCCTCACGCTGGTGGATGAGTTCGAACATGGACTTGAGCCACACCGAATTAGGCGACTGCTGCGTGTGCTCCGGGGGCGTTCGCCGGAGAGCGTTGGTCAAGGCAAAGGGCAGCTGGTCCTAACAACCCATTCGCCAACGGTTCTGCACGAACTCGAGCCCCACGAGGTGGCAGTTGTGAGGAGAGCTCGCGATGGGTCAATGGAGGCACAAACCCTTCCGGACTCGGTCGACTACATCTTGAAGCGAACGCCGCAGGCACTGCTAGCCAGCAAGGTAATCGTGGTCGAGGGCGCTACGGAAATGGGACTCTGCCAGGCGCTCGACGAAGCTTGGGCCAATGAATCTGGTACAAGTTTTGGTTATCGAGGTGTGGTTATCGTTGATGGAATCGGCGGCACGCAGCCTGCAACCGCGGTCAAGGACAGGCCGAAAACCCCACCACCCCGACCCCGCAGCAACCGCCCGCCACCCGCCCCGAACCCAGCACCACAGCCGACATCCGCAGCCACCACGCCGAAAGCTCGCCAGCACACCCAGGCGCCGCAGCGCCGAAAGATCCCCACTCCGCGACGCTCAGCCGGTCGCCAGCGCCCTCGCAAAGCAGATGCCGCGCAGAAACTGCTGCTGCATCGCAACCGCCTTCTCCTCGATGGCTTCTGCAGCGCCGACCACACGCCAGAATCCCGATCCGACGCCCTTGACCTGCCGTGTCCAGTGATCTGGGCTCAGGCCCAGCTTCTTCAACGCTTTCGGTTCGTCGGCGGGAATCGCGCCGCGCTTGTCCTTCCGAACTTGCCGCCCCGTGTCGTCAACCAAATCGATGTACTCGCCGACGGTCACCGGCGGCATTGTGTGCGCAGCAACGCCCCAGATCGGCCGCACCAACTCCCCGGCCAACTCGGGATTCCCGGCAACCGCCTTGCAGCGCCGGCGGATCGAGGTGTTCCGCGAGCCCATCAGATTGCAGGCGATGCCGGCGCGGATCGGGTTCAAATCCACGTACGCCATCGCGGCCAGCAGCGCCCGCTCATCGAGCAGCACCTGGGACTTGAACCTTGCCTCCCAGAAATGGCCGTGCGCTTGATCCTCCCGGTTGGCAATCCGCGAGACATGTTCATTGAGGCACTTCATGAACCAGCTGAGCGACGCCAGCCGCTCGCGGATCAGCTGCATTCGCAGCGGGTCCGCCAGCATCTGCGCGCGTCGCTCGGCGTTGGCTCTCTCGCACTTGGAGCGGTAGATCCGCTGCCAGCGGTCGACGACGTCATCGTCCGACCACGCGCGAACGGCATCGGGCCGAACCGCCAGCGCGAGGTGGAAGTGGTTCGACATCCACGCAAAGGCGTACACGCCGACCGCGAAGCTCTCGGTCAGCTCGCGCACGCGGGTTTCGATCAGTCCGCAGCGGTGGTCGTAGCGTCGGTTGCTGAAGCGGTCGTAGCCGAACAACCACGCCCGCCGGACGCAGCGCGTCGTGACGTGCACGAACACGGCGTGGCCGGGCGGGATCAGGGTGGAGCGGGCTTGGGTCATCGGCGCAGTGTGGCGGCTGCGAGCGCCGCGCCGCTGCCGACTTGTGCATCGCCGCGTGTGCGAACCTGACGCGAGTCGTTGTAAGACCGGTCGCACGACGGGCGGGGTGTTTGCTGCCCAGAACGGCTGCGCGCGGCGTAGTTTTGGCCCTGACGGGTCAGAGTCAGGAGCGCCAGTCTTCGATTCGCAGGCCGAGGCCGGCGAAGTCACTCCGGTTGTTGGTGACCAACGTTGCATCCTGCTCCAATGCACTGACCGCAATCAGCAGGTCGGCATCCGCGATGGCGAGACCGACTCGATGTCGGTCCGCCCAGAGTTTAGCGGCCAGCTTCCAGCTCGACGTGTCGAACAGGACCGGCGCCCAAGTCGCGATCAATGCTTCGAATTGCGCAAGATTCCGGGTAGCGCCCTTGAGCAGCAAATAGCGCCGAATTTCGTAATCGACGACGGGGCTGAGCAGGAACGATGTCGACGCCAGCGCCAGATAACGAGACCTTACCGGCTCGTGGCCACGCAACAAGTCACTGACGACATTGGCGTCCAGCAAGTAGTTCACGATTGGCCGAAGGAATCGATCCGGAACGCAGTCCGCGCACGAAAGGCAGGCAACTCCTCCCAGACTTGGCGCTCCGCATCACTCAGCGCCCAATTCCACGCTGCGCCGGGTTCCGTTTCCTTGGCAGGTTGGTCGGGTGCGCCCTCCAGCAGCGTGACCAGCACAGCAGTCGGCCGAGCGACGTGCACGGCCTCCTCGAAGATCAGCGTCCCGGAGGGGTTCAACAAGGCTCGAACGGTGGTCAACATGTCAGCTCCCGGTGCGTCGCGCGCAGATTGTTGCAAGGTGGCTGTGTACGGCCAAGGACAGGCCTCGCAGGCGACCCGACGCTATTCGACGCCAAGGGGCGCATCCTGGTCGGACAGGACGGCTGCTCGAAGACCTTCATCGTCGGCAAGCTGGACGTTGCGGATCCGACCGCACTGCAAGTCGCGCTGGAGCAACTGCGCGCTGACCTGCTTGCCGACCCGTACTTCAAGCGCGTGCCGTCGATGCAGGCCGAGCGCGGCAAAACCGCGCGCGTGTTCCACGCCAAGGACGACGTGCCGGAAGTGCGGCGCGAGGTGTTCAAGCTGCTGGCCCGCTTCGACCTGCGTTTCTACGGCGTGGTGCGGCACAAGACAGCGCTGCTGGATTACGTGCGCCAGCGCAACGAGCGCGAAGCTGACTACCGTTATCGCGGCGACGAGATCTAAGACACGCTCGTGGAGGAACTGTTTCGCCGCTACCACCCGCGGGCCGACCGGCTGGAGATCTGCTTTGCCACGCGCGGCAACAAGGCGCGCACGCACGCGTTCCGGGCCGCCATCGCGAAGGCCGAGGCTCGGTTCGAGAGCCAGCACGGCATGCGCCGCTCGGCCGAGGTGGCCATCATTGCCAGTACGCCGCCGCAGAAGGCCGGCTTGCAGGCGGTGGACTACTTCCTGTGGGCTCTGCAGCGCCACTACGAGCGAGACGAGTCGCGCTACCTCGAGCTGGTGTGGAATCAGGTCGTCGAGATCGAGGATCTCGACCGAATCGACGGCAGCCGCAAAGGCGTGGTCTACAACAGAAAGCGCCCCCTGATCGTGGATCAGGAGGCGCCGGAATGAGGGGTGGAAGGTATAGGACCCGCTGGCCGAAGCCGGCGGCTCACACGGCATGAAGCCGAATTTCGCCTTCACACAGGCCCAAGTCTAGCAGTCGCTCAGGACGTCGCACAGCGGACACTGCAGCAAATGACAGCGGACTGGATGGATCCGCCAGCATCTGCGCGCGTCGCTCGGCGTTGGCTTTCTCGCACTTGGAGCGGTAGATCCGCTGCCAGCGGTCGACGACTTCATCGTCCGACCACGACCGCACGGCATCGGGCCGAACGGCCAGCGCGAGGTGGAAGTGGCCCAGCCCTCGCGGTGCCTTCGGCACATGACGCGAGTCGCTGTAAGACTGGTTGCACGAAGGGCGGGGTGTTTACCGCCCAGAGCGGCTGCACGTGGCGTCCAGCAGAGTGACCCGTTCATTTCGCTGGCCCATTCGCGTTCACACGCCTGTGGCATCGGACGATGGGCGATGCGTGTTCGTCACTGGCACCGCCAGTCGCCATTGCCAGCCTTCTGGCAAAAATCCGGAGCACCATATTTGTCCCACACGGCGGCGAAGCCGATCCGGCGGACGAAGGTCGGGAACTCGGGGAGCGCACGCGTCGCTTTGCCGTAGGGGCCCCAAAGCAGGGCGAGGTACATCGGGTGCGTCGCGCGCTTCGATTCGGTGATTGCCAGGGCACGTCTGGTTTCGCCAAGACGAGCGAGCGCATACGGAACGATGCCATCGACGAATGCCGGGTCGGAGGCAAGATAGGCATCCAGCAGCTTGATCACTTGCTCGCGCGCCACCGTGTCGCCGTAGCAGGCACGCGCAAACGCATCAGCGGTGCCGGCGGGGAAGGCCGTGAACAGCATCTCGGTGCCAGCGGCGAGTTGGCGCGTGGCCTCGGGAATGTCGGAGCGCGCCTCGGCCACCTCGGACCAGCCGGTTCCGACCAGCGCGAGGCCGACGTCTTCGGCTCGCTGCAGCAGCTTTTCCGCGTTGTCCTGATCTCCGGCCTCGGAGTAGGACATGCCGCGCCACAAGAGCGCCATCGGCAGCATCGGCTCGCGCGCCAGCGCGCGGTCGATCGCGGCATTGCCGCGCTCGACATAGCCGATGGTGAACTGAGTGCTGCCGAACCAGAAGTTGGCAGTGACGTCGTTTGGCTCGAGCTTCAGCGCCCGCTCGAAGGCAGCCACTTCCTCGACGTAGTTGCGCTGTGCGCCATGCACGCGCGCCATCGCCGCGTGCGGTTCGGCCATCGTGGGGTCGAGGGCAATGGCAATCTCGGCGTGCTCGCGCGCGCGCGACAGCGCTTCGTCCAGGTTGATCGATGTGTATTCCGATGCGATCGCATACATCGACGCCAGCCGGGCATGGGCACGGGCGTAAGCAGGATCGATCGCGACGGCCTTTTGCAACTGTTCGATGCCGCGCAGGAAGCGCCGGCTGTCGCGTCGGTTGAAGATTGCGGTGGCCTGCAGGTACCGCGCATAGGCTTCGGGGTATTCGGTGACCTGTGGCACCAGGCGGCGCTGTTGGTCTCCGTCCAGGACCACCCGCAGCGCATCGGTAATCGAACGGGCGATTTGCTCCTGCAGTTCGAAAACGTCGCTGAGCTCGCCGTCATAGTCCTCCGACCACACGCGGAAGCCGCTTTCGACCTCGACAAGCTGCGCGGTGATGCGCACCCGATCACCCTGCTTGCGCACCGAACCTTCGAGCACATGCGCGACGCCAAGCAAACGGCCGATCTTCTGGATGCTCTCGTTCTTGCCCTTGAAGTAGAACGATGAGGAGCGCCCGGCGACTTTCAGGGCATCGACCTTGGCCAGGGCATTCAAGATTTCTTCGGCAATGCCGTCGGCAAAGTACCCGCTCTTCTGGTCCGGGCTCAGGTCGGCAAAGGCCAGCACGGCGATCGACTTGGCTTTGTCCGGCACCGCGGCAATGCGGTCCTGCGCCGGCGCGAGCACCAGGCGTTCGATCAGGAAGTAGCCGAGCGCCAGCAACAGCAGCGCGATGATCGCCCGGTCCAGCAGGTAAGAGCGAGACTGCGCGAGCGCTGCGTCGCCGCCCGGTAGCGCGGCCATGACCGCGCGCGCAGAGGGCGGTCGCTGATCAGGATCGGCTTTCAGGCAGTGCCGGATGACCCGCGCGAGCGCATCGGGAATCTCGCGCAGGCTGCTGGTCGACCGCGATGGATCGGTACTGTGGTGCTGCTGCTTGATCTCGGTCAGCGAGCGCCCGTTGTAGAGCCGCTGGCCGGTCGCCAGCTCAAACAGCACCAGCCCGAGTGCGTAGATATCGCTGGCGACCGACGCGGGGTGCCCGTGCAGAATCTCGGGCGCCATGTAGGCGGGCGTGCCGGCAATGTCGGTGCGCTCGATGCTGTCCGCGAGCGCGGCAATCCCGAAATCCGCAATCCGGATGCGACCCTTGCCATCGATCATCACGTTGGCGGGCTTCAGGTCGCGATGGATCACGTTCTTGTCGTGGGCAGCCGCAAGGCCCGCACACAGTTCGCGGGCGATGTCGACGATCTTGTCGGGCGGCAAGCGGCCGATGCGCGCGAGCAGGGAGGAAAGATCCTCGCCGTCCACGTACTCCATGCTCAGGCAATAGTGGCCGTCGATTTCGATCAGGTCGTAGAGACGGCAGACGTTCGGGTGCGAGACCTGACGGCCGATGCGCACTCACTCAGGCCTCGATGCCCTGTCGAGGAAATGTGATTTTATCCGCCGGAGACTGGGCCTAGACTTTTCCGGAAGCCACCGGAGACGCGCCCATGAAATGCACCACCCATGACCACCATCCCCACATCCATGGGCCCGGCTGCGGCCACACGGCGGTCAAGCACGATGACCACATCGACTATCTGCATGATGGCCACTTGCACCACGTCCATGGTGACCACGTCGACGAGCATGTGATCGCCAGCGATGTGGCGAATCCGTCGGTATGTACGTCGGGCCACGCCTGCAGCAGCCATCCTGCCGACCACGTTCACGGCCCTGGCTGCGGCCACGAGGCCGTGCCGCATGGCGACCATGTCGATTACCTGGTTGACGGCCACCTGCACCACCCGCACGACGGGCATTGTGATCACCACGGGGTGCTGGCGCTGGCCTGATCGGACCCGATTCGGCACCGGAGCAGCGGCGCAGTGCCGGTGAGGACGCGGGCCGACGTGCTTGTCCACGTCAGCCCGATCGCAGCCAACCGGCCCCCACCCGCAGGACTTTGCCCGACAGTCCGCCGATCGCGGTCTCGCCGAGGTCGCGGACCGTCGGCGCGTGTCGCTGGGCCGCGCTCGGTCAATGACCGGCGCCGATTACGGTCGCCGTCGCGCGAACCCGATGGCAGGTTCGCGCGACGGGTCCGAAATCAATCGCGCGGGCGCAGGACCAGCATGCCGACGCCCAGCATGGCCAACAGCAGCGCCAGCAGGCCGTGTCGGTCGAGCGTCGGGATGGCGACGGGCTGGTCATCGTTGATGATCGTGCCGATGCCGGTAGGATCGGCCAGCGTGGCGCCCACCGGGGCGCTCAGGGTCACGGTGAACTGCTCGTTGGACTCCAGAATGGCGTCCGCCACGACATTGGTGGTCACCGTCGTGCTGGTCGCGCCCGCCGGGATGGTGGCCGTACCGGAAGCGGCCGCGAAGTCGTCGGGACTCGTTGCACTCATCGGGCTGGTGGCGAAGTTGACGCTGATCGGCGTCGACGAGGGCGCGCTGCTGGTGATCGTGAACACGAAGGGCGTGGTGCCGCCGCCAGTGCCCTCGGGCAGCGTGATGTCGTTGATCGACAAGGCCGCGTTGTCGTCGTTGACGATGGTGCCGGTCGCCGTGGCGTTGCCCAGCGTCGCGCCCACCGGTGCGCTCAACGTCACCTGGAAGGTCTCATCCGGCTCGACGAGCGGGTCGCCGATGACGGTGACGGCGACCGGGCGCGTTTGCTGGCCGGCGCTGAAGTTCACGGTGCCGGTCGCGGCGGTGTAGTCCGCGGGCGCCGTGGCGCTGCCATTGCTGGTGGCAAAGCTGACGCTCACCGCCGCGAGCGCCGGCGACGACAAGCTCACGGTGAAGTTCAGCGTGGCGTTGCTGCCGGTGCCCTCGGTGACCTGCGCATTCGCGATGCTCACCACCGGCACATCGTCGTTGACGATGGTCGCTGTCGCGCTGGCGTTGTTGCCCTCCGGACTGGTCGGCGTCAACGTCACGGTGAAGGTCTCGTCCGCCTCCGGTTGCGTGTCGCCGACGACCTGGACCGAGAAGGTCTGGCTGGTGGCGCCCGCGACGAGCGTTACCGACTGCGCGCCGGACGCGATCGCCTGGTAGTCGGCCGGTGCGGTGGCGCTGCCATCGGCCGTGGTCAGTGCAAACACCCGGTTGCTGCTGCTCGGGACGCTCAGGGTGGCGGTGAAGGTGAAGGCCGTGGTGCCGCCAGTGCCCTCGGGCTGACTGATGCTGGCGACGCTCACCACCGCAGTGTCGTCGTCGGTGATGGTGCCCACGCCACTGCCGTCGACGATCGTCGCGTTGACCGGCGCGCTCAGCGTGATCGCGAAGGTCTCGTCGCTCTCATCGATGGTGTCGCGAGTCACCGGCACACTGATCGTCTGCGTCAGCGCGCCGCCGCTGGTGAAGGTCAGCGTCCCCGTGGTCGCGGTGAAGTCCGTGCCGCTGAGCGCGCTGCCGCTGGCGGTGGCGTAGTTCACCGACACGTCCTGACCCACCGCCGGTGCGTTGCTGAGGCTGACCGTGAAAACCACGTTGGAACTGCCGGCGCCGGTGCCCTCGATGACGCTGGCATCGCTGATCGTCAATTCGCGACTGACGTCATCGTTGAGAATGGTGCCGATGCCGGTGGCCAGCGGTGGCGGCAGGCCATCCGGACCGGGCGGTATCGCACCGGCGGCCAGCACCAGGGAGAAGGTCTCATCCGGCTCGACCGCCGTATCGCCCAGAACGCTGACGTTGACGGTCTGGACGGTGCTGAGCGGCGGGAAGGTGAGCTGGACCACGCAGCAGCCGATCGCGGTGTAGTCGCCGGGCGCAATCGCCGTGCCGTTCTGCGTGTACACCGTGTACTGCAGCGGCGTCGCGCTCGGGTTGCTCAGGGTGGCGGTGAAGTCGAAGGTCGTGGTGCCACTGTTGCCTTCGTTCAACGCGCGGCTGTTGAGGCTCACCGTCGGCGGGTTGTCGTCATCGGTGATCGATCCCGCGCCGTTGGCACCGACGAGCGTCGCGTTGACCGCGTTGCTCAGGGTGACGCTGAAGCCCTCGTTCGGCTCGTCGATGTCGTCGCGGGTGATCGGCACGCTGAGGGTCTGCGTCAAGCCGCCATTGCTGGTGAAGGTCAGCGTGCCGCTGGTGGCCGTGAAATCGACGCCGCTGGTCGCACTGGCCCCCGCCGTGGCGAAGTCCACCGTCACGTTCTGGCCCACCGCGGGTGCGCCGCTCAAGGTCACGGTGAACACCGCATTGGTGCTGCCGGGGCCGGTGCCCTCGACCACGGTGGCATTGCCGATCGACAGCTCGCGGTCGTCGTTGAGGATCGTGCCGATGGCGGTCGCGCTCGGGTTCTGGACTTGCGGCGGCTGCAACTGCACGTTGAAGGTTTCGTCGCCCTCGACGAGGGCATCGGCAACGACGCTCACGTTGAACGTCTGGGTGGTGTCGCCGGGTGCAAAGGTGATGGTCTGGTTTTGCGGCGGCGTGATGGCCGTGTAGTCGCCCGGCGCTGCGGCGCTGCCATCGCTGGTGGTGACCACGAAGGTCCTCGGGGTCGATGCGGACGTGCTCAGGCTCGCGGTGAAGGCGAAGTTGGTCGAACCACCCGTGCCCTCCAACTGCGACAGGTTGGCAATACTCAATGTCGCGGTGTCGTCATCCAGGATCGTGCCGACGCCCTGGCCGTCGGCAATCGACAGGCCAGCGGGAGCGCTCAAGTCGACCAGGAACGTCTCGTCGTCCTCGTCGATCGAATCGCGCGTGATCGGCACTTCGACCACCCGGGTCAGCCCGCCGCTCGGCGTGAACGTCAACGTGCCGCTGCTCGCCGTGAAGTCCGTGTCGGAGATCGCCGAGTCGCTCGTGGTCGCGAAGCTGACGGTCGAATCGGCGGCCGGCAAGGCGCTGATGCTGACGACGAACGACGCGGTCGTGGTGCCGACGCCACTCCCCTCGACCACCGATACGTCGCCGACCGATACCGTCGGCGTCAGTCCGTCATCGTTACGGATGGTGGCGGGAATGCGGACGTACTCGTTGATTCCCTCGAGGCTGCTGCTGGTGGGCTGAAACACCACCAACTCGAAGGTCTCGTCGGGTTCGACCTCGGTATCGCCGAACACGGTGACACTCACGTTCTGCGTGGAGATTCCCGCCGGGAACGACACCTGCTGGTCTGCATTGAACCGGATCTCCTGGAAGTCGATGCCCGGGCCGGGGTTGCCGCCGGTGGCGGTGTCACTGCTGGTCGCCACCTGCACCGTGGCTGCTGCGGCGCTGGTCTTGGTGATCGCGAAGGTGAAGGTGGTGTTGCCCGCATTGCCCTCGTTGCCGGCGACCGGGTCGAATACCAGTGTGGGCGGAATCGGATTGCCGAAGACAATGAGGTCGTCGATTCCTACCCATTCGTCGTTGCCAACGGCATTCGCGGTAATGATGCGCACATCGACGACGGCCTGGTCCTCCGCCTCGATGGGCAGCGCCGCGCTGACCAGGGTCGTCTGGGTCGCGAGATTCGGACCGGTGGTGGCATCCGCGACGAAGCCTGCAGGCACGTTGGTAAATGCCCCACTGGCGCCGACGCGATACTGCAGCGCCACCGGCATCACCGCGTTGTCGCCGCTGCCGTCCAGATCGCGCAGGGTGTAGATCACCTGGACGTCTTCCCGGCCCGTGGTGTTGAGGCGAATCACGATGTGCGGCGCATCGGCCGTGCCACTGCCGTTCAGCGCGATCGTCGGATTGGCGATGCCATCGAACTCGGCCACGCCGCCGGTGGCAAAGACGTTCGGATTGGTCTCGTTGGCCTCGACGTTCACCGGTGTGGCTGCGCCGTCGGCCAGGATGGTTTGCGGATCGGTGCCGGTGCTGGTCGTCAGATCGTCGCCGCGGTAGCCAATGATCGACGGCACGCCACTCCAGTTGTTGTCGGCGGTGATCAGTGTCGTCGTTGTCCAGTCCTGCGAGAAATTGCCGAGACCAAGATTGTGCGGCGTGGTGTCGGCAACGGCACTTCCGGCCGCGGCGAGCGCGAATGCGGCACAGATCGTGCGAATGGACATCGATTTCCCCTGGGGTGCGTTCCGGCCCGGATTCTCACCCTGCGGTCCGGAAATGAGCAACAACCACCGCGAATGGGCGGCCCGCCGCAGCCCGGATCACGGGCCGTGAGCCGGGTCCAGCCGTCGCGAGACGTCGCTGCGCCGCCCGATCAGGAACTGCCGCAGCGTCGCCGGGTAATCTGCTGCTGCTGCGGGGCAGGGTCGCCGAGCAGCCACAACGCGATCGACACCACGGTCAGGAAGGCCGGGTACTCCCAGCCGCCGCCGGGGCTGGTGTGCACCCAGCCGTTCGGGAGGTGCACCCCGGTGGCAACCGCCAGGGTCGGCACCAGCGCCAGCGCGGTCTGGCGCGGATACACGCCGAACAGCAGGGCGATGCCGCCGAGCAGCTCGGCCGCGAACACCGGATAGGCCAGCACGCCCGGCAGACCGACCTGTTCGAAGAACTGGGCGGTGCCCGCCAGCGTGTAGACCCAGAGTTTCAGCAGCGCGTGGGCGATCCACATCGTGCCCAGAGCCACCCGCAGGGTGACGCACCCGGACGCCCGCCACCTGCGCCGCGTCGGCACCGTCTACGGCCATCTGGCGGCGGCGATCCGCTTGCACTGACGAGCCGCGCGTCGAGCCGCGTCGAGTTCAAGCCAGAGCTGACCGACCTCGAGATCGCGTCCTCTTGTGCGAAGGTCGGGCGCACCGCCTGTTCGAGTCCGCCTGTCATGACGATGATCCACCAGTCAATCGAAGACCAGATTCACGCGGCCGAGGAGCAGCTCCGGCTGGCCATGCTGGCCGCCGACGTCGAGTCGCTGGATGCGCTGATCGGGCCGGAGCTGGTTTTCACGACGCATTTCGGGGCGGTGATTTCCAAGCAGGACGATCTGGATGCCTACCGTTCCGGCGCGCTGAGATTCCAGTCGATCGAGCCCTCCGAGCGACGCGTGCTGGTGCTGGACGGCGTCGCCTATGTCGCGGTTCGGATCCGCGCGTCCGGCGAATTTGCGGCAGCGCCGTTTGCCGCAGATCTTCGATTCTCGCGGGTCTGGCAACGATCAGCGGCGCAAGTCTGGCGGGTCGTCGCCGGGCAGGTCACCGCGGTACAAGCCTGATGACGGACTGTTCGGGTTTCCAGCCACGCCCCACAGCGCATGGCACCGACGACGGCTGCCGGACGATGGTGCCCCTTTGACACCCCCAGAAATCTGCTGAGAAGATCGCTCTGCGTGCCAGATCATCCGGGGATCTTTCTGGACACGAGGCGACGCAGCTTGCTGATTTTGAAGGTTAATTGAACCGCTTTTTCGTGAACTCGAACCTCGGATCGAAAAATGCAGAGCCCCCTGATCGACCGTGTTCGTTTTCTTTCATCCCGGCGCGCGCGGCTGGACGAGCTGCCGGATCTTCTTGACCCGCACCACCTGGATCGCGCTACAGGGGTGCTGGTTGGCCTGCTCAAGCTGGGCCCGGCGGCCCCGCGCTCGCGGCTTTACGGGGCGCTCAAGCGCGCGGGCGTGCTGGGTCTCGACCCGCGAGAGAGCGGCGATAGCGCCGCGGTCGCGCGGCTGCCGTGGGGAGGGCGGCGCGTAGACGCGCCGGCCCCGCCGCGGCCGCCCGAGGTCGCGGGCCCCTGGCCGCAGGAGCCGCACGTGAATCCGGGGTTTTACCCGCCCGTGCTCAGCACCGAGGCGGCCGATCGTACTGAGCACTTCTCGTACAACGTCACCCGCTACCTGGGTCAGTCGGTCAACCTGCTGCCGCGGGCCGCGGCGCGCGCCCTGTGGGGCCCGCGGCTGCTGCCGATCGACGACCGCGAGTTCGCCTGCATGCTCTTCGACACCAGCTACGGGCAGTTCTTGCGCCACGAGATCGAAGAGGCCGATCTCCCCTCGTTCGCCCCGGATCTGCGCGGCGATCGGTCCCGTTATCTGACGATGGACCTGTCGTTTTGCCCCACCGAGCACCTGCTGCCCGGGCTGCACGCGGCCCCCTCGGTGAGCCTCTTCGAGCGCGAGGGCGACGGCATGCGCCCCGTGGCGATCCGCATCCGTGACCGGGTCTTCCGGCCCGGCGACGGCAGCTCGTGGGAGCTGGCCCGTTATTTCGTGCTCCAGGGAGCCCAGTGCCGCATGGTGGCCTCGGCCCACCCGCGCATCCATTTCGGCGTCGACGCCCTCAACGCGATCACCCGCAGCAGCCTGCCCGCGCACCACGTGATCCGCCGCCTGCTGCGGCCCCACATGCGCTTCACCCTCGGACTGCACGAGGCGGTGATCCACCACCGCCGCTCGCCCATCCACAACTCGCAGCGCGAGATCTACACGCCTTTCCCCTTCACCGGCGACGGCATGCACGCCATGGTGACCGCGGGGCGCCAGGGCGTCCCGGGGCGGCGCGCTTACCCGCCCTACTGCTTCGACGAGCCCTTCCTCGGCGACCATATCCCCTATGGGCGCTACCGGCGCGACTGGTACGAGCACACCCTGCAGTTCGTCCGCGAGGTGGTCGCCGCGATCGACTCCACGGATTTCGCCGTCCGGGCCTGGGCTGACCATGTGGCCGCCTGGGTGCCGGGGTTCCCCGCGGGGGACGAGATCTTCGAGGGCGACAACCTCGCTTCCGCGCTCGCCAGGTATATCTGCACGGTGAGCGTCTTCCACACGGGCGATCACCACAGCTTCTCCAACCTCCCTCTGGCCAAGGTCCCGTTCCGGCTCCGCTGCCCACCGCCCGATCAGCAGACCCCGCCACCGCAGCTCGATCTGCGCTCCCTCGTGGACCCCGAAGATTTCTTCCGCCACCGGCTCAGCCACCGGATGTTCTACCGCCCCGTGCTGCTGCAGCGCCTGTGCGACGTCCGCTACGACCTCGGCGAGGCGCACCGCGGCGCCGTCGAGCGCTTCTTGCAGGGCATGACTGCCATTGATCGTCGCTGGGCCGGCTCGCGCTCTCCGTTGTCGTCACAGATTGCCACAAGCCTGCAGTACTGAAGAGCACATGGCCGAGATTCCTCTCCACGCTCGCTGGGTTCTTGTCTCCCGCCCCACCGGGGTTTCGACCCGCGATCACCTGCGCTGGGAGCGGGGCCCGCTGCCGGCCCCCGCCGCCGGCCAGGCTCGCGTCCGCACTCTGCTGGCCTCCGTGGACCCGACCCACCGCATCTGGATGAGCGATGCCCCCCAGTACATGCCGCCGATCGTCATTGGCGACGTGATCCGGGGCGAGGTGCTGGGGGTCGTCGAAGAGTCGCGAGTCGACGGAGTCCAGGCCGGCGATCTGATCACCGGGTTCTGGGGGTGGCAGACCCACGCCCTGCTCGACGAGAAGGCCCTGCGCCACCGGCTCAGGCCGGCTGAGAACCTGCCCCTCGAGGTTTATCTGGGCGTCCTCGGCGGTACCGGCATGACCGCCTGGTTCGGCATCGAGGACATCGTGGCTCCCCGCCAGGGCGAGACCGTGGTGGTAAGCGCCGCCGCCGGCGCGGTCGGCTCGATCGCGGGGCAGCTCGCCCGGCTGCGGGGCGCCCGCGTCGTCGGCATCGCCGGTTCCGACGAAAAATGCCAATGGATCGTCGACGAATGCGGCTTCTCGGCGGCCATCAACTACCGCACCGACGACGTGCCCGCGGCTCTCGCCCGCCTCTGCCCCGACGGCATCGACGGGGCCTTCGAGAACGTCGGCGGACCGCTGCTCGAGGCCGTCCTGGCCCGCATCAACGTCGGCGCTCGCATCGCCCTCTGCGGCCTGATCTCTGGCTACAACGACCTCGACCGCGATGAGGGGCCCAGGCATTTCCGCCAGGTGATGATGAAACGGGCCCGCGTGCAGGGCTTCATCGTCCTCGACCACGCCCGCCGCTTCGGCGAGGCCCGCGCCGCCCTCGAAACCCTCCTGCTGGCGGGCCGTCTCCGCCACCGCAGCCACCTCGTCGACGGCCTCGAGCAGGCCCCCGACGTGCTGGCGGGCCTGTTCTCCGGTGCCAACCAGGGCAAGGCCATCCTCCGGGCGTCTCGCTGACCCCCTGCAGGCGGGCGCCCTCCGCCCTGCTGACCTCCCTGCGCGGTGCTCGCAATCCAACCGCGCGGTCAAGGACCGGCCGCATCCCGACCCAACGACCCAACGACCCAACGCCCTTGACCTGCGGTGTATGCCCTTGCTTCAGGGGCAGTCTACCGTTTCAGTCGGCGCGGCCGCCGCCCGCAGGGCCTGGTCGTGCGACCACAGCGTTCTGGAGCGGGTGAACCACGCGAGTTTTCCGTCCTGCAGCACGAACTGATCGTTGGCGGGGCCGAGATCCGGACAGTTGGCGATGGCGCTGCCGGTCAGGTCGCTGGCCTGCAGGCTTCCGATGCTGATCAGGAGGGTGAGGTTATGTAGGAGCCTCGGCTCACCTCAGACGCACATGCCGCCGCTGTCGATCGCGAGCTTCACGTCCAAGGGTCGGCATCAACGCGGCGGGGAACGGGCTGGCGGCGGCGTGGGCGGCAGTCTGGGCGCCGGCCGAACCGGACAGCGCGCCAGACCGGGCAATGCAGACGAGGGCTGGAAATCCGGTCCCGGGTAAAGGCCCGGCACCAGGCCCGGCGAGAATTCGGTGACGGGTTTTCCGGCGAAATGGCGTTGGTACAGTGCCTCGGCTTGCTGTTGCGCCAGTGCCAATTCGGCCGGTTTCAATCGGCGCTGCATCACGGCGACAAAACTCTCGTATTGCCGGCGAAACGCCTGTCCACCGGCACGCAGATACAGGTAGTTGTAGACCGCCGTGGTCTGCCATGACTGTTCCACCAAGCCCCCCAACTCCCGATGCAGGCTCGGTGACGCGTGCAGTGAGGCCAGCATGGTCACGGCATCCAGATTGCCATTTTCCAGAGCCCGCTGGAGGGCGGGCAGTGCGCCATCACGCCGGGCCTGCAGCCGCCGGATCTGGTCGTCGAAGTTGCCGATTTCAGAGGGCATGAAGTTCATCGGCATCCCGCTGGCGAATTCGATCAAGGCCACCGGGTCGCCGGCTTCACGGGCCCAGCTCTGGTAGCGCTGGATTTGGTGATTGGTGAAACGGGGCACCTTGCCACAGACTGCATCGAGAGCCAGCAAATAGGACTCCAGCTCCGGCAAAAGCGCACGGAAATTTTCCGGAACCGGTTGCGTGCGACTGGTCGCGATGACACTGCTCACACTGTCCATATCCTTGCAGCAACGCGCTTGGTGATACAGCCGAATCCGGGCCTGCACATTACCGGCGCTGGCATGCGATTCCAGTGCGGCCAGCGCATCACCAAACGGAATCGACAGTGGCGGGATCGGCACACGCTCGGCGACGACCGCGGCCGCGCTGGGCGCGGGCGCCGCGGGCGACACTTTCCTGGCGATCGGGATGCTCAGCGGTTCGGCGCCGGTGCTCTGCGTTGCTGCGGGCGCCGGCTGATCGGACGGGGCGGCTGGCGACGGGGCCGGCGTGTCGGCGCCCGCAGGCCAACGCCAGAACCCGACGGCCAGGGCCGTGACCAGGACCAACAGCAGAATCATGCGCATACGGAGGGGCTCAATGGACTCGAGGGGCGGGCCGACCGGCGCCTGACAGTACAAGACGAACGAGGCGTCACGCCACGACGACGTCACGGACCCGCGCCAGGCTGACCGCCGCCAGGGCTGGCCTGCGTCCGGGGCGGGACCGAGACGGGCGGGTGGATTCCGGCTTCCGCAGGAAGGTCTACTCGGCGCGCAAGGCATCGGCCGGGTCGACCATGGCCGCATGTCGGGCGGGCAGCCAGCAGGCCAGCGCCGCGGTGCTGCCGAGCAGCGCGATCGCAGCGCCGAGTGCGATGGGGTCCCAGATCGGGACGCCGTAGACGGCGGCGCGCAGCTGGGGAGCGGTGAGGACATACAGCAGCAGGCCGGCGGTAATGCCCGCCGCGGTCAGCGTCAATCCCTGCCCGACCACGCCGCGAACGATCCGCTGCGGCGTGGCGCCCAGCGCCATGCGCAGCCCGAACTCCCGCCGGCGCAGCGCCACGCCGTAGGCGATGACGCCGTACAAGCCGATCATGCCCAGCAGCAAGGTGACCGCAGCGGCGGCACCGAGGACCGCGAGCATCAGCGTGACCCGCGCCATCGAGTCGCGGACCACGTCCGCCATGCTGCGGACGTCGAAGACCGGGACGCTGGGATCGAGATCGCGCACGATCCCGCGAACCGCGCTGATCAGCGCGGCCTCGGGCACCTCCGCCCGCACGACCAGCGACATGGCCGGCAGCGGGCCGGGCTGCAGCACCGGATCGGCGGCGACCACCTGCGGTCGATAGACCATCGGCTCCGCTGGCCGGGCGAGGTCGGCATGGCGGACATCGCCGACCACGCCGACGATGGTGTAGCTCGGGCCGCCCGGATCCAGTCGCAGCGTCTTTCCGAGCGATGCGGCGCCGGTGGGATCGGCGAAGTGCGTGGTCGCGACGCGCTGGCTGATGACGAGTTCATCAGGTCGCTGGGACTCGATCGGTCGAAAGTCGCGACCGGCCAGCAGCGGGATGCGCAGGGCGGCGAAGTACCCGTGGCTGACCACGTTCACCGGCAGAAAGTGGGATCGATCCGCGCCGTCGAGCAGGAAGTTCTGCTCCGGTGCATGGCCGGGCCCGAGCGGCAGCCGCGCGCCGAGCCCGGTGCCGAGCACGCCGGGCAGCTGGCTGACGCGCTCGGTCAACCGCGCGTGGAAGGCGACGCGAGCGGTATCCGGATAGCGGGCGAAGGGCAGCAGGATGCGGAAGCTCGTGACCTGCCCGGCATCGAAGCCGGGCGCCACCGCGTGCAGCTGCTGCGCGGTGCGCGCCAGCAGGACCGATCCGGCCAGCACCACCAGCGATCCGGCGATCTGCGCGACGGTGACGCCGCGACGCAGCCGCTCGCTGGGCTTGCCGGCGGTGTGGCTGCGCGCACCCTGCGACGAACCTGCACCGCGCGGCGCCGCGTCCCGCTGCAGCTGCAGGGCGGCGCACAGCACGCTGCTGAGCAGCGCCAGCAGCAGGATAACGCCTGCGCTCCACGGTCCGAGGCCGAGTTCGGTCAGCCGCGGCAGCGTCGCGGGCCCCAGTGTCCGCAGCGCGGCGATCGCCACGCCGGCCAGAACCAGGGCCAGCACGGCGGCGGCGACGTTCAGCAGCAGCGACTCGGCCAGCGCCTGCGCCGAGGCTCGCAGCGCACTGGCGCCGAGGGCGCGACGCAGGGCCACGTTCTGACGCTGGCGGTCGGCGCGTATCAGGAACAGGTGGGTGACGTTCGCCCAGGCCACCAGCAGGACCAGGCCGGCCACGGCCGCCAGCATCCACAGGGTCGGCGCGATCTCGCCGGTGAGGGCGGCACTCAGCGCCTGCACACGCGGCACGGGCCGAGCATCGTCCAGCCAGGTTGCCGTCGAGCCGCCCGACTGCAGCTGCGGATGGGTCTCGGCCATCGCGGGCAGCAACGCGGCCAGCTCACGCTCGGCGCCCTCCGCGGTGGCGCCCGGCGCCAGCCGGCCCAGCAAGCTGTAGAAGAAGTCGCCGGCGGTTGCGCCCTCCGTGACCTTGGCCGGCAACCACAGCGTCGTGCTCGCATCCGGAAACGCGAAGCTCGCCGGCATCACGCCGATCACCTCGCGCGGGACGTCGTTGACGATCAGCGTCCGGCCGATCACGTCGTCAGCCGCGCCATAGCGGCGGCGCCACTCCGAGTCGCTGAGGATCACCGCCTCCGCTCCGCCACGGCGGCCCTCGTCCTCGGTGAAGCCGCGGCCCAGCCGGGGCGAGACCTGCAGCAGTTGCAGCGTCGACGGCGAGATCCAGCTGACGCTCTGATGCTCGGCGCCCGAGTCCTCGCGGCCGGTCCAGACGTTGGCGCCGCCGGTCCGGTACATCGCGACCTCGGCGAGCTGCGTCGCAGATCGGCGGTAGGTGCTGTAGATCGCCGGCGATTGACCGATCTGCCCGCCCTCGGCCACCTCGAGATGCAGTCGCACCAGGCGCTCCGGCGCTGCGTACGGCAGCGGTGCCAGCAGCACGCCATGGACCACGGCAACCATCGACCCGACCGCGGCGAGACCGAGCGCCAGCGTCAGGATGACGGTCAGCGCGTAGGCCGGCGAGCGCTGCAGGGATCTCAACGCGTGAGCTAGCGTGGTGTCCCAGAAATTCATTGAATTATTTCCGCGTCTCTGGTCCCGAATGCTTCGTTGCTCGTCGTCGCTGTAGCGCTGCTACAGCTTCCTCCTCGCGCCTCGCCTCGGGACCAGATCCATCGGAAATACTTCCAATGACTTTTGGGACACCACACTAGAACCATGGGGCGGGCTCCGAAAGATGATGGGGGGCGGCGCACAGGGCCGGAATCGAGTGGCGTGGTGGGTGCCTCGGTGCGAGCTGCAGCAGGACGGGCAGGGCAAAGCCGAGCGGGACTGGGTTCCACCAAGGTGGTGTCGGCGAAGCACGGACCGGGCCAGCGTTGTTGCCAGCGGCGTGCGGGTCGGCGCTGCTCGGGTTTTGGGGCGCCGGTGTCCGCAATCGGACGCGACTGTCCGGAAGCGTGCGATCGCCGGGTCGTCGACGAGCGGCGCGCTCACCCCGCTGGCGTCGGGTCCTCGACCCGCATCCCCGGATCGGCCGGCGGCGGGTTGTCGGTGGCGCCCTGGTGGTCGGGTCGTCGGGCCATGCCCGCGTGCACCAGATACACCTCGCCGCGCGCCTCGGGAATGTTCTGGAACCGGTCGAGTACGGCGGCCAGTTCCTCCTTGAGTTGCCGCGCTTGCGCCGAACTCAGACTCAGGATCCGCCAGCTGTCCATCGGCGAGGGGCGCGCATTCGGTTTCTCGACCCAAGTTCCGCAGACGCGGCCATCGGGGTCGAGCGCAAAGACCATGCCCTCGATACTGGCCGCGGCATCGCGGTCGATGGCACTGCGCAGCTCCTTGGCCAGGCCGCGACTGAAGGTTCCGGGTGTCGCTGCGGCCGGGATGAAGTAGCGATCGCCGGTGCACTGGTACAGCTTGATGCTGCGGCCGGTGCGCTGGCGCTCCTCGACGATCTGCACCAGCCCGAGGCGATGGAAGCGGGTCACGAAATGATGGAGCTGCTTCAGATCCATGCCGATATCCCGCGCGACCTCCGCCAGTGCGCGGGGCTTGCGGGCGAACTGCAGCAGGATCCGCCGCGAATGCGAGTCGGTGAACACGATCGCCGCACGGGGGTCGCGGATTGTCACCAGGCTACTCAGGGATGGGCTTTGCATGCGGAGTAGCTTACTCCCTAGCCTGCGATTTTCCCGACGCCGGAGCCCCCATGACCCGCCTCCACCGAGCCCTGTTTCTCGCCATCGGTCTGACCCTCGCTGCCGGCACGGCGGCCGCATCCTTCGAAAGCGACATGGCGCAATGCCTGGAGCAGCAGATGCAGCCGATCGCCTTCAGCGGCTTCGTCGCCGCCCGTACCGACGGCGGTCGCTTCGAGCAGGCCCACGGCTACGCCGATGCCGACGGCACGCGCGCCATCACCCGCGACACGCCGTTCCGGCTCGCGTCGGTGGGCAAGGTCTACACCCGAATCGCCGTCGGCCTGCTGGTGGACGCCGGCAAGCTGCGGCTGGACGATCCGGTGCGCCGCCACCTTCCCGAGCTCCCCGAGTCGTTTGCGGCGATCACGGTGGAGCACCTGCTGGTGCATCGGTCCGGCGTGGCGCCGATGACCCGCCCCGACATGGCCGATGGCCCGGCCATGGCGAAGGCCACGACTGCCCGCGAGCTGGTGAGCCTGGTCGCCAGCAAGCCGATCAGCTTCGAAGCCGGCAGCCGGGAGCAGTACTCCAACGGCGGTTACCTGCTGCTCGGCGCGCTCATCGAAGCCGTTTCTGGCGAGGGCTACCGCGACTTCATCACGCGCCAGCTGTTCGACGCGGTCGGCATGCCGCAGTCGAGCTTCGACCCGGGGGCTGGCGCCGCCACGCCGTTGACGCGCCTCAGCCCGCCCGGCCAGCCGCCAGCGCCGACCCCGCAGCCGCGGATCGAGTTCGCCGCGCTGAAGGCATCGGCAGCGGGCGACGCGCTGAGCAGTGCCTCGGATCTGGAAGCGCTGGCCCAAGCGCTGATCGGCGACGCGTTGCTGAGCGCGTCGACCAAGGCGGCGGTGTTCCCGCGCGGCGCGACGCGCTGGCAGCTCGGGCAGGCCGGCGGCGCGGCCGGCAGCAACGCCGGGTTCTGGGTCTACCCCGAGGCGAACGCATGGCTGATCGTGTTGTCGAACTTCGACCCGCCGGGTGCCGACCTCGTCAGCGAAGCGCTGAAGCCCGTGCTGCTCGGCGGGACCTGCGCGATCCAGGTGCCTCCGGCGAAGCCGCCGCGCTGACCTTCGGGGCGCAGCCGATCGGTGCGACGCCTGCCTTCCGGCACGGTTGACGCCCGTGTCGGGGTCGCGAAATATAGTGCGAATCGTACTATCTGGAGACCCCGCATGCAGACCCTCGCGACCACGCTTACGGGCGCAACCGCAAGTTGCGCTTCGCTCGATACCCACCTCCGGCAAGCGCCCACGGCCGGCGATTCGGCCGTGAAGGCAGTCCGGTTCAAACCGCAACAGACAGCCCCGCGCGCGTCGTCCCGGGTTTCAAGTCGGCACCTTGGAGAACGGTCATGAGGCGCCTGGTCGCGCTCTGCTGCGCATTCCTGATTTCTGTCGCCCCCAGCGCCTGGGCAACTCCTCCGGCACTGGGTGCAGCCGAGGTCGATCAGGTCATTGATCGCCTGGGCTCGGAAATCGAGAAGCTGTACGTTTTTCCTGAAAAGCGCGCTGAAATCCTGCAGGCCCTTCGTACGAAACAGGAGGAAGGCGCATTTGCGGGGCTCACCCCCGTGGAGTTCATGCAGCGCCTGAATGACGCATTGCTGGCGGCGTCCAATGACAAGCATCTGAATGTGGTATTCGATCCCGCCCGCTCGACGGCGCTGGAAGAATCCCCCGACCCGGTGGACAGCAGCTTCATGGATGCGCAGGGGTTACGCCACAACCAGGGCTATGTGCGACAGGAGATTCTGCCCGGGAATATCCGCTATGTGCGGATCCAGTTGTTCTACTGGAACGAAACCTTGACCGCGCCGGTGATCGACGCCGCCGCGCAATTCCTGTCCGGAGGGTCGGCAGTCATCATTGACCTGCGTGGTAATGGCGGCGGGCATGTGGAGGCCGTCCAGCGCTTGATCAGCTATCTGATGCCCGCGAAATCCGTTCCGCTGATGACTTTCTATGATGGGCGCAGCGGCGAATCGACAACCACAAGATCCACGGCCCGGCTTCCCGCTGATCGGATCACGGATCGTCCGGTCTATGTGCTGGTCGACCGCGGCAGCTTTTCCGCAGCCGAGGAATTTGCCTATCACATTCAGCAATTCAAGCTCGGAACGCTGGTCGGGGAAACCACCCGCGGCGGCGCCAACAACAACCTGTTCGTGGCGCTCCCGGCAGGATTTGTCGCGAGCATCTCCTACGGGCGCGCGATTCATCCGGTCAGCAAAACCAACTGGGAGGGTGTCGGAATCACGCCGGACATCGAGGTCCCAGGTCCGGCTGCACTGGATGCGGCGCTCATCCGGGCAATGGAGACGCTGGCGCTCAGCCCGGATCCGCAGATCAAGGCGGAGATGGCGTGGGAATTGCCGCTGATCCGGGCGCGGCAGTCCCCGGTTCGAATGAGCGTGACGGACCTGCGTGCCTTGGTCGGCACCTATGGCGAACGGCAGGTTCGCATCGAAGGTGAGCGACTGATCTCGCAGCGCAGCGGCATGCCACCGCTGGAGTTGGCGCCGATCGGGGACGATCTGTACGCCGTGGTCGGTATCGACGATGTGCGCATCGCCTTCGTGCGTAATCCGACTGGCCCGCTGGTGATGGAAGTCCGCTATCGCGACGGCAGAAAGAGTGCCTCGGAGCGGGAATAGCGCCAGCGGTCGGACGAGGGACGGCTCGACCGATGGCTAATTCGAATGCTCTCGCAGTACTGCACTCAGGCGGTGTAACAAATCGGCGCGGTTCTTGAGAACCGCGTCATGGATTGCGCGGAGCCTGGGATTGTCTGGCCATACCACCTGCTCGGCCTGGGCCTGCATCGCAGTCTGCACCTGTTCGAGCCACTGTTCGAGAGCCTCGGGGGAGACCAGACGCATGTGGACTGCCCGCGTCCGCAGCGGATCAAACCCGAGTCCGCTGGCGCGGTCGGCATCCAGCAGCCACGCCTGAAGTGCCGCACGCCCCGCGTCACTGAGTGCATATCCGGTGTGGGCGCGGCGCCCGCGTGAGCCCGCATCGGCAACCAGCAATCCGCGCTCCATCAATCGCTTGAGCATCGGATAAACCGCACCCGCCGAGCCCGACCAATACTCCGAAGGCGATTCCCGAAAAGCCCGCGCGACGGCATAGCTGGTCGCTACCCCGCGCCCCGCGATCTCGGCCAGGGCCGCACCCTCCAGATCCGTCAGCTGCATCGGACGCTCCGCGCTCGGGGTGAACAGGTTCAATCATGAACGCGCATCGCACGAGATGACGCCGCGGCTTTCATGGTGGCCGACGAAGCTAGCACACGCCGGCCACGTCGCTATGGCTGGACGTCCGTGGCGATCCGCCCGTTTTTCAGGGACGTGAGATGCAGCGGATCGGCGTGCCGGCCAGAGGCTCAGGCTCGCCGCCAGTGCATGACCCAGTTGTGCGCCCAGGTCTGACCATCGTCGCGGGACACGGCCTGGCGCCAGCGGCAGCTGTTGCGGCGGATGCGATCCCAGATTCCGGCGGCGAGCAGCGGCTTGCCGTTTTCCTCCTCGCGCGAGACGAACAGCCCGACGCCGTGCTCGAAGCTGCCTTCGAGGCCGGGCGCGGTGACCACGCCGCTTTTGGCGTTCACCCAATGGTCCGACCAGCGTCGACGCTCGATGTCGAGCAGGCGCAGGCCCATGCCGCTGAACTGGCGGGCCGGAATGCGCAGCTCCTCGACGCTGCCGATGCCGCCCAGAATCGACCAGCAGGTCGCCTCGCCCTCGAAGTGATCCCAGTCGGCGTCGGGCGTCGGTTTCCGCCAGTGGCGGATCCGCCATTCGCCGTTGAGGAAATCGAAGTCGCCCGGCGTTCCGGCGCTGGGCGTTGCCGGCAGCGGCGGCACGTCGAGGTCGGTATCGGGTCCGGCGTCGAGATCGGCGTCGAGATCGGCGTCGAGATCGGCGTCGAGATCGGCGTCGAGATCGGCGTCGAGGTCGCTCCCGGCGCTGGCGCCGGCGTGGCGGGACAGGATCAGCGCGGCGGTGGCGCCGAGCAGCAGGCGACGGTGTTCGTCCATGGAAGGCTCCGGTCAGGCGGGGACATCCCGCCCGGTCATGGAACGCGCGGTCACCTGACACCTGCTGTCAGGTATTCGTGCTCAGATGCACGGCATGCGCGCCAGTCGACTGCTCTCCCTCCTGATCCTGCTGCAGCTGCGCGGCCGCCTCAGCGCCGACACGCTGGCCCGCGAGTTCGAGGTGTCGGTGCGCACGGTCTACCGCGACATCGAGCAGCTGAGTGCGGCCGGCGTGCCGGTGTATGCCGAACGCGGGCGCGGCGGCGGCTTTGCCCTGCTGCAGGGCTACAGCACCCGCCTGACCGGGCTGACCGCCGCCGAGGCCGATGCCGTGGGCCTGATGGGGGTGGCGCAGGCGGCGGCGGAGCTCGGTCTCGGCGAGCACGCGCAGACGGCGCGCCACAAGCTGCTGGCCAGCCTGCCGGCGGCAGCCGGGGCCGGGGCGCAGCGCGTGGCTGCGCGCTTCCATCTCGATCCACGGCCCTGGTACGGACGCCGGACCACGCCGCCGTGGCTGCGACCGCTGGCCGAGGCGGTCTGGGCCGATCGCCGAGTGGCGCTGCGCTACCGCAGCTGGAAGGGCGAGGTGGTCCGCGAGGTCGCGCCGCTGGGCCTCGTGCTGAAGGCCGGCGAGTGGTACCTGGTGGCGGGTGTCGATGGCGGCCTGCGCACCTATCGGGTAGCCGCGATCCAGTCGATGACCATGCTGGACGGGTCCAGCCCGCGACCGGCGGGCTTTGAGCTGGCGCGGCACTGGACCGAGTCGGTGAGCGCCTTCGAAGACGGCCTGCGCACCCGCATCGTCCGGGTGCGGCTGTCGGCGACCGGCTGGCGGCTGCTGCATGAGCAACAGCCGCAACTCGCCGCTACCGCCGAGCGGGGTGCCGGTGCAGCGGACGCCGAGGGCTGGCGCGAAGCCGACCTGCCGGTCGAGTCCGGCGACCACGCCGTGCGTGAGCTCTTGCGGCTCGGCGCCCACGTCCAGGTGCTGGCGCCCGCCGACCTGCGCGCCGCGCTGGCTGCCGAAGCGACCCGCATCGCGGCGCTGCATGCCGACCCCTGGGGGTGACGTGATCGGCAGGGCTCCGGTCACCAGAATGGGCGCATCCAACCCCGGCGCATGCTGGCCACGAATCGAGCAATCAGCGGCGGATGCGATCAGACGTCGGTGCGCCGTCGGCCGTCACCAGCCCGCGCCACCGGCGATGTGACGGCAGCGCGTGTCGGCGGGATACTGCCGGCATGCATCCCGCTCTCCTCCGTTTGCGTGCCCAGGGCTGGTCAGTGGTCGCCGATCCTGCCCTGACGATTCCTGCCGCGATTCTGGCGCGCCATGGCCCGTTGCCGGCGGCGTGGACCGCCTGCTTCGCCACGATCGCCCTCTGCGCCGACGCCAGCGAGCAGTCCTGGTTCGTGACGCCGGCGCTGATGCGCGGCGTGGACGATTCGGCCTACGCCTGGAACGAACCGGAACGGCAATCGCTGGAAGCGGCCGAGGGCGATCCGGTCTGGACCGCGCAAATCACCGAGTACTGGGATGCCCACCTGCCGCTGCGGTTTTCCGTGGCCAGTGGTTACGCCTCCTGGGCGCTGTGCCTGCGCGGCCCGCGGGCGGGCACGGTGGTCCACGCGCTTGCTCCGGAGTTCGAGGTCGACAGCGTGGTCGCTGCCGATCTCGACGCTTACCTCGCGCAGCTGGCGGGCTGATCCGGGGGCCGCACCGGGCCCACCGCGCCCGATCGCTCGGCCGGTGCGCGACGCATCGAGGCCGCGCCGGTCAGGATGCGCCAGAGCTGGCGGAAGCGGCGAAATACGCCTTCTTCGACGTAGGGCACGCCGTGGCGGGCGCAGATGGCTTTGACGCGGGGCGCAGCCTGCCGGTATTTGCGCATCGGCAGATCCGGCCACAGGTGGTGCTCGATCTGGTAATTGAGATAGCCCATCAGAAAATCGGCGCGGTCGCTGCCACCAGGATAATTGACCGAGCCGGTGACCTGACGCAGATAGAAATCCGCCCGATCCCGACCCGGCGCATCGAAGCGCCACAGGTCGTCGCCGGCGTGATTGGGCGCGATGATGAAGAAGGAATGGGCGTTGGCGTACAGCTCGGCCAGCAGGCTGTTGATCAGCACGGCGGCCCAGGCCCAGGTGCCGAGCGGCAGGAACAGCGCCGGGATCAGGCCGAAGCGATACAGCGCGTACGGCAGCACGCAGCGGCCCCAGAAGGCGAGGCCGCGACGGGTCACCGGCAGCAGCAGGCGTTCGCCCGGATAGAACCAGCGCCGGACATGGCCCGGGGTCGGCAAGGGCGGCGCGTCTGGCGCCTGCGCCTTGCGCAAGTCCCGCTGCTGCAGCGCCCAGAGGGTGTTGGGCGCGTAATAGGTCAATTTCCAGGTCAGCATCAGGATCAGGCCCAGCAGCCATTTCAAGGGCCGGGGCATGGCCTTCGCGCGGAGGATCGCGGCGTTGTGTTCCACCAGATCCGGGTCGTCGATTTCGCCGGTGTGGAAATGGTGCAGCTGATTGTGCTCGTAGGCCCAGGCGGCCGGATCCATCCAGTCCGGCCAGTCCAGCCAGCGGCGCCAGCCCTGCGCGTAGCGGCGACTGGTCAGCCGCTCCGGCACGCCGGGCACGCGGTCGTAGCCGCGATGCATCACGTGGTGGGTGATCATCGTCCAGCGCGCGACATTGCCCATGCCGATCAGGAACACCGCGACCGGATTCAGCGGCAGCCAGGCGCAGGCGTAGCCAGCCACCGTGCAGAGCCGGCCCCAGCGCTCCATCCGCTGCAGGTGCTGCCAGTCCTCCGCGTCCAGATCGGCCATCAGCTCGCGGCGCAGCGCGTGGATCTCCGCCGCGAAGGCCTCGCGGTCGATGTCGGGCAGCGGCGTTTCGACGGCGGGTGGGGGCGTTCGCATGGGTTCGGCTCGGGAATCGGGGATGGCGACGGCGTTCCGGCGCTCAGCGGAGTTCGACCTCGGCGAGGTCGCGCGGCGCAATCGGGCCAGACAGCCAGACGCCATTGTCGGCCTGAAAGAAGGGCTGGCCGTCCCGGTGTAGGCGCAGGGCGTCGATCCGCAGGACGGCCGGCTGGCCGTGGCGCCGGCCGACGGCGATGGCGGTGTCGATGTCGGCCGACAGATGCACGTGATGACGTCGGCCGGGACGCAGACCCTCCGCCCGGATCGACGCCAGAAAGCGGGTGGCGGTGCCGTGGTACAGCACCTCGGGCGGCACGCGGGGCGGATACTGGAGGTCGACGACCGGGGTCGAATGGCCCTGCACCGCCCGGATCCGGCTGCCATCCTCGGACAGGGCGAAACGCTGTTTATCGTTGCCGGCGACCACCGCGCGGACACTGTCCGCGTCCAGATCCTGGCCAGCCGAACGGGCGGCGGCGATCAGCGCCTCCAGCGAGGCCCAGCCATCGCGATCCAGCGTCAGGCCGATGCGCTGCGGCGCATGCCGCAGGACGTAGCTCAGGAACTTGCTGATCTCGATGTGTCGGGGATCCATGGTCCGCGGGTCGTGGCTCGAAAGGTCGCGCATTGCAGCATGAGCACCGCGCGCACCGACAGCCAGTCGGGCTTCGCACCGCGGAGCGCGATGTGTAACCCGTCTGACCGCAGGGTGCGCGCGTGGCCCGGAGCCTCGCTACGCTCTCCACGTGCGCAGTGATGGAGACGCCTCATGGCCAAAGCCGCTTTACCCGACAGTGACACCCCCGATTCCGGCGCGCTGATTCAGAGTGCCCTGGTGTGGTGTGGTGATGGCTGGACGGCACGGGTCCTCAAGAACGAGGACGACGAAGGCTGGGCCGTGGCCATGACCCTGGACGGCGAAGCGGAACCGGCGCTGGTCGGGCCGTGGACGATGGGCCGCGACAAGAAGAACCCCAAGCCCCTCGATGCCAATGCCTTTGCAACGCTGGTCAAGACCGCCAGTGAAGTGGTCCGACGCCATCAGCAGCAGGCGCATGCCGCGCTGCACAAGAGCACCCGGGTGGCCACCGCGCAAGGACGGATCCGGGTCACCTTCGATGTGGTTCCGGACGAGGACGAGCCCTACGCCGAACTGGCGGCGTTCGACGACACCGGCGTCGAGCTGGCGCGCATTCGGGTCGCCGCCAACACGCCGTTCAACCATGACAGCGCCAGTGCCTGGGTGCGCAACGGTTTCTCCAGGATCGAGTCCGGCGCGGAGTAGTCGGCCGATCCGCTGAGTCACCGCGTGTTTGCCGAGGGTAGGCACGCCGATCGCGACCAGCCTCGGGGTCCATCGCGCACCCCACTGCTGGCACATCCGCGTGAAGCCCGTCTTCACTAGGCTGGTCGACTTTCACCGGGCGGGACGGGCCATGGCGGTATCGCTGCGATTGGACGGGGTGCAGTTCCGCTATGGGCGCAAGCCGGCGACGCTGCACGGCATCAGCCTCGCGCAGGGCGCCGGGATTCTGGGCCTGCTGGGGCCGAACGGCGCCGGCAAGTCCACACTGATGCGGGTGCTGGCGACGCTGACGAAGCCCAGCGCCGGCACGGTGCACTGGAACGCCGTCGACATCGCCCGGGACCCGACGCCGCTGCGCCGCGAGCTGGGCTATCTGCCACAGGCTTTCGGGGTCTACCCGATGCTGACCGCCCGCGAGTTCCTCGCCTATCTGGCGGCGGTGAAGGGCCTGGGCCCCCGCGAGGCGGAGGCGCGGGTCGAGCACGGGCTGGCCGCGGTCGGGCTCGCGCAGGTCGCCGACCGGCGGCTGGCCGACTTCTCCGGCGGCATGCGCCAGCGGGTCGGCATTGCGCAGGCGCTGTTGAACGACCCGAAGTTGTTGATCGTCGACGAGCCGACCGTGGGCCTCGACCCGGAGGAGCGGCTGCGCTTCCGTCAGCTGCTCGCCGAACTGGGCCGCGACCGGCTGGTGATCCTGTCCACGCACATCGTCTCCGACGTCGATTCCAGCGCCGACGCGATCGCGGTCATGCGCGGCGGCCGGCTGCTGGCGCACTGCACGCCGCAGGTGCTGATCGAGCGGGCGCGCGGGCAGGTGTGGGCCTGCGCAGTGGCGGATGCTGAGCTGAGCGGGCTGCGCGAGCGCCATCCGGTCAGCCACGTCGAGCGCGTCGACGGTGGCCTGCGGGTGCACGTCATCGCCCGCGCGGCGCCGCTGGCCTCGGCGGTGGCGATCGAGCCGGCGCTGGAGGATGCCTACCTCGCCTGCCTGCATCTGACGGAGGCCGGCTGATGGACACGCTGCGCCGCTGGGGCGCGATGGTGGCGACCGATCTGCGCCAGCGCATCCGCCCGCCGCGCTTCGGCTGGCTGCTGGCGTTCCTGATGGTCGGCGCGTGGTTCTGCCTGCCCGAAACCGGTGGCAACGGCATGCGGGTGAACGTCGG
>Ga0209812_10000543_pt1 | contig 33635 bp, 31 predicted proteins | sample JI71714BDNA_FD_187502 | JGI IMG/M metagenome (GOLD analysis project Ga0209812, IMG submission 187502) | Wastewater effluent complex algal communities from Wisconsin, to seasonally profile nutrient transformation and Carbon sequestration -... | ecosystem: Engineered > WWTP > Effluent > Algae...
ATTGAAACGACACTGGCCGGCTTACGCGCCCGGGTGGGCCAAAAACGCATCCTGGCCGTACTGGAACCGCGCTCAAACACGATGCGCATGGGCGTGCACAAAGAAGCCTTACCGGCGTCACTGCAATATGCTGATCAGGTGTTCTTGTTTGAACCAGCCAATAGCGGTTGGTCGCTCGGGGCACTTGCGGGGCAAATCAGCACTGAGTGTGGGATTGCGGCGTCCGTTGAGCAGGATATTACCGGCCTGGTGCAGCGGATTGTCACGGCGGCACAGCCAGGCGATTCGATTCTGGTGATGAGCAACGGGGGCTTCGGCGGCATTCACGATAAGTTATTACAGGCGCTGGCTGGCGGTTGAGCCAGCCGGTTTTTGCCGCTGTTTGCAGATGTCTAAATCCAGACCGCTGCCGACAGATGCATTTAGCAAGAAGGCACTCTTATGCATGTAAGTGATGATCTCAAGGTTCAACACAATGTTTCCCCGCAGCGTGAAGTCACGCTGGCTTTTACCGGCGCGTCCGGTGCTTTGTATGGCTGGCGCTTGCTGCAAGTGCTGCTGAGCCTGGAAGTAAAGGTACATTTGCTGATTTCCAGTGCGGCAAAAGTGGTGTTTGCGACCGAGCACGATTTGAAATTAAATGGCAATCCACAGGCCTGCCAGGCCCAACTGGTTGAAATCTTTGGCTGTGCGCCACATCTCCTTGCTGTCTATGGCAAAGATGACTGGTTTTCGCCGGTCGCGTCCGGCTCAGCAGCGCCTAAAACCATGGTGATTTGCCCTTGTTCGACCGGGACTGTCGCAGCCATCGCACATGGCATGAGCGATAACCTGATTGAGCGGGCGGCCGATGTGGTGCTGAAGGAAAAAGGTCAATTGATTCTGGTACCGCGGGAAGCGCCATTAAGCGCGCTGCACTTGGAAAACCTGCTGGCATTAGCCCGGTTAGGCGCCACTATCATGCCGGCTGCTCCCGGTTTTTATCACCAGCCCAAGACTATCGAAGATCTGATAGATTTTATTGTGGCCAGATTGCTGGACCATTTGGGACTGCCGCAGCAGCTGATGCCGCGTTGGGGCTATCAGCCACACACCACCAGGGATTGACCCGTCGTCGGGTCGGTCCAATCACAAGATGACATCGCCTGGCGATGCAGAGGAGTAGGCTGTGACGCTGGCTTTATCGATCCGCGCTTTACACAAATCCTATAAAAGCGGCACCAAAGCTTTAAATGGCATAGACCTTGACGTGCAGCAGGGCGATTTTTTTGCATTGCTGGGGCCCAACGGTGCCGGTAAAAGTACCACCATCGGTATTATCAGCGCCTTGGTCAACAAGACGTCGGGGACGGTTAAAGTCTTTGATTTTGATACAGATACTCATCTTGAAGATGCTAAAAGCCAGTTAGGGCTGGTGCCGCAGGAGTTCAACTTTAACCAGTTTGAAACGGTGCTGCAGATTGTGGTGAATCAGGCAGGTTATTACGGCGTGCCGAAAAGTGTGGCGTTGGTCCGGGCTGAAAAATACCTGGGACAACTCGGCTTGTGGGAAAAACGCCATGCGCGCTCGCGTGAATTGTCCGGTGGCATGAAACGCCGTCTGATGATCGCCCGCGCTTTGATGCACGAACCTAAGCTGTTAATCCTGGATGAGCCAACGGCGGGCGTCGACATCGAACTACGCCGTTCGATGTGGGAATTCCTTAAAGAGATTAACGCACAAGGCGTGACGATTATTTTGACCACGCATTATCTGGAAGAAGCGGAAATGCTCTGTCGCAATATCGCCATCATCGACAAAGGCCGCATTGTCGAAAATACCTCGATGAAAGCCTTGCTTGGCAAACTGAATAAAGAAACTTTTGTGCTGGATTTAAAAGCCGGCCGCACTGAATTGACCCTACCGGGTTTTGTCACACGCAAATTGGATGAACAGAGTTTTGAAGTGGATGTTGAGAAAAATCAGGGGCTGAATGCCGTGTTCAGCGCCTTAGCGCAGCAGGACATCACCGTATTGTCGATGCGAAACAAAGCCAACCGGCTGGAAGAGTTGTTTGTCAGCCTGATTGGTGAGGGGAAACATTGATGTTTAGACCAAGATATCTGATTGCACTGCAAAGTATTCTGAATAAAGAAACTAACCGATTCCTGAGGATTTGGGTGCAGACGCTGGTGCCGCCAGCCATCACGATGACCTTGTATTTTGTCATTTTCGGCAATTTAATCGGTAGCCAGATTGGGCAAATTCATGGCTTCAGTTACATGGAATTTATTGTGCCGGGCCTCATCATGATGTCGGTGATCACCAACTCTTATGCCAACGTGGCGTCGAGCTTCTTTAGTGCGAAGTTTCAGCGTAATGTTGAAGAACTGCTGGTCGCGCCGGTGCCCAACTATATAATCGTACTCGGGTTTGTCGGTGGTGGCGTGGCGCGTGGTGTGCTGGTCGGATTGATTGTTACCATCCTCAGTTTGTTTTTTGTCGATATCCGCATCCATCATCTGTGGGTCATCATCAGCACAGTGTTGCTCACCTCAGCGGTGTTTTCGCTCGGTGGTCTGATTAACGCTGTGTACGCCAAAACCTTTGACGACATTAGCATTGTGCCAACCTTTGTGTTGACGCCTCTGACCTATTTAGGCGGCGTATTTTACTCGCTGAGCCTGTTGCCTGAGTTCTGGCAGGGCGTGTCGACGCTCAATCCGATTGTGTACATGGTGAACGCCTTTCGCTACGGCTTTCTGGGGCATTCTGATGTCAGCCTGATGCTGGCCTATAGCGTGCTGCTGGGTTTGATCGTGGTGTTATTTGCTGTGGCGATGCAATTGATCCGCAGAGGCACTGGCCTTCGTAGTTAGTAACACGCTGGTGCAGTTGCCGGTCAGCGCTCGCTGTCCGAACTGCACGGACCAGTCTGGATATTTTTTAAAGACTTTTGCCATGTGTTTTAGTACATTGCTTTCTTTGGGCCATATCGGAGCCCATGCGCATCACTGCGCCAACAGACCGCAGAGTCTGAGCTTACCACGGCGAGGATAAATGACAGATAACAAACGACTGGCGACAGCGTCCGAAGAGGCTCTGTGGCGGATCTTTACCGTCCCTGAAGCTCCGGACTCAACGCTGAGCATCATCGAACAAAACATTTCGCAGAATCTAGCCGGTTTCCTGCGCGAAAGCATTGTGGCAGTGGAAAAACCGCTGTGGCAAATCGAGCGTGATTTTCAGGCGTATCAGATCCCGGCAGAACCGACTTTTGTGTCCGATTACGCCGAAAACATCATGCAAAAGCTGGTCGCGCATTCAGTCCACACGGCGGCCCCCAGCTTTATTGGTCACATGACATCGGCCTTGCCGTATTTTGTGTTACCGCTGTCCAAAATGATGGTGGGGTTAAACCAGAACCTGGTCAAAATCGAAACTTCCAAAGCTTTTACGCCGCTCGAGCGCCAGGTGCTTGGGATGATGCACCATCTGGTCTATGGCGAAAACGAAGGGTTTTACAAAAAATGGCAGCATAGCGCCAATCATTCGTTAGGGGCGTTTTGCTCCGGCGGCACTGTCGCGAACATGACTGCGCTTTGGATCGCGCGTAACCGGCTACTGAAGCCAGATGGTGATTTTAAAGGCGTGGCCAAAGAAGGCTTGTTCCGTGCCATGCGGCATTATGGTTATGACGACCTGGCGATCTTGGTGTCAGAGCGCGGCCATTATTCATTGAAAAAGGCTGCCGATTTGCTCGGCATTGGCCGTGAAATGCTGATCCCCATTCCTACCGACGATGACAACAAAGTGAACGTCGCTAAGATGCGCGAAAAAGCCTTAGAGTTGCAGGCCCGGCATATCCGCGTGATGGCGATTGTTGGTGTCGCTGGTACCACTGAAACCGGTAATGTTGACCCGTTAACAGATCTCGCCGCGCTGGCCACCGAACTGCAGTGCCATTTTCATGTCGACGCAGCCTGGGGCGGCGCCACATTACTGTCGGACAGTTACCGCTATCTGCTTAAAGGTATTGAGCTGGCGGATTCAGTCACTATTGATGCGCATAAACAAATGTATGTGCCGATGGGCGCCGGCATGGTGGTGTTTAAACATCCATCCAGTGCCCATGCGATTGAACACCACGCTGAATATATTCTGCGTAAAGGCTCAAAAGATTTAGGCAGCCAGACCTTAGAGGGTTCAAGGCCCGGTATGGCGATGCTGGTGCATGCCTGTTTACAGGTGATTGGCCGCAAAGGTTATGAAATTCTGATTAACCGCAGTCTGGAAAAAGCGCGTTATTTTGCCGGGTTAATTGATTTACATGCAGATTTTGAGTTGGTCACCGCACCAGAGCTGTGTTTGCTGACCTATCGCTATGTCCCGGCAATAGTGCAGCAGGCGATGCATAAAGCCAAAGCTGCCGGCGACCTTGAGCGCTTAAAGAAATTCAATGATTTGCTGAGCGGTCTAACCAAGTTTATCCAGAAGCGGCAGCGCGAAGAGGGGAAATCTTTTGTCTCCCGTACCCGGTTGACGCCAGCGCGGTATCATCGCCAAGATACGATAGTGTTTCGGATTGTGCTGGCCAACCCGCTCACCACTGACCAAATCCTGCATGATGTGCTGGACGAGCAAGTGGAGTTGGCAAAAATGGATAAAGAGTTTTTACCTAAATTATTACAGCTCGCGCGCGATGGTTCATGATGCCGCGCGACGCAAGTCAACGCGGAAAGCAAAATGGCGGCATGACCGCCATTTTGCTTATTGATTGGTGGCGCAGCAGGCAGTGTGTGCTTAATCACTTTGGGAGAGTTTGATCATGGCTTTATGGGTACGGCGATTAGGCCAGTTACTGGCGTTAGGTGTGCTGCTGGCGGCTGCAGTCTGGCCGTTTTATCAAGTAAAACAGCAACAACTCACTGTAGCTGAACAAGCCCGGATTGATGCGCAGCCCGGAGTGAGTCGCACTGATTACCAGCCACGGCTGGATCAGCTGCAGCAGACGGCTGATTTCAGTGCGCTGGCCTCGACCGAGATGGCGGGGCGTCGGCCCGGTCAACCGGGCAGTGATCTGGCTCGTAGTTTTTTACAGCAGCGTTTTACTGAGTCTGGTTTAACGCCGGCCGGAACCGACGGTTTCCAGCAACGCTACCAGACAGAGAACAGCAGCGACGGTGTCAATTTCATCGGTAAGATAAGCGGCACAGCCCCGCAGTTACCTGCGATTGTCATCACCGCCCATTATGATCATCTGGGTGTCCATGAAGGCCGGATGTATCCTGGGTCAGACGACAATGCCTCAGGGGTCGCTACTTTACTGGCGCTTGCCGATTATTTTCGTGAACACCCGCCGCGTCATACGCTGCTTTTCGCTGCGGTGGATCATGAGGAGCAAGGCATGCGCGGGACCAAACAATTGTTTGACGGTGGCCTGTTAAAACCCGCTCAGCTGGCGCTAAATGTGAATCTTGACATGTTAAGCCGGGATACCAACGCACAGTTATTCGCCGTGGGCACCTATCAGCACAGTGCGTTATTGCCTATCTTAGAGCCGCTGCAGCGCAATAGTCTGATTGCGTTAAAGTTTGGCCATGACCGACCAGCGTCATTAGTGGGCAAGACTCAGGATTGGAGCAGCGCCAGCGACCACGTCGTGTTTGCCCGCCAGGGCGTGCCCTTTGTCTATTTCGGGGTGCCGGATCATCCGGATTATCATCAACCAACTGATACCTTTGATCGGGCTGATCTCGATTTCTATCACAAGGTCAGCGATACCATTTTGTCCGCATTACTCTTACTGGACAGCGCCGATTTGGCGTTGCTGCGCAGCCAGGATAGAGCGCGATAAAACCAGTTACTGCACCAGCGTTACAACTGGTGCAGTAGCCAGGCCCATAGCGGCAGCGTGATAAAACTGAGTAATAAGCCAAAGCCAACGAGTGCCGCAACCAGCCGCGGCGCCAAGCCTGCCATCATCGCAATAGCGCCGGCCGAGATCATCGGTGGCATTGCCGCTTCAAATATCGACACCTGCACCGCTTTGCCGGATAACCCCAGCAGCATAGTGCCTGCCAAAACTATCATGGGCATCAGCAGCAATTTGATGCCAAGACCGCTCAGTAGCGGCGACAACCGCTCGCCAGCCAGAGAGAACTTCAGCTGAAAGCCAACCGCAAACATAATCAGCGGGACCAGTGTAGCCGCCAGGTTGTCCAGCGTGGTTTGCAGCAGTGGCGGATAAGTCCAGGATTTCAGCAGTAACCCGGTTAATAGCGCCAGAAAAGGCGGAAAGGTCAGAATGCGCATTACCATAGCGCCAGGCGCCACTTGTTGAGCTGGCAGGCTGCTGCCAGCCGCGCCAATCTGGGCGGTCCCATAAAGAGCTGCCAAAATGGTCGACCAGGTGGCCAGAGCAATAAAGGAGCCAACCTGGTCATAAATCATCGCATAAGGCAGCCAGTCGTCGCCAAATAGCGCTTCAATCATCGGAAAACCGAGGAACGAGGTGTTGCCAAGCGGCACCACTATCAGTAACGCAACGATGATATCGCGCGACCAGCGTAGCAGACGGCCGAGCGCTAAAATCAGCGCGCTGACCAGCAACAGTAAAATCCACGGTACTAACGCCGGTACTAATAAATCCCAGGAAAAATTTAGCGCAGGGATTTTTTGCAGCACCAAAGCCGGCAGTGCGACATACATAACAAAAGTATTCAGCACGACTGGTGTTTCAGCCGGGAATTTGGGCACCCGGCGCATGGCAAACCCCAGGCTCAGGTAAATCAGGATCAGGATAAAATTGTCCACGGCGCAACAAATCTCGGGTAGGAAAAATACAGACTCAGCAGGAGATTAGCGGTTTTCTAACGGCTTGCCTATGCGACTTCGGTGGAAGCTGTTGCCGCATCGGCCATGGATACATCAGACTCTGGTTGATGCAGTAGCCAGTCTGGTTGCCACTGACCGCTGAGCAGTCGTTCTTTGTCAGCTTTTTTCAGTTGTTTCAGCTGATATTCCAGCCTGCTGGCGTGGCTACGACTATGGGAAGGAAAAAGCCAGACCAGCTGCAAGGGGCCTTTACCACGCAAAGCGCGGGAGCCGCCGGTCAGCTCGCCCTGATGCTGACGCAGCCGGCGCTGCGGATCGGTCGAAATTCCGGTGTAAAGACTGCCGGTTGCCGTGCGCAGCATATAGAGCTGCCACTGAGTTTTCGGCGCAGGGTCGGTTTCTGCTATAATCGCGCTCTGCAATGGTGCTCCTGCATTCTGGTTGTTCTTTGAGGTGTTATGCAATTTACCGATTTGGCCTTAGCGCCGCCTATTTTAGCGGCCATCGCCGAGCAAGGCTATCACACGCCAACGCCGATCCAACAACAAACGATTCCGCTGATTTTGCAAGGTAAAGACGTGTTAGGCGGCGCCCAGACCGGCACCGGCAAAACCGCCGCATTCACCTTACCTATTTTACAAAAACTCAGCAGTAGCGCCGTGCCGTTAGTGGCGAAACAGGTGCGCTGTCTCATTTTGACACCGACGCGCGAACTGGCGCAGCAAGTGGCAGATAACGTCGCTGCTTATGCCCGGCATCTGAGCCTGAAAACCGCGGTATTTTACGGCGGGGTATCCGTCAATCCACAGCTTGAGCAGGCGGCTGGCGGTCTCGATATTCTGATCGCCACGCCCGGGCGGCTGCTGGATCACCTGCATCAGCAAAGCATCAGCTTATATCAGCTGGAAGTGCTGGTGCTGGATGAAGCAGATCGGATGCTCGATATGGGTTTTATCCACGATATTCGCCGCATCATGGCGAAACTGCCGGCCGAGCGGCAGACGCTGTTTTTCTCCGCCACCTTTTCGCCGGAGATTAAAACGCTGGCGGATTCCTTGCTAAATAACCCGGTGCTGGTTGAAGTGGCTAAAGCCAACTCCACTGCGGCAGGGGTTGAGCAGCTGGCTTACCGGGTCGATTCACAGCGCAAGCGTGAACTGATTTCCGAAGTCATCGGCAAAAAGAACTGGCAGCAGGTGCTGATTTTCAGCCGCACTAAGTTTGGCGCCGACCGCCTAAGTAAGCAGCTGCAACTTGATGGCATCGATGCACAGGCTATCCATGGCGATAAAAGTCAGGGCCATCGCACTAAGGTGTTGCAGGATTTCAAAGAAGGTAAAGTTCGGGTGTTGGTGGCGACCGACATCGCTGCGCGGGGGCTTGATATTGAAGAGCTGCCAATCGTGGTCAATTTTGATTTACCACATCAGGCAGAAGATTATGTGCATCGTATTGGCCGCACTGGCCGGGCGGGCAATATAGGCCTTGCTGTGACGCTGGTGACACCAGAGGATTTGCCAATGCTCAAAGAGATTGAGGTATTGACCAAGCAAGTCATTGCGCAGCAGGTATTTCCCGGCTACGAACACGACCCGCGGTTTAATCACTCCAGCAAAGGCACTCATAAAGCGGCCGATGAGCAGGATGAGATCAAGCCGAAGAAAAAATTCTCCAATAATCGGAAATTGTCGCAGGAAAAAGCACGTTTACGGGCGGAACTCACCGGAAAAAAACGCCCGCGTTAAGCGGGCGTTTTGCCATTGAAGATCTCAATCATCCTGCGGTTGGTGAGGGGTCGCCAGCGTCAGCTGATAAAACGCCAGATCGAGCCAACGGCCAAACTTAAACCCAGCCTGAGTGATAGTGCCGCTGTGCACAAAGCCAAGCTTCAGATGCAGCGCAATGCTGCCGCTGTTGTCGGCATCAATACCACCAATCAATAAGTGATAGCCCTGGGTTTGTGCGGCTTCGATCAGTAATTGCAGCATCTGCTTACCGAGGCCTTTGCCCTGATGATCCGGATGTACATACACCGAATGCTCGACCGAGTATTTAAAAGCCGGAAAAGCACGGAAAGTGCCATAACTGCCAAAGGCCAACAGGGTGCCGTCGTCAGCTTTGAGCCCGATGACGGGGAAGTTCCCGGCAGTTTTATTGGCAAACCACTGCTGCATGGTCGCCATAGTGCGGGGTTTGTATTCATACAGTGCCGTGGTGTGCAAAATGGCGTGGTTGAAGATCTCGAGGATCTGCGCCGCTTCGGACTCAAACTGACACTGAATGATCTGCATGCACGACTCGCTTTGACTGCGCTTTATGCGCGATATAAGGTTTTAATCAGGTGAAAACCAAACTGGGTCTTCACCGGACCATGCACTTCCAGCACCGGTTTTTTAAAGACCACGTCATCAAAGGCTTTGACCATCTGACCCGGTCTGAACTCACCGAGATCGCCGCCTTTTTTACCCGAAGGGCATAATGAATGCTTTTTCGCCAGATCCTGAAAATTGGCGCCTTTGGCTAACTGTTTTTTCAGTTGATCCGCTTCTTCCTGGGTCTTCACCAGAATATGACACGCGCAGGCTTTGGCCATGCTGAGTACTCCTACCACTTAAAATGAGCAGCTCTGCCTTCCTGGGCGGACCTTTTTGCAACGGGCGCGTAGTTTAATCGAAAACAACGTCAAAAAAAATATGCAGCGCGGACCAGTTTAATTGTGTTTTTTTTGTGCAGTCTTGGTTATGGTGGAAGTTGTTGCTGACAACATTGTTTAAGCATCTGTTTTATAAAAATAAAAAAGGGGAACACTGATGTGGAAATGGTTTGGACGTTTGTTGTTGCTGGCGATTTTGGCACTGGCGGCTTTTCTGGTAAATGCGATTTGGTTTAAGCCGGTGTCGAGCCGGGTATTTTATGAAAGGGTTTTTCTCGAATTTGGCCTGCAAAGCCCGGAGTTGCTGAGTCAATTACGCTTACTCGAGGGTTTGGGGATCCGTGGTCATAACGCGGAGCTCGATGACCGTTCTCAAGCCAGCGCTGACCAACAGTTCGCTAAGCTCAAAGCCGATCTGGCGACTTTACGCAGTTATGATCGTGACAGCATGACTGAAGCAGAAAAGCTGAATTATGACATGCTGGAATGGTTTATGGCGCATCAGGCTGAGGGAGAAAAGTGGCGCTATCACGATTATCCGGTCAATCAGTTATTCGGTGTGCAAAGTATGCTGCCACGGTTTATGGTCAATACCCATCAGCTCAAGGACAAAACTGACGCGGAACAATATATCAGCCGGTTACAGCAGTTTGACCGGGTGTTTGGGCAGGTGGTGGAAGATTTAAATATCCGCGCCGCCAAAGGCGTAGTCCCGCCGCGTTTTGTGCTGGAGAAAGTGCTGAACGAAGTGCAGGGCTTTACATCCGGTGCTGCTGAGCAGCAGTTGCTGTACACCCACTTCACCACAGCCATTGCGAAAATCGAAGGCCTGACTGAAGCTGACCGTGCCAGCCTGACGACTCAGGTGAAAGCGGCTATCGAACAATCAGTGCTGCCCGGCTATCAGAAGCTGACCGGCTACCTAAGTGATACGGTCGCTACTGCGACCACCGATGACGGTGTCTGGAAGTTACCACAGGGTGATCAGTATTATGCCTATGCGCTGAAGCAGCACACCACCACAGACCTGACGCCGGAACAAATCCATCAGATGGGGCTTGATGAAGTCGCGCGTATCCAGCAGGAAATGCTGACTATCCTGCAGGCGCAAGGCATCAGCGGTGACAATGTCGCACAGATGATGACGGCTTTAGGGGATGACCCGAGATTTCTGTATCCGGACAGCAATGAAGGCCGTCAGCAAATACTGGCCGACTATAAAACCATCATCGCTGATATTGAAACCAAACTGACGCCAGCTTTTAATATCAGACCCAAAGCGGCGATGGACGTACAACGGGTGCCGGAATTCGCCGAGAAGACTTCACCCGGTGCTTATTACAACCCACCGGCAATGGATGGTTCTCGCCCCGGTGTGTTTTTTGCCAATCTGTATGACATCCGTGCGACGCCTAAATTCGGCATGAAAACACTGGCAGTGCACGAAGGCATGCCGGGTCATCACTTCCAGATTGCGATCCAGCAGGAACTGAAAGGCTTGCCGACTTTCCGTAATATTCTGCCGTTTACGGTCTATGCAGAGGGCTGGGCGCTGTACACCGAACAGCTCATGGTAGAGCTCGGTCTGTACAAAGATGACCCTTTTGGCGATTTAGGCCGGCTGCAGGCGGAGTTATTTCGCGCCATCCGGCTGGTGGTCGACACCGGTATCCATCACAAACGCTGGAGCCGTGAGCAGGCGATTGCTTATATGTCTGGTAATGCCGGCATGGCGAAATCGGATGTTGAGTCTGAAATTGAGCGTTATATCGTCATGCCGGGGCAGGCCTGTGCTTATAAAGTCGGCATGATGAAGTTGTTAGAATTGCGCAGCAAAGCACAGCAGGAACTGGGTGATAAGTTTAAGCTGACCGATTTCCATGACGTGGTGCTGCAAAACGGTTCGATGCCGCTGGCCATTCTGGAGCGGGTTGTTGAGCAGTATATCGCGGCGAAAAAAGCCGCCTGACTGTTGTCGTGAGTGACAGATAAAAGGCGCCGCGGCGCCTTTTTATCTGTTAGCAATTGCGGTTACTGGGGAGTATGGCGTTTATCCAATACATCCAGTTTCACCGTTTTGACACCGCTGACCTGTTGCAGCTGTTGTGCTAAGGCTAACAAGTCAGCGTGACTGCTTGCCTGTAACATTTGCAGCTGGCCTTTACGCAGGCTTTTGAGTGGCTTCAACCCCAGTTGCCTGGCTGCTGCGTTCAGCGCTGCTGCGTCTTGTGTCAGCACGCTGATGCGGCCAGTGACGATTGCGAGCTCGCCACTGATCAGGTTGCGCACGACGGTACGTTCGGTTACCACCGCAGGCTTAGCCTGTGTCGGATCGGCAAATACGCTGAGCTCGCCGAAAGTGGCGACGGTCTCTGCTGTCTGCGCGGGATCTGCAGTGCCAGCGCTATAGCCGGCAACGGTGACATAAGTGCCAAAGGTGGTTGCTAATGGCTGCGCCTTGCCGGTGGCAGCAAGAGTGTCTGAAGTGTCGGCAACGACCGGAACCTGCAGCTCCGGGATCTCGCGGACTTGTTGCGCTTGTGCCAGCGGCAGGCTCAGTGCCATTGCCAATGTGATCATCGATTTATACATCATGTTCTGCTCCCGGCTCAGTGGCCATATACACGGATCGCAACACCTTCAACGGTCGAAAGTGCTTTGTTGTTCAGATAACTTTTAGTCTTTAACAAACCACCGGTTGCTTTGATATCCGTGCCGTTGGCGTCCAGTACTTTAATTTTCCAGGTCCCTTTGGCTTTTTCACCATAAAACGCCTGCGATAACATCACCGAATCTTTCAGGATGTAACCCTGATAGAAAGTCGCACCGGCGGCTGGCATCAATAACGCTTGTTTTGAACTCAGCAACACACTGCGCGTGCCTTGAGGCGATGTCACTTCGATCGCCAGATCGGCGCCTGCCGTCGTATGAAACTCTTTATACAGGGCCCCAGTTGCATCAACGCCCAGAGTCATTTCGCTATTGGCGACCGTGAGGCGGAACTGCGCGCCTTCCAGCACGATGTCGTCGGCAATATCGATGCTGAATTCGGCACCTTTTGCAGAGTTATCCGGTACTTGGGTGGTCAGCTTTTCTGGTTTTGCTGCATAAATCCCCAAGCCGGTCCAGTCCGCCATTTTCAGCTCGCCCAGATTAACTTTGTAGTTCTTCGCCATCTCGACCGCTTTGCCGGCGTTCACCCGGCCAAAACCGTACAGGTTATTGTGTTCAAATCCGGCCTTGTTTTTCACCCAACCGGCATGGGCGACAAATTCGCCATCTGGCAGCGCCAGTTTGACCGGCAGATCGGCAGCATCAACCTTGGTGGAAGTGCTGGCCAGAATACGTCTGACATCGCGGTAGGTTAAGGCTGGGTTTGCTGACAAAATCAGGCTGACCACACCGGCGGTGTTGGGGGCAGCGGAGCTGGTCCCGTTAAAACTGTTGGTATAGTTGCAGCTGCTGTTGTCTTCATGGCCTGGATTGTTAAATGGATAGACCGATTCGAAATAGCCTGGGCCAAAGAAGTCGTCATATAACTCTTGCGAAGCAAAGCTCGAGTAGCCGCGCAGACAGGTCATTTGATCGGTAGTGACCATGGCCGGCGCTGTATCACCGTATTCACCGGCCGGTGCGACGACCAGCAGGTTCGCCCCGGCTGTGGAATAACTGGTATGTTTACCATCTGAGTTTACTGCGCCAATGCTGAAGTAATAAGGTGACGACTGTGACGATTCCATATTGGCATTGTAGCAAGTGAGCCCTAAAGACTGGGCACCGCTGGCGCTACAGAAGTTGTTTTCCAGTGATCTGCGGCCAGACAAGAACGAGTTACCGCTGGATTTAGTGTTGACCGCACCTTTGCCACTACGCAGCTCGGTCGCGGTAAATTCGTGCAGCATTTCTTCCATTTCGTCGTAGCTCAGCGCCGTCGGATAGGTAATGCCATAACTGCGGTTAAACACTGCCACCGGTTCGGTTGCGGTGATGCCGCTACCCGGAATACCGTGCGACAGGAAATACGCCAGATCAGACTGTGCTTCCAGATAGTTCATGCCGATGAGTTTGGCTTCCGGCGCGACGCCACGGCCACCTTTGCCGTTCCAGCCAACCGCTGCGATCAGGCCGGCAACGCTGGTGCCATGGTCACCGTCGATGGCGCTGTAGGTTGGATCTGTCGGGTTTAATGCATTTTCAATGAAGTTAAGTGAACGATTGGGCAACACGTTCGCTTCTAAATCTTCATGAGCGATTTCCAGGCCGGAATCGACTACGACGGCGATGGTATTTTGTCCGGTGACGCCCTGACTATAAGCGGCCGGGACATTCATATCTTCACCCGGCACTAAGATTTTCTCCCAGTTTGCCATGCGCGATTTGGCTAATTTTACCGCCTCATCTTTCGACAAACCCTGCGCCATAAAGCTTTCAACGATGTATTGATAAAACTCTTCGCCTAAGGCGTAGGCTTTTTGGCCGGTATTCCGCAAGTGCCATTGCTGGTCGACAAGCGGATCTGTGACTGCGGCCGGGAGGTCGAGTGTTGCGCTGCCAGTCAGGAAACCATCACTGACCACATATTGCAGGCTGCTGGCCTGGCCCTGTTGCGGGGTATAAACAAAGTTCAGGCCTTGCACTGTTAAGGTGCCACCTTTGAGGGAGTAGACACCATTGACCGGCGCAATGGACTTTCCTGCTTCGACAATCTCTGTGACTTGCAGGTTATCACCGTCGATGTCGGTGGCTTTAAAAGTACCTTGCTGAGGTAACCAGTTTTTACCCGCGGCCAGACTGATATTGACTGCCGTCGGTGCGTTGTTTTTATCGCCGCTGCCGCCACAGGCGCTGAGCGCTAGCAGGACTGCAGCTGAGAGCGCAGATTTTTGAATAAAATGCATAACAAATCCTGGATTCTGATTTTTATTGGATGCCCGAAGTAGGCGACTGTCAATGACAGTTGTGCAGGATGCTAGCATTTTGGTGGTCAAAGTCACCAAAAAGTTAAAATATGTAATATTTGTTGCTGGTTATTTGTGCAGCTGTTGTAGCGCGAACACTGACTAGCAGAAAAACAAAAAACCGGCACGAAGCCGGTTTTGACTGACGGACGCCGGTGTTTAGGCCGGCTGTTGTTGGGTAATGCAGTGCACGTTACCGCCACCTAACAGAATTTCGCGGCCAGGCACAGTCACCACCTGATGCTGCGGAAATACCTTCGCCAGAATATCCGCGGCAACGCTGTCCATCGGATCGTCAAAGGTTGGCAGGATCAAACCACCGTTACACAGATAAAAGTTGATATAAGAGCCAGCCAGACGGGCTTCGGCTTCGCGCGGTACCGCAGCACCGGTTAAGTCGACACTGGCATATTCTTCGGCTTTGGCCAGTAACGGGCCTGGGACCGGTAGTTTATGCACGATAAAAGGCCGGCCTTTGGCGTCTGTGCTGTTTTCCAGCACAGTGAGCGCCGCGCGGGAGCGGGCGTATTGCGGGTCGGATTCGTCGTCGGTCCAGGCCAGCAGCACTTCACCCGGGCGGACAAAACAGCACATGTTATCGACGTGACCATCCGTCTCGTCGTTAAAAATGCCTTCTTCCAGCCAAATGACTTTATCAATACCGAGGTAATCGCTCAGTTGTTGCTCAATCTGCGCTTTGGTTAAATCCGGATTGCGGTTTGGATTGAGTAAGCATTCGGCTGTGGTCAATAAAGTGCCTTCACCGTCGGTGTGAATGGCGCCGCCTTCCAGCACAAAACCTTCAGTGCGATAGCGTGGCAGGCCTTCAATATTCAATACTTTTTGCGCGACCTGGTCATCTAGATCCCACGGGAAATAAAGGCCGCCATTGAGACCGCCCCAGGCGTTAAAGGTCCAGTCAATGCCACGCACTTCTTTGCCGTTGGTGACAAAAGTGGGGCCGGTATCACGGCACCAAGCGTCGTTGTTAGAGACTTCAACGACCCGGACAGGATGCACGGTTTCCTGCAAGCTCAGCTGTGCCTGCGCGTTGGCAAACTGGCGGGCGGATGCCATTACGGTCACTGGCTCGAACCGGGCAATAGCGCGGATCACGGCCGTAAAGGCCTGCTGCGCTGGCTTGGCTCCGAGGCGCCAGTTATCGGTCCGCTCCGGCCATACCAGCCAGGTTTGTTTGTGGCGGGCCCATTCGGCCGGCATGTAAAAACCGTCCGCGCGTGGCGTGCTGGTTAAGGTTCGATCTGAAATAAATCCGCTCACGTCAGGTTCCTTGTTCAAGGTTCAGCATGCTGCTGAAAAGTCGTCAGGCCAGAATGATCCGGCCTGAAGTTGGTCTATCGCTGCTTTGCTGCGGCGTTGCCGCAGTACGCTTAGTTGCTGTTTTTAGGCACTGTTTTGCCGTCTTTGGTCAGCAGCGTGTCAAACAGGTCGATACGGCGGTCACGATAAACGCCCCAGCTACGGCGAATGTGTGCCAGCTCGTCGAGGTCAAAACTGTGTATCAGCACCGCTTCGCTGACTTCGTCAGCTTCCTGCACTTTGGCACCAAACTGGTCAGCAATAAATGAGCTGCCATAGAAAGTGATAGAGAAATCCTGTTCAGATTCAGTACCAATGCGGTTCGACGCAATCAGCGGCACCAGGTTGGCGGCGGCGTGACCTTGTTGGGTACGTTGCCAGTGGTCGCGTGAAGAGATGGTTGGGTCATGCGGTTCGCTGCCAATGGCTGTTGGGTAGAACAACAGTTCTGCGCCCATCAGTGCCATGGTTCGAGCACATTCCGGGAACCACTGGTCCCAGCAGATGCCAATGCCGATTTTGGCGTAGGCGGTGTCCCAGACTTTAAAACCGGAATCACCCGGCGTGAAATAGTATTTTTCGCTGTAACCCGGGCCGTCCGGGATGTGGCTCTTGCGATAAGTGCCGAGGTAAGAGCCATCGGCATCAATGACTGCAACGCTGTTGTACAGGCAGTTACCGGCTCGCTCATAGAAACTGATTGGCAGCACCACCTTCAGTTCTTTAGCGATTTTAGTGAAATGCGCGACGGCCTGATTGTTTTCCAGCGGTGTGGCGAATTCTAAATATTCTGGTTTTTGCTTCTGGCAGAAGTAGTTACGTTCAAACAGTTCCTGCAGCAGGATAATTTGGGCACCTTTTGCAGCGGCATCACGCACCAGTTTTTCACCGCGGGCAATATTTTCTTCTACATTCCAGCCACCGATCATCTGAGTGGCAGCAACAGTTACCTTACGCATGCAAAGCATCTCCTGGCAAAAGAACAAAACGGACACATTACTTTAGCCACTTATCGTCACCGCAGCAAAGACTGACGGGCAGTAATGGACTGGCACATAATGCAGTTTGGCCGCGCAAAATGCCGGATTTTTCCCCGCGGGTCAATGAAATTTTGCTGATTTTTCCGCACCTTGGCTGACATGAATTATCCGCGAATTTCTATGCGGCATTCGCGGATATTCATTAGGATTTTATGCGATTTTGTCAGCGTTATTGATTAGCTAATTCGGCAGCCAGCAGCAAAAGCCGTGGTTGCAGGCGGGTTTTGTAATTGATATGCACATAACTGAACTGAATTTCGCCGCTTTTGCTGATGATAAAAACAGCCGGCGCTGGCAGCACGGCCTGACCTGTACTGTCATAAGTCAGCTGTATGCCATAGGTCCCTTTATAGGTTTTCTCTGTCGCGGCATCCATATAATACGCCACGCCAAAACCTCGCAGGGCATTGAGCTGGGAGTCTGACAACAGCTGATAATTCAATGCGGAGTCTTTGGTCATTTGTTCCGACTTCGCACTGGCCACCGGTAATTCAGGGCTGACGGCCAGAATGCGGTAACCCAGCTTTTGTAACTGAGGCGTGATGTCGCGAAGCCCTGCCAGTTGCGTGTTGCAATACGGGCACCAGCCGCCACGGTAAAATACCAGAATGGTTTTTTGCTCAGCGAATAAAGCCGATAAATCGACAGTCGCACCTTTACTATCCTGCACTTGTAATCCGCCAGGTACTGACTGACCGTTTAATAAAGGCCGGATCTGCTCCGGTTTTAGGGCGATTTCTGCCGCACCGGCAAAAAAAGTGCTGAGCAGCAGTGCAATGGAAAACAACATCTGTTGGTAACGGGTCATAACTTGGGCCTTTGATTGATGAAAGTCACTGGGATCACAAGACCTGTTCACTCCGGGTTTTCGTTCATGCAGCGAAAAAAATTATCATTTTGTGATTTACCGCAGCTTTCAGCTGTGGAAGCTGCGTAAAATAGCGGCTTCAGTGAAGTGTTTGATGGTCATCATGAATAAGGCAGGTCAGCGTGTTTGATATTGCAATTGTCGGTGGCGGCATGGTTGGCGCGGCTTTGGCTGTGGCAACAGCGCAAGCAGGGATGAAAGTCGCGCTGCTGGAGCGGCAGATGCCAGTCTCCGTCAGTGAACACAGTGAAGTGGACCTGCGCGTCAGTGCGATTAACCGGCGCAGCGAACAATGGCTTCAAGATCTTAGCGCCTGGCCGCACTTATTAAGGAGCCGGCTGGCTCCGTACGCCACATTGCGCGCTTTTGAAGGCGATGCGGCACCGCTCGACTTCACGGCGGCCGAACTGGGTGAAGATCACCTCGGCCACATCATCGAGAATTTACATATCCAGCAAGCGTTATGGCAGCAATTGCCAGATACAGTCGAACGGTTTTGCCCAGTCCAGCTGCAGGGCTATCAGCAGTTGAACGATTATGCCAGTCTGCAGACCGATCAGGGCGAGATAAAAGCCCGTTTGCTGATCGCCGCTGACGGCGCCCAGTCGCAACTGAAGCAACTGGCAGGGATTGGCTCGCAAGGGTGGCAATACAGCCAAGCTTGTTTGCTGGTGCATGTCAGTACCAGCTACGACGCATTGCCGATGACCTGGCAGCAGTTCACACCACAAGGGCCGCGGGCCTATTTGCCGCTGCCGGGCCGCGAGGCCTCGCTGGTGTGGTATGACGACCATCTGCGCATTCAGCAACTTGCAGCGCTCCCGCCGCAACAGCTGGCACAACAAATCCAGCAGCATTTCCCGGCGGCACTTGGTGAATTCAGCGTGCTCAAACAAGGTTATTTCCCATTGACCCGCAGCCACGCTAATCAATATGTCAAAGGCCGGCTGGTGCTGGCCGGTGATGCAGCGCATACCATCAATCCACTAGCCGGGCAGGGCGTTAATCTGGGTTTTGCCGACGCGCAGTGTTTGGCGGCATTACTGATTAAACAGTTCACTGCTGGTGCTGATTTGGCAGCTCCCGCGTTATTGGCGCAATACGAGAGTGAAAGGCGCAAGGCGAATCTATTGATGATGTCCGCGATGGATGTGTTTTATCAGGTGTTCAGCAGCAAACTGACGCCATTGGTACAGCTACGCCGGCTCGGGCTACAGGTAGCTGCGAAAGCGGGGCCACTGAAAACTTATGTGGGTAAATATGCGGCGGGTCTGGTCTGAAGCCAGCCCCCAGACATCGATTGCGCTGGACAAGGTGCTTGCCTTGTCGGTTTTAAGCTGCTCCGTGCTGAATCAGGGAGGCATATCGCATGCAGAGTCTTGGCTGGCGTGATTATGCTGCGCGCCGGACCGGTTTACCGGTCGGCAGCCGTGGTGAGTTGCGGCAAAATCTCTATCGGGCCTTCACCGCCAGTAGCTTCGGCCGTTTCTGGCAGATCTGGAACCCGCTGTTTGGGTTTTATTTGCAGCTGTGGCTGTATCGCCCGCTGCAGCGACGATTCCCGCAATCACTGGCGTTATGGTTAACCTTCGTTGGCAATGGCATGTTGCATGACGCAGTAACGATGGTGGTGCGACAGGATGTTGCTTTGTTTTTCACACCCTGGTTCGCTTTGATGGGCGCTTATGTATTAGCGGAAAAACGGGTTGGGCTTCGTCTTACAGCTGGCAGACCAAGACTTGCGATGTGTTATCACGTTAGTTTGTTAGCAGGGACCGCGATACTGGCAGGCTTTGTGCGGATTTGAACTGATAGCTGATATTTATTCAAATATCGCCAGAAAAAGAAAACCCAGCCGAAGCTGGGTTATCAAAGAATGGCAGGGGTACAGGGATTCGAACCCCAGAATGGCGGGATCAAAACCCGCTGCCTTACCGCTTGGCTATACCCCTGCAGAAACACATGTGGCTGTAACGTATGAACTGATGACCATACTGCCACTAAAATTAATGGCAGGGGTACAGGGATTCGAACCCCAGAATGGCGGGATCAAAACCCGCTGCCTTACCGCTTGGCTATACCCCTGCAGAAACTGCAGAATTCTTACTTGCTTTGGTGCGGAAAGAGAGACTCGAACTCTCACGCCTCGCGGCGCTGGAACCTAAATCCAGTGCGTCTACCAATTTCGCCATTTCCGCATATATCGGCGAACAACGCAGAGAAAGTGGTGGCTACAGCGGGAATCGAACCTGCGACCCCAGCATTATGAGTGCTGTGCTCTAACCAGCTGAGCTATGTAGCCACTATGTCTTAGTTGTCCTAAGCAAGTGGCGCGTATTATGCTCATCCATGTTTTTTGCGTCAACCGTTTTTTTGCCGAATTGCCATTCCCCTGATTCGTTTGCCGAAATTCTATGCAGCTTGCTGATTCTGTCAGCAATTTTTGGTGAAACAACCAGAACAAAACAGGTCAGGGTTCGGTTTGTGTCAGAATTCAGTTAGTATCAGCCGGTACCTTCACCATTGATATGTAACCAACTACAGATTGGATCTATTCATGACAACAAGCCACACAGCGCGCTGGCCGCGTGCGATCCCCTATATTATTGCCAATGAAGCCTGTGAACGTTTCAGCTTCTATGGCATGCGCAATATCCTGACGCCGTTTTTGATGACAGCACTGTTGTTATCAGTGCCTGAGCATTTAAGAGCCGGCGAAGCCAAAGACGTATTTCACTCCTTTGTGATCGGCGTTTATTTCTTTCCTTTACTAGGGGGGTGGTTGGCCGATCGTTTCCTTGGCAAATATCGCACGATTTTGTATCTCAGCATTATCTATGTCATCGGACATTTGTTTTTGGCGGTGTTTGAGCATAGTAAAGAGGGTTTTTATACCGGCTTGTTTTTAATCGCGCTCGGTTCGGGTGGGATCAAGCCGCTGGTTTCAGCCTTTATGGGGGATCAGTTTGACCAGAGTAATAAAAAGCTGGCGCAAAAAGCTTTTGATATCTTTTATTTTACGATTAATTTCGGGTCATTTTTTGCTTCATTGTTGATGCCATTAACCTTGAAATACTTCGGTCCGGCCTGGGCCTTTGGTATACCGGGTATTCTGATGGCGCTGGCCGTGTTTTTCTTTTGGCTCGGTCGGCATCGTTATGTCCATATCGCGCCAGAGCCGAAAAACCCTCATGGTTTTATGAAAGTGGTGAAAACCGCTCTGCTGACGAAACAAGCGGGCGCTGCCAGCCCAGGTTTGTATCTGGCACTGGTTGGTGTTGCTCTGGCCATTTTTAGCTTAAGCCAAACGCCGACTCTTGGTTTTGTGGCGGCGTTTTGTCTGGCGTTGGTCCTGTTAATGGGGTTTGGTGGCGCAGGTGCTGCGTTACAGCTGGAACGGGCGCGTGGGGTTCATCCTGATGACGCCGTTGATGGCGTCCGTTCTGTGCTGCGGATCCTCATTCTGTTCGCGCTGGTGACGCCGTTCTGGTCGCTGTTCGATCAAAAAGCCTCCACCTGGATTTTACAGGCCAACGAGATGACTAAACCAGAGTGGTTTGAACCCGCGATGATGCAGGCGTTAAACCCTTTACTGGTGATGCTGCTGATCCCTTTTAACCATCTGGTGTTATACCCGCTGCTGGAAAGAATGGGGGTGACGGTCACGCCGCTGCGCCGGATGGGCGCGGGGATTGCGTTTGCAGGTTTCGCCTGGATTGCGATTGGTTCAGTGCAGTTAGCAATGGACGGTGGGACTGCGATGTCCATTGCCTGGCAGATCTTACCCTATGCGCTGTTAACCTTTGGTGAAGTCCTGGTCTCGGCGACCGGACTTGAGTTTGCTTATAGTCAGGCGCCGGCTGCAATGAAAGGCACCATTACCAGTTTCTGGCAGTTGTCGGTCACAGTCGGGAACCTCTGGGTGTTGTTGGCCAATAACAGTATTCGCAGCGAGTCTGTGTTATCGCATATCTCCGGTACCGGCTTGTCGCAAACGGCGTTTTTAATGTTCTTCTTTGCCGGTTTTGCATTACTAGCTTCAGTGGTGTTTGCGCTCTATGCCCGTAGCTATCAGATGCTGGATAATTATCGCTCCGCGCAGAGTTAAATCCTCTCAGACGAGATGCGGCCATTGAAAGAGCTGGAGCCGAAAGTTCAGGCAGGTAAACACACTTGCCTGAACTTTTATCTGCCGTTTGAAGGCTAGCTTCAAGGGGTGATGAAACTGATTGTGAACTGGCGTCAATTCAGGTAAAAATCAAGGTTGATAACAGTTTAGTTACAGGGGTTTTCAAATGAAACGCGTGATCAGCTTGGTGTTATTGACCAGCTTTGCGTCGCCAATCGTGTTGGCAAATACTGCAGAATGCCTCAAGCATAACGGGCAAGCCCTCGGCAATGGAGAGACTTTGCAAGTCTCGGTCATCAATCGGGCAGGGAAGGTGGTGCGTTCTCATGTCATCTGTGATGTAGAGCAAGGCGTACTGCATACTTCAAATAAGCAAAAGACATCATCGGCGTTTTTTGGCTCCGCTGGCGGTCCGAACGGGGATAAGGCGTCTGGTCAACAGCCCCGCCAACAAGTGCTGAATACCTACGAATTGACCGAAGTTGATGGCACTCTTGTAATGATTATGGTGATTGGTTATTTCAAAGCCGGAGAAACCAAGGCGTTTGACACCAAAGTGGTGGAATCACGTTTTCCTGCAGCCAACAAGCCTGCACTGACCCAGCGCTAGATTTGTTCGGTTGCCAAGAAAAACGCCGGTAAAAACCGGCGTTTGGGCAGTATGGAATCGATACTCAGACGTTAAACAGGAAGTGCATCACGTCGCCGTCTTTACAGACGTAGGTCTTACCTTCTACCCGCAGTTTACCGGCTTCTTTCGCGCCCGCTTCACCGTTACAGGCAATAAATTCATCAAAAGACACCACTTGTGCGCGGATAAAACCCCGTTCAAAGTCAGTGTGGATCACGCCGGCGGCCTGTGGTGCTGTCGCGCCAACTGGAATAGTCCAGGCACGCACTTCTTTCACACCGGCTGTGAAGTAGGTGTGCAGATTCAGCAGCGAATAGCCACCGCGAATAACCCGGTTCAGACCTGGCTCATTTAAGCCCATTGATTCTAAGAATTCGGCTTTTTCGTCGTCTTCCAGCTCAGAAATTTCTGATTCAATCGCCGCGCACACCGGAACCACAATGGCGCCTTCTTTGGCAGCAATAGCGCGCACGACATCTAAGTGGTGGTTATTTTCAAAGCCATCTTCCAGCACGTTTGCGATGTACATGGTCGGTTTGATGGTGAGGAAATTCATGTAAGAAATCAGTGCTTTTTCTTCTGGTGACAGCTCCAGCTGACGTAAAGTCAGGCCTGACTCCAGGTGCGCTTTGACCTTTTCCAGTACTTCGATTTCTGCCTTGGCGTCTTTATCACCGGCTTTGGCTTTTTTGCTGACGCGGAAAATGGCTTTCTCTGCGCTGTCCATATCCGCCAGTACCAATTCCATATTGATGGTATCGATGTCGTCTGCCGGGTCGACTTTGTTGGCAACGTGGATCACGTTTTCATCTTCAAAACAACGCACGACGTGACCGATGGCGTCTGTTTCACGGATATTCGCCAGGAATTTATTGCCAAGACCTTCACCTTTCGATGCGCCTTTGACCAGACCGGCAATATCGACGAATTCCATGGTGGTTGGGATGATTCGTTGCGGTTTGACGATATCAGCCAGTTGCGTCAGACGTGGATCCGGCACAGGCACCACGCCGGTATTCGGCTCAATGGTACAAAACGGGAAGTTGGCCGCTTCGATGCCAGCTTTAGTCAAAGCGTTGAATAAAGTCGATTTACCGACGTTGGGTAAACCAACGATGCCACATTTAAAGCCCATTTTCAGATCCTGTGTTAGCCGTGGTCAGCGCGCTGACCAAAAAAAGTTACGGTACCCGCAGGCACCAGACTCAGGCTTGCGCCGGAGCCGCGTTAAAACTATGTAGCCGGTGTTGTGCTTTAACCAGGCCTTGTTCCAGCCAGAGTTCAAAACAGCGCAGACTTTCGTCCAGCGCTGCATCCAGCAGTTGTTGCTCCGCCTGCGGCGCTTTCCCCAGCACATAGCCGGTCACTTTATCTTTGTGACCGGGATGGCCGATGCCAAGACGCAAACGGTAAAAATTCAGGTTGTTGCCAAATTTGCCGGCGATATCTTTCAGACCATTATGACCGGCGTGGCCACCACCGAGTTTGATTTTTGCCGTACCGGCCGGCAGCGCCATTTCGTCGTGCGCAACCAGAATCTGCTCAGGTGGAATTTTATAAAACTGCGCCAGCGCTAAAGTTGCTTTGCCACTTAAATTCATAAAAGTGGTGGGGATCAGCAGTTTGATTTCACGGCCCTGACAAAGAATCTTGCCTGACAGACCATAGAACTTCGGATCAGCTTTCAGCGGGGCGTTGTAGCGGCGGGCCAGTTGTTCGACAAACCACTGTCCGGCATTGTGTCGGGTTTTTTCGTATTCGGGGCCTGGATTACCCAGGCCCACGATTAACTGAATGTTTTCAGTCATGCTTACTCAGCGGCTTCAGCGTCTGCTTTACCGGCTGGTTTGTTGACAGAAACAACGGCCTGGTCGTGACCAGCGCCTTTCGCCAGTTCAGCGATAGTCACGCCGGCTGGGATTTTCAGGTCTGACAGGTGCAGAGTAACACCTACAGCTACATCAGCCAGATCTACTTCGATGAACTCTGGCAGGTTTTGTGGCAGCACAGAGATTGCAACTTCGTTGATGTGGTGAGCAACGATACCGCCTTTCTTACCGGCAGCAGCTTCGTTGATGAAGTGCAGAGGTACGATAGTGTGCAGTTCATGACCTGCTTCAACACGTTGGAAGTCAACGTGCATTACTTTTGGCTTGAACGGGTGACGTTGCATGGCTTTGACGATGGCTTTTACTTCTTCACCGCCGACGTTGATAGTCAGGATGTGCGTGTAGAAACCTTCGTTGGCTTGTGCCTGGATCAGTTTGTTGTGTTCCAGAGTCACAGACAGAGGCGCTTGGTGGCCACCGTAGATGATTGCAGGAACTTTATCCGCGTGACGCAGGCGGCGGCTCGCACCTTTCCCCAGGTCGTTACGGATTTCGGCATTTAACGTGTAAATGGCTTCAGACATTTGGATCTCCAAAAATTAAGAATGCCGGTTTCCGCGACCAGAAAACCAGCTCAGATTTTTTTCCTGTGACAAAAACGCATGGCGCTCTGGCGGAAAAAAGCGCGACATAATAGCACCGGCCCTATGTTCAGGCAAACAAAAAAGCCGCTCAGGGAGCGGCTTTTATCAACAGAGCAGGCTCTTAGTCAAACATCGAAGAAATAGATTCTTCGTTGCTGATCCGGCGGATACATTCAGCCATCATTTCACTCAGCGTCAGCTGTTTCACTTTGCTCACTGCCTGCATGGCTGGTGACAGTGGAATCGTGTCAGTGATGATCAGTTCATCAATCACCGAGTTGGCGATATTTTCGGCGGCGTTGCCTGAGAACACTGGATGCGTTGCGTAAGCGAAAACACGGCGGGCGCCTTGTTCCTTTAACGCTTCTGCAGCTTTGCACAGCGTACCACCGGTGTCGATCATATCGTCGACGATGATACAGTCGCGGTCTTTCACGTCACCGATGATGTGCATCACCTGCGCCACGTTGGCTTTTGGCCGGCGTTTGTCGATGATGGCCAGGTCGGCATCGTTCAACAGTTTGGCAATGGCACGGGCACGGACAACACCACCGATATCCGGTGACACGACGACAGGCGCTTGGAACTCGCGCTTGCGCATATCTTCCAGCAATACCGGTGAGGCGAATACGTTGTCGACGGGGACATCGAAGAAGCCCTGGATCTGCTCAGCATGCAGGTCAACGGTTAAAACGCGGTCAACACCGACACTCGACAGGAAATCTGCCACGACTTTCGCCGTGATAGGCACCCGGGCTGAGCGGACACGGCGGTCCTGACGGGCATAACCAAAATACGGGATCACCGCAGTGATACGACCGGCAGAAGCGCGGCGCAGCGCATCGACCATCACGATCAGTTCAATCAGGTTATCGTTGGTCGGTGCGCAGGTAGACTGGATAATAAAAACGTCCGAACCACGGACGTTTTCATTAATCTGAACGCTGACTTCTCCATCGCTGAAACGGCCAACTTCGGCATCGCCGAGCTTGATATACAGGCGGCTAGCGATTTTTCTGGCGAGTTCTGGTACGGCGTTACCAGCGAATATCTTCATGTCGGGCACGGTAGGATCCTCAGGGATTGCTCCGGTTAAAATCTGAAATCAGCACCCAGCAGCAAACAGGCGCTGATCCCTCGTCATACGGCATGTCGTAACGCAGTCAGCAGCGGCGACTGGTTGAGCCCCCGGGCGACAAATCCGCGGCAATTTGCCGGCAGGTCAGCCAGGGCGCGACGAGCACTGAGTTCATCGGCGAATTCAGCGAAGACACTGGCACCAGTACCCGTCATTCGAGACGGCGCGTATTCTACCAACCACTGTAAGGTTATTGCAACCTGCGGACAGAGACGTTCAACCAGTGGCTGACAGTCATTTCGCCACGGACTGGTCATTAAATCTGCCAGCGTCAGTGCTTTGCTGTTGCGAATCAAATCAGGGTGGGTGAACACAGCAGCGGTTGAGACATGCGCATCCGGCGTGACCACCAGATACCAGCAATCCGGTAATTCTACCGGCTGTAGCTGCTCGCCAACACCTTCAGCAAAGGCGGTCTGGCCATGCACAAATACCGGGACGTCGGCCCCGAGTGTTAAGCCTGCAGTGGCAAGTTGCTGTGTGGATAAACCCAGCTGCCACAGGACATTCAAAGCATGCAGAGTCGTTGCAGCATCGGAAGATCCGCCGCCGAGGCCGCCGCCCATCGGCGTGCGTTTTTCCAGATAAATCTCCACTCCGGCATGCGTTGCAGCTAAAGGTTGCAGCAGTTTGGCGGCGCGCACGACCAGATTATCAGCACCGGCAATGCTGGCATCTGAGCAGCGAAAATCGATAGCGCCGCTTTGATTGGCACGAAAAGTCAGCTCGTCACCCACGTCCAGCATGCGAAATAGGGTTTGTAAATTGTGGTAGCCGTCCGCGCGTCGCCCGGTGATATGTAAAAATAAATTGAGTTTGGCCGGGGCCGGTAAAATCAATTCAGCACTCATGGCTGCCACTCCCGGATCACCAGTTTGAGGCGGGTTTCGCCAGATTGCAGCTGCATTTTACGCGGTAGCGATTTGGCATCAGGAAAAAAATCACTGTAACTGACCTGCCATTGCCGGTCGCGGCTGTCGGTCAGCGTAAAACTGGTCAGGCGGCCCAGACCATCCCGTTGCAGGTTCTCACTGCTGGGCCCCGGTAAGCCTTTGAGCCACAATTGCATTTCTTCAATCGGCAATGACCAGCCGGATAAATAGTCCAGTAAGGCTCCGGCTGACAGCGCCTGATGGGTTTCACCATTGACCTGGACAGTGGCTCCGCCGGCATGGGTTTGTAATTCAAACACGCTTAAGCCAAGGAAGTTGGTCATAGACGTCTGATAATATTCGCCGCGTTGTTGCCAGTTCAGTGTGCCACTGACATTTTCACCGGGCGCTTTGACACCGATAGCCGCGACCACTTTAAATTCCGTCATCGCATCCAGCGCCTGCTCGCGTTCAGCTGCGGGCAATGGGCGTGCAACTTGCGGGGCCGGTTGACTGGCGCAGCCGGTTAACAGCAGGCCCAGCAAACAGCCGGCCCAAAGATTTTGCTTTAAAAACACAGTTTTTCCTGCCTGAAAGTGAGGCGCCGGACCTACAAGCGGTTGCAGCAGGCTTTTCAGCGTCCGTGGATTTTCGTACAATCCGGCCTTTATCCGGTACTCTGGCCGAATTCTGCCAAAGCTTCGTTAATTTTTTCAGGTGAATCGCTATTTTTGCACTTGGCATCAATCACAAAACTGCGCCGGTCGCCCTGCGTGAGCAACTGGCCTTTGCGCCAGAGCAAGTCGCTGATGCGCTGCTGGATCTGACTGCCAAAACGGCAGTGACTGATGCAGTGATAGTGTCCACCTGTAACAGAACTGAGCTGTATTTTAGCGGCAGCAGCGAACAATCGAAACAAGTGATTGAGTGGCTGGCGCAATTTCATCAGCTGAACCGCCAGGAAGTGGAGCCGCATCTGTACCTGCATAGTGATGATGCAGCCTCCGCGCACTTGATGCGGGTGGCTTGCGGCCTGGATTCGCTGGTACTCGGTGAGCCGCAAATTCTTGGGCAGGTGAAGCAGGCGTATAGCCAGTCGCGCCAGTTGGGCACCATCCAGCCGGTATTTGAACGGTTGTTCCAAAAAACTTTTGCCGTTGCTAAACAGGTTCGCACTGAGACTGAAATCGGCGCCAGTGCGGTGTCGGTGGCCTTTGCTGCGGTGACGCTGGCACGGCAAATCTTCGGCAAACTCAATGACGTCAAAGTGTTGCTGATTGGCGCCGGTGAAACGATTGAACTGGTGGCAAAACATTTGCTCGAGCAGGGCGCGGCGCACCTGACCGTTGCGAACCGCTCTTATGACCGGGCTGCCGCTTTAGCTGGACAATTTAATGGTCAGGTAGTGAGTCTGGCCCAAGTGCCGCAAGCGCTGGTAGACGCTGATGTTGTGATCAGTTCCACTGCCAGTACTTTGCCAATTGTCGGCAAAGGTATGGTCGAGCAGGCGTTAAAAAAACGCCGGCATAAGCCGATGTTTCTGGTCGATTTAGCCGTGCCCCGCGATATCGAAGCGCAGGTGGCAGAACTCGAAGATGCCTATCTCTACACAGTCGATGATTTACAGAATATCGTCGCGCAAAATCTGCAATCCCGGCAGGCTGCAGCCGAACAGGCTGAGCAGATGATTGCCGAGGGAGTCGCCGATTTTAGCCAGTGGTTGTCGTTACAGGGCAATATCGACTGGGTGCGCGATTACCGCGAACGCTGTGATGCGGTGAAACAGGAGTTATTACAACGGGCGCTGAATCAGCTCGCCAGCGGCCAGAGCGCTGATAAGGTGATGACTGAATTAGCGACTAAACTCAGCAACAGGTTAATGCATGCACCAACCCGGACTATCCGGCAGTTGCTGCAAGACGACACGACTCAACCCCAAACATTGATCAACACGCTGTTAGATGTGTAGTTGGATGTTTAATCAGGTATTTATTGTTCCATGAAAGAATCGGTATATCGCAAACTCGAAGGTCTGGTCGAGCGTTATGAAGAAGTGCAGGCGCTGTTAAGTGACGCAGCCGTGATCTCTGATCAGAATAAATTCCGCGAGTTATCCCGCGAATACAGCCAGCTGGAGCCGATTGCTCAGCACTTCGCCCTGTACCGTCAGGCGCAGGACGACTTGCAAAGCGCGGAAGAAATGCTGAAAGATTCGGACCCGGAGATGCGCGAAATGGCGCAGGACGAATTTAAATCCGGCAAAGAACGCATTGAGGTGCTGGACCAGGAACTGCAAATCCTGCTGTTGCCGAAAGACCCAAATGACAACAACAACTGCTTCCTTGAGATCCGCGCCGGTGCCGGTGGCGATGAAGCAGCTATCTTTGCCGGCGATTTGTTCCGGATGTATAGCCGTTATTGTGAAAAACGCCGGTTTAAAGTGGAAATCGTTAGTTTTAACGATGGCGAACATGGTGGCTACAAAGAAATTATCGCCAGCGTGCAGGGTGATGGTGCTTATGGCGTGCTGAAATTTGAATCGGGCGGTCACCGCGTACAGCGCGTGCCTGCCACGGAATCACAGGGCCGCGTCCATACTTCTGCTTGCACCGTCGCGATCATGCCGGAAGTACCGGAAAGTGAAGCGATTGAAATCAATCCGGCTGATTTAAAAGTCGATACCTACCGCGCGTCTGGCGCTGGTGGTCAGCACGTGAACCGGACCGATTCAGCGATTCGGATCACCCACTTGCCAACCGGTATTGTGGTGGAATGTCAGGACGAACGGTCGCAGCACAAAAACCGTGCGCGCGCTATGTCGGTTCTGCAATCGCGGATCCAGGCGGCGGAAGACGAAAAACACCGGCTGGCGGAAGAATCAACCCGTCGTTTGCTGGTAGGGTCGGGCGACCGCTCTGAGCGCATCCGGACTTATAACTTCCCGCAGGGCCGTTTAACCGATCATCGCATCAACCTGACCATCTACAAATTACTGGATGTGATGGAAGGTGATTTGGATGCGGTGCTGGAACCTTTGAGCCATGAACATCAGGCTGATCAACTGGCGGCACTTGCCGAGGAAAATCGCTGATGTTGCTGCGTCAGTGGCTGCAGCAGGCAGAAACCGCGCTGCAGGCGCTGGCCCAACAGGACCCGCATGCGACCGATCTCGCGTTTGAAGCCAGCCGGCTTTGGGCCGACGTGCTGGACAAAAATCCGGCCAGCCAACGGTTATATCTGGAACAACCGCTGAATGACGCCGAATTACACCGCTTGAATGCCGCGTTACAGCGGCGTGCCGACGGTGAGCCGTTGGCCTATATCACCGGGCGCTGGTGGTTCTGGGACCTGGAACTTGAAGTGGCGCCCTGCACTTTAATCCCAAGACCGGATACTGAACTTCTGGTAGAACAAGCTCTGGCGCTGCCGTTGCCGCCAGATGCCAAAGTGCTGGATTTGGGCACCGGCACCGGCGCCATTGCGTTGACGTTGGCGTCGCAGCGACCTGATTGGCAAGTCACTGCTGTCGATTTTTCGCCGGACGCCGTTGCACTGGCGGAGCGCAACCGCAGTCGCCTAAAGCTGGTTAATGCTAGTGTATTGCAAAGCGACTGGTATCAGGCAGTGCAAGGCGTTCGTTTTCATTTAATCATTTCAAACCCGCCATATATCGACGCGATGGACCCACATTTGCAACAAGGGGATGTGCGTCATGAACCACTCAGTGCGCTGGTGGCTGCGGATGATGGCCTTGCCGATATCCGGCTTATCTGCAAGCAGGCTCCTGCGCATTTACAGTCTGCTGGTTGGCTTTGGCTTGAACATGGTCATCAGCAGCATGGCGCAGTGCAGCAGATCCTGCAGCAGACGGGGTTTAGCGATGTCCAATCCCGTCGCGACTATGGCGGCAATTGGCGCATCAGTGGTGGCCGCTGGCCGCTTTGATCCTGTCCTGCTTTTGTCACGTACCTCCCTCGGATATTTTCAGAGATATTTGCAGCAATCTTTTTGACCATCGCTGGATTAGCGCATATAACTACTGCTGTTTATTCTAAAAATAATTAATTCATCTCAATCACTTAAGCTGCCGTTGTCTGGTAGTTGAAGCTCAAGAGGGAACAAGCGTGGCGAACGATTTCTTATTTGCGGACGAACCGGAAGAACAGGTACCGCAACATAATGGCAGCTGGAAGATCCTGATCGTCGATGATGAACCTGAAGTACACGCGGTCACGAAGCTGGCCCTGAGCGATTTTTCGTTTCAGGGTAAAAATCTGGAATTTTTCAGTGCTTACTCCGGTGCTGAAGCCAAGAGAATGATTGCCGAGCATCATGACGCCGCCATTATCCTGCTTGACGTGGTGATGGAGTCTGACGACGCCGGCTTGATCGTGGCGCGTTATATCCGGGAAGAGCTGCATAATCATTACGTCCGCATTATTCTGCGCACCGGTCAGCCAGGCCAGGCGCCAGAACGCCAAGTGATCGTCAATTACGACATCAATGACTACAAATCTAAAACAGAACTGACGGCGCAAAAACTCTTCACAGTCATTATGTCGAGCCTGCGCTCGTATCGCGATATTTTATCAATCGACAACAGCCGGCGTGGTCTGGAGAAAATCATCACGGCTTCAGCGGATTTGTTTTCGTCACATTCGATGGAGCAGTTTATCGATGGTGTGCTGCAACAGCTGACGTCCATTCTTGGCTGTGACGATAATGCCTTGCTGGTGACCTCTTCGCTGGTTGCCGGCAATATTTATGAGAATACCGATCCGGACCAGCTGGTGGTGTTTGCTGGTCTTGGCGAGTTTGAAAATCAGGAAGGCCGTGCCGTTTCTGATGTGCTGGACCATACCTTAATGGACGCTTTTCATCAGGCGCTCAGAAGCCGCAGCATTGTGTATCGCGAAAACTACCTGGTAGCTTACTGCACCAGTAAATTCACTCACGGTTCCCTGTTGTATGTGTCAGGCTTGCCTACTCAGGTGAATGAAACACAAAAACGCTTGATTGAACTGTTTTCACAGAACGTGCAGATCGCCTACGAAAATGTGCAGTTGCAGCATGAAATTGAAGATACCCAGCGCGAGATTGTTTACCGGCTCAGCGAAGCGGTAGAGCAACGTTCGATTGAAACCGGCAACCATGTCAAACGCGTCGCGTTTATCTGTTATGAACTGGCAACAGCTTATGGATTACCGGTAGATGAGGCCGAAAAATTGATGTTTGCCTCACCACTGCACGATGTTGGCAAAGTGGGTATTCCTGATGGCATTTTAAACAAACCGATGAAATTGGCCGAGCATGAGTGGGAATTAATGAAAACCCATTCCAGTATCGGTTACGAGATCCTGAAAAACTCCAAACGCGCCATTATTCAGGCTGGCGCAGTCATTGCGCGTGACCATCACGAAAAGTGGGACGGTACCGGTTATCCGGCGGGTAAAAGCGGTGATGACATCCATATCTACGGTCGGATTGCTGCGGTGGCAGATGTCTATGATGCTTTGCGTCACCGGCGTTGTTACAAATCGCCATGGACCGCAGAAGCAACGTTGTCGCATATCGAGAGCGAGGCAGGCCGGCAGTTTGACCCGAAACTGGTGGAGATCCTCAAAAGCCGCATCGACCGGATTGAAGCGATTTTGCACAAGTATCCCGACGAGGAATAGCGTTTTGCAGCAGAGCGACTGATCGTGGGCTCTGCTGTTTGTCGATTTGAGCCGGTGATTGGTCCTCTGTAGGCTGCAACTGTCTGCAGCAGGGATAGACGATGAGGCCGGTTCCATGCAAAATGTGCCGCTCATTGCAGTTTTTTCTAATTTTCCGGAGTGTTGTTATGTATATGGCGTTAAAACATACGCATTTATTACTGGTCGTATTAAGCGTAGCTCTGCTATTTATCCGTTTTGTTTTGGCGATGCGTGATTCTCCGCTGCTGCAGAAGAAACTGTTTAAAGTGGTACCACACGTCATCGACACCTTTCTGTTGTTATCTGCAGTCGGCCTGATGCTGGTCTTACAGCAATATCCTTTTGTCACGCCATGGTTAACTGAAAAATTTATTGGTTTGCTGGCTTATATTGCCTTGGGTGTGATGGCGCTGAAAGGTCGCACAAAAGCGTTGCGGCTTTTTGCCTTCCTGGGCGCTTTGGGTTGGTTAGCCCTGATGGTGCGCGTGGCCGTGACCAAAACTCCAGTGTTATTCGGTTAAACGGGGCTGATCAGTCAGTTGACAGTTGTATCAGGCAACTGTGTTTTTAAGGAGGCCCCGGTGGCGTCAATGAATATTAAAATCGGCAGTATTGAAGTTGCCAATGACAAACCCTTTGTGTTGTTTGGTGGCATGAATGTGCTCGAGTCACGTGATCTTGCGCTGAAAATCGCAGAACACTACGTTACAGTCTGTGAAAAGCTTGGTATTCCATACGTATTTAAAGCCTCTTTTGATAAAGCGAACCGCTCGTCCGTACACTCGTACCGGGGGCCCGGTCTGGAAGAGGGCCTGCGGATTTTTGAAGAAATTAAGCGCACTTTTAACATTCCGCTGATCACCGATGTGCATGAACCTTATCAGGCCGCACCCGTTGCTGAAGTGGTCGATGTGATCCAGCTGCCGGCATTCCTCGCACGCCAGACTGATTTAGTGGTGGCGATGGCCAACACCGGCGCTGTGATTAACGTGAAAAAACCGCAGTTTCTGGCGCCGCACGAAATGCGCCATATCATC
>Ga0209812_10000544_pt1 | contig 33633 bp, 34 predicted proteins | sample JI71714BDNA_FD_187502 | JGI IMG/M metagenome (GOLD analysis project Ga0209812, IMG submission 187502) | Wastewater effluent complex algal communities from Wisconsin, to seasonally profile nutrient transformation and Carbon sequestration -... | ecosystem: Engineered > WWTP > Effluent > Algae...
CGGCTTCTTCTATGTGACCAAGAAGAACCCGCGCAACATCACCGAGAAGATGAGCTTCCGGAAGTATGATCCGGTTGCGCGCAAGCACGTTGAATTCAAGGAAGCCAAGATCAAGTAAGATCGGCTTTGCGCGCTGGCCCTGCCCGAATGTGACTGGCAGGGCGCGCGATAATTCATCGACAGTTCAAGCCTGCGGTCTTAACCGCCTCGGCATGACAACAGCTTTCCCTTCGTTTCGCACGCTGGCAATCGGTCTTGGGGCCGGTGCGCTGGCGCTTGGCCTTGCCCCCGGCAATCCTTTTCCGCTGACCGCGCCCGCTGCGGCGCAGGCGACAAGCGACCTCGACAAGGTGGTGGCTGCGCTGCGCGGCATCTCCACCATGCAGGCCGATTTCACCCAGACCGACCGGCAAGGCACCACCTTGCGCGGCAAGATGACGCTGAAGCGCCCGGGCAAGATCCGCTTCGATTACGGCAAGGACGCCGATTTCCTCGTCATCTCGAACGGCAAGTCGCTCTATGTGATCGATTACGAGGTCGCCCAGGTCGAACGCTGGCCGATCGGCAATTCGCCGCTGGGCGCGCTGTTCGATCCGGACAAGGACGTGAAGAAGTTCGGCAAGCTGGTGCCGACCAGCAATCCCAACGTCGTCAGCGTCGAAGTGCGCGATCCCAAGAAGCCGGAATTCGGCATGATCACGCTGATCTTCGTCAAGGACGCCGCTTCGCCCGGCGGTTTGAAGCTCACCAACTGGGTCGCGCTCGATGCGCAGAACAACCGCACCCGGGTAAATCTGTCGAACCAGCGTTACGGCGTGGCCGTGTCTGACAGCACCTTCACCTTCAAGGATCCGCGTCGCTCCACTCGTCGTCCGGGATGAACCTCGTTCCGACGAACGGTTGTATGAACGCGACAAAATTTCGCGCGCGTTCATGTGAATGAAAGGCTCTAACGGCTAATCATTCTCAACAAGGCGGCTTGAAGGGAGGTTTCCCCCCTGTTGCCCACCCTTCGAAACGGGCCTGTCTTGTACAAGCGTGACGAACGCTCCATGGAACCCTCGACCCATCGCCCCCGGGTCGGGGGTTTTTGGTTTGGGGCGTTGTTTGCTTAGCGCCCTCAGGCGCCGGGCGCGGGCCATCCGGCCCGCTTGGCTTCCGCGCCATAAGGCGCGGCGGCCAGTCGGCCTTGCGGCGGCTGTGCCGCCGGTTCAGCGCCTCGCCTGTGCGCCCCTTACTTCGCCCAGCCCAGCGCCTTGCGGATGATCGCGTAGATCACGTTCTGCTCGATCACCCCCCGTGCGCGGTCTGCGCCGGGGCCGGTGGCGAACAGGGCGACATCCTCGCCGCCGTGGGTTTCGCTCCCCAGCGGGACGAGCGCCTGCTGGCGAGCCTTTATCCCGGTTTCGGGCATGGGTCGTCCATGATCGTGGTCATCATCGTCATCGTCATGCTTCTTGGCCAGCAACCCGCCCGGCCCGTTGGCATAGCCCAATGTGGCGTAGGGCTTGCCATCCGCCGCCAGCAGGGGGGATGTGCCGTCCCCGCCGTCCTCGCCATTGCCCTTGGGCGGCACCACCAGCCCGAGGATGTCATTCCCGCGCTGCGGATAGCCCGAGATCGTGAAGACGTGGCTGTGATCGGCGGTGACCATGATCAGCGTCTCATCGGGATCGGTGTTGTCGACCGCATATTGCACCGCACGGGCAAATTCGACCGCTTCCTCCAGCGCATAGCCTGCCTGCCCAGCGTGGTGCGCGTGATCGATCCGTCCGCCTTCGACCATCAGGTAATAGCCTTCGGGATCGGACTTCAGCCGCGCGATCGCAGCGGCGGTCATGTCGGTCAGGGTCGGTTCGGGGGAATCCGCCTTGCGGTCGGCCATGAAGGTGAGGTGGCTCGGGTTGAACAGGCCCAGCACCGGCTTGCTCATCGGCGCGGCGGCGAGCTCGGCTGCGGTTCTGACCACGGTGCCGCCGTTCTTGGCGGCCCATGCGTCGGGCAGATCGGCGCCTGCATCGACACGGCGACCGGCGCGCTCCTTGTCCTTGCCGTAGAACACCGATGTTCCGCCGCCGAGCGCAACGTCGAACTTCGCATCGGCGAGCTGCTGCGCGATATCCTTGCAGCCCTGCCCCTTTTGGTCGGCAGGGATATTGCTGTCCGCCTCCCAGTCACGATCGGCGCTGCGCGAATAGACGCTGGCCGGAGTCGCGTGGGTCAGGCGGGTGGTGGTGACGATCCCGAGCGCCAGACCGCGCTGCTTCACTTCCTCGCCCAGCAGCGGCAGCGGGTGGGCGAGAGCATCCTTGCACACGCCCTTTTCCGCCTCCGGCCCGATGCCGAGCACGCCGATGCGGGTCTTGGTCCCTGAATGCATCGCGGTTGCCGTGCCCGCACTGTCCGGCACCTGCGCATTGGTGTTGTAGGTCTTGACCAGCGCCACATTGTCGAACTTTTCGAAGCTGAGCCGGTTTTCCTCGCCCGTTTCGCCGCGCTTCTGCCCTTCATAGATGCGTGCAGCGGTGATCGTGGAAATGCCCATGCCGTCACCGATGAACAAGATGACGTTCTTCGCCTTCTTCGGCGCAGCGACCGGAGCGGGGCGGGTGTCGCTGTACCCAGTTGCGCCGTTGGTGTTGATGGTGGTGACGCAGCCGCCCAAAGGCAGGGCGGCGGCCAGCAGGGCAATCAGCGCGCGGGTCTTGATCATCGGGGTTCTCCTTGAGCGTCGCGCTATCGGTTGCCGATGTGACGGTAAAGAGATGATCTGCGCCCTCACCGCTGGATTTTAAGGCCGTCCGTGCCTAAGTCCGCCTCCATGCTGAGCGTCGCCACCTGGAACATAAACTCCGCCCGCCTGCGCGTGGGCCTGATCGAAAAGCTGCTGACAGAGGCCGCGCCCGACATCCTGTGCCTGCAGGAAATCAAGTGCGAGAGCCATCTGTTCCCGGCCGAAGCACTGGCGGCGCTGGGCTACACCCATCAGGCGGTGAGCGGGCAAAAGGGCTACCACGGCGTCGCCACGGTCAGCCGCGTGCCGATCCGCGAAGTCACCCGCCACGACTGGCAGGACAATGGCGAGGCGCGGCACATCGGGGTCGAGGTGGTGGGCCGCGACCTGCTGGTCGAGAACGTCTATGTCCCCGCAGGCGGCGATGTGCCGGACCGCGAGGTGAACCCGAAGTTCGGGCAGAAGCTCGATTTCCTCGGGCGGATGACCCGTTGGGCCGACACGCTCGACCGCCCCACGCTGATCGTCGGCGATTTCAACATCGCACCGCTCGAAAGCGACGTGTGGAGCCACAAGCAGCTGTTGAAGGTCGTCAGCCATACGCCGATCGAGGTGGAAACGCTGGGCCGGTTTCAGGATGCGCATGGCTGGGTCGATCTGGGCCGCCAGCACGTGCCCGCGCCGGCGCGCTATTACTCGTGGTGGAGCTACCGCAATCCGGGCTGGCAGGAGAACGACAAGGGCCGCCGGCTGGATCACATGTGGGCCTCGCCCGAGGTCGCGCTGCAATCGCGCAGCCACCGCGTGTTGGAGGACGCGCGGAGCTGGACGCAGCCGTCCGACCACGTGCCGCTGATCACGGAGTTCGACCTCTGAGCGACTTGCCTTCCCCGTCCCGCCGTGCGGCGCAGGCCGTCGATGCGCTGCGACACGGCTGGCCGCTGGCGTTCGAGGGTGGGCCGGTTTTGCTGCCGGTCGAAACCGCCATCGCCCAAGGTGCCAGCGCGCCGCGGATGCTGATCTCCGCCGCGCGCGCCGCGACCCTGAAACTCGCCAACCAGCGCGATGCTGCCGTCCCCCACGCCCCCGTCCTGATTGCAGGCGGCGAAGACTTCACCATGCGCGATGCCCTGCCGATTGCCGATCCGGCGCTCGATCTGGGCAATCCCTTGAAAGGCCCGTTCAAGGCGGTGACGCTGGACTGGGAGGAATCCGCCCGCGCCGCGCTGGAACTGGCGCGGATTGCGGGAATCCTGCCCGCGTTTCTGGTCGATCCGGTGGATGCGGGCGAGGCGGTGCCGGTCGCGCTGTCCGACCTTGCGGCCTATTCCGCCGCTGGCGCGCTCCGCATCGTGACCCGCGCCCGCCTGCCGGTTTCAGCATGCGAGGAGGCCGAGATCGTCGCCTTCCGCTCGGCCGCCGACCTGCGCGAACACGTGGCGCTGGTGATCGGTAAGCAATCGGGCGACCGCCAGCCGCTCGTCCGGCTCCATTCCGAATGCCTGACCGGCGATATCCTCGGCAGCCTGAAATGCGATTGCGGCCCGCAATTGGACGCCGCACTGCACGCGATGGCGCATGAGGCGCGGGACTCAGGCGGGTGGGGCGTGCTGCTCTATATGCGGCAGGAGGGGCGCGGGATCGGGCTTGTGAACAAGCTGCGCGCCTATCGCCTGCAGGATCAGGGCTTCGACACGGTCGAGGCGAACCAGCGGCTCGGCCTGCCTGACGAAGCGCGCGATTTCCCGGTGGCGGCGCGGATGCTGGAACTGCTGGGGGCGCGGACGATCCGGCTGCTGACCAACAATCCGGCCAAGGTCACCGCGCTCGAAGCCGCCGGCATCACGGTGAGCGAGCGGGTGCCGCACCAGCTCCCCGAAAACCCGCATAATGCGCGGTATCTTGCGACCAAGCGCGATCGGTCAGGGCATTTGCTGCTATGATCGAGATCGCCATTCGTCCCGAACAGCCCGGTGACGAGGACACGATCCACCGCCTTACCGAAGCCGCTTTCCGCGACATGCCCTTCAGCGAGGGCGACGAACAGCACCTTGTCGACGCGCTGCGCCGCGACGGCGATCTGGCGCTGTCGCTGGTCGCCGAGGTCGCAGGGCGGATCGCTGGGCACATTGCGTTTTCGCGGGTGACGATCAGCGATGGTGCCCGCGAATGGTACGACCTCGGCCCGGTGTCGGTCTGGCCTGAACTCCACCATCGCGGGATCGGCAGCGCGCTGATCCGGCAGGGCATCGCCGACCTTCGCACGCGGGGTGCGGCGGGCATTGTGCTGCTCGGCAGCCCCGCTTATTACAGCCGCTTCGGCTTTCGCCATGAGCCGCAACTGCGTTACCCTGGCCCGCCGCCGGACTATTTCCAGTGCCTTGTCCTGACCGGAGAACTGCCGGAAGGCGAGGTGCGCTACGCAACCGCCTTCCGCAAGCCCTAACGCTGATCGTACTGCTTGATTCCTGCCGCCAGCTTGTTGCCCTGCATCACGATCCGCGATCCGGTCCAGTCGGCGAAGAGGGCCGTCTCGCGGCTGAGGCCGGGGACGAAGCGGGCTTCGTTGTTTTCCACCCTGAGGCCGTCCGAGGGGTGGAGCAGGTCTTCGGCCCCGAGCGCGATGAAGGTGGAGTAATTCTCCTTGTCGCGGCCCTGCACGAACCAGTTGTCCGCGATCCGGCCGACGCTGCCGGCGGGCAGATCGATCATGTAATTGGTGGTGCGCCCGTTGGCGTCGTCAAAGCTGTTGCCTTCGATCACGACCTCGGCGGCGCGCGCCTTGAGGTAGTGGCCACCGGTGCCGCGCTCGAACCGGCTTTCGCGCACAGTCAGCGAACCGATATCGCCGATGTAGATCGAATGCGCACAGCCCGCGTCGTTCTCGCAGGTGCCAAGGCCGGTGAAGGTCGACCGGGTGATGTAGACGCGGATCGCAGGATCAGCGCCGGTCAGGATGCCCTGCTGGCTGTTCTCGAACCGGGCATAGGCGACATTCAGCGCCCCTGCCTCAAGCCGGATGCCCGAGCCGTTGCCGTCCTCGACATTGATATTGCTGAAGGTCAGCCCGCGCACCTCTGCACCGGTGCCGCGCAGCACCAGCGATGCCTTGCCCTCGCAGGCGCGGCCCGCCAGCGTGACTGTGCCGGGTTCGGCGGCTTCGTAGATGATCACGCCTTCTTCCTGCACGGCGCATTGGCGATAGGTGCCGGGCGCAATGCGGATCGTGGCGCGGCTGTTGCCGATGGCGTTCACGGCGTCCTGCAGATTGGCATAGCTGCGCCCGGTCTCGGCCACGGTGAAAGCACCGGGGACAGGCTGGGCAACCAGCACCGCGGTGGGGAGCGCGACGGCAGCGGCGAGCGCATGGAGCGCGAAGGAAGGCTTGCGGGTCATGCGCGCCAAGGTAACGGGCAATGGTTAAGGCACCATTTGCCGCTTGGCGTATCCCCCAAGGCTTGGCTAAACCCCCGCCATAACGCCACTGACGAGAGGACTTCCCCGATGCGCAACGCTCTTCCCCTGACCGCCCTTGCCGGCGCCGCCTTGCTTCTGTCTGCCTGTGGCAGCGCCGACGACGCTTCGAGCGAGGCCAGCGCCGACACCGTGGAAATGCCCGCTGACAGCGCGCTGGCACCCGTTGCCGAGGCTCCGGTGGCCGATCCGTCCGCTACTGCCACCGACGCGCCCGCAGCCGTTCCGGACGCAACCGCGACGCAGGCGGCCGATGCCGCTGCCGGAGTCGCTGCCGAAGCGCTCTCGGCTGCCGAAGAACCCGCCGAGTAAGCGAGCATGGCGATGCTGCGCCTGCCGGTCATTGCCGCACTTGCGCTCGCCCTCGCCGCTTGCGGGGACGAGACTGCAAGCGCGCCCGGCGAGGTCAGCGCGGGTGAGGCCAAGGCGCTCGACGATGCGGCAGCGATGCTCGACGAGCGCCGCCTGCCACCTGAGGCTCTGCCCGGCGAAGCCACACCCGCACCCGCTCCGCCGCCCGCCGAAATGACAGGCGACGCCGCGACGCCGCGCAATTAGGCGCGGAGCGATCAAGCCTTCCCGTTCAAGGACGATGACACCATGAATGCCCCCACCACCATCGCCGCCGCGCACAATCCGGGCATGGACGAGGACACCTTCGAGCAGTTTGCCGACCAGCTGAAGCGTTACGTCCGCGAGCGCCTGATTCCGGCCGAAGCGCAGGTGATTGCCGAGGACCGTATCCCCGACGAAATCCTCACGGAAATGCGCGAAATGGGGCTGTTCGGCCTCTCGATACCCGAGGAATTCGGCGGCGCGGGGCTCAATATGACGCAATATGCCCGCGTCGTGAACATCATGGCCTATGCCGCGCCCGCGTACCGTTCGATCTTCTCGATCAATGTCGGGATGTTTGCCAGCGCGCTGAAGAACGGCGCGACCGAGGCCCAGAAGGCCGAATGGTATCCCCGCATCGCGGAAGGCCGGATCGCCTGCTTCGGCCTGACAGAGCCGGGCTCGGGCAGCGATTCTGCGGGCCTCGCCACCACCGCCACGCCTGATCCGGACGGCAATGGCTGGATCCTCAACGGCACCAAGCGTTACATCACCAACGCCCCCCACGCCGATGTCGCGCTGATCATGGCGCGCACCAACAAGGAGGCGCTGCCCAAGAACGCGCACGTTTCCGCTTTCATCGTGCCGATGAACACGCCGGGCATCTCGCGTGGGTCGCCCGACAAGAAGATGGGGCAGTCAGGCTCGCATATTTCCGACATCATGCTCGATGATGTGCGGGTGCCGGGTGATGCGCTGCTGGGCGGAGAGACGGGTAAGGGCTTCGTTTTCGCGATGAAGAGCCTCGACAATGGCCGCATTTCTGTGGGCGCGGCGGCGACCGGCTATGCCCGCCGCGCGCTCGATTCCGCGCTGCGTTACGCCAATGAGCGCAAGGCGTTCGGCGAGCCGATTGCCAACTTCCAGCTGATCCAGGCGATGCTCGCCGACAGCGAGATCGAAATCTACGCGGCCGAGGCGATGATGGCGGACGTCACCGCGCGAGCCGACCGGGGCGAAAACATCCTTGTGAAAGCCGCCGCCTTCAAGGTCTTCGCCTCCGAAATGTGCGGGCGCGTGGTCGACCGCGTGGTGCAGATCTACGGCGGCGCAGGCTACCTCGCCGAATACGACGCCGAACGCTTCTTCCGCGATGCGCGCATCTACCGCATCTACGAAGGCACGACGCAGATTCTCCAGCTCCAGATCGCCAAGCACATGCTGCGCGAGTGGAGAGAGAATGTATAACCTCCTCAGCGACCTGAGCATCGTCGAGGTTTCCAGCTTCGTCGCCTCGCCCACCGCCGGGCTGTATTGCGCGCAGATGGGGGCGGAGGTGATCCGCGTGGATCACAAGGCGGGCGGGCTGGATTACAACCGCTACATGCTGACCCGCGAAGGGCGCTCGCTGTCTTGGGAGAACCTCAACCGCGCCAAGAAGTCGGTCGCGCTCGATCTGCAATCGGGGGCGGGCCGCGAGCTGCTGGTGGAACTGGCGGCCAGCGTCGGCCAGTGCATCACCAACCTGCCGGAGCAGAGCTTCCTCAGCCACGCCGCCATGCAGGCGAAGCGGGCGGACATGATCTCCCTGCGCGTCATGGGCTGGCATGACGGTCGACAGGCGATGGACTTCACCGTCAACGCCGCCGCCGGCTACCCGCTGATGTGCGGGCCGGAGGATTGGGATCCCGCGAGCGCGCCGCCGGTCAATCAGGTGCTCCCGGCGTGGGACTTCATCACCGGCGCTTACGGTGCTTTCGCGATGCTGGCCGCCTTGCGCCACCGCGACCGCACAGGCGAAGGCAACGAGGTGCGCCTGCCTTTGGGCGACGTGGCGATCGGGACCATGGCGAACGCCGGGCTGATGGCCGAAGTGCTTTACCGCGGGTCTGACCGCGAGCGGCTCGGCAATGCGATCTGGGGTGCGTTCGGGCGCGATTTCCGCAGTGCTGACGGCGTGCGCTTCATGGTCGCCGCGCTGACGCCCAAGCAGTGGAGCGGGCTGGTCAAGGCGTTCGGGCTGGAGCAGGGCATCGCCGCGCTGGAGGCCGCGGTCGGCGTGCGCTTTGCCGATGGCGATACCCCCCGCTTCCAGCACCGCGCCGCGCTGTTCGCGCTGTTCCAGAGCGCGGCTGACGGCATGGACTACGCCGCGCTTGAAGCACGGATGGCGGCAGAGGGCTGCACTTTCGAACGCTACCGCACCGCTTACGAGGCGGCGAATGATCCGGTGCTGATCGCGGATAACCCGCTGTTCGGCCCGTCGCCCGCCAACCCGTCGGGCTTTGCATATCCCGCCACCCGCTCCTTTGCGAACCTACCCGGACGCGAGGCGGGCGAGCCTGCGCCCGCCCCCTATCTCGGGCAGCATTCGGAGGAAGTGCTCGCCGAGAAACTCGGCCTCTCCTCCGGCGCGATCGGCAAGCTGGTCGATGCCGGGACGGTGGCTCTTTCAGACAAGGATTCGCAATGACCAGACGCGCCGCCATCTGCACCCCCCTGCGCACGCCGGTGGGCAAGTTCCTCGGCGGGCTTTCCAGCATGAACGCCGGACAGCTGGGCGCGGTGATCCTCAAGGCCTTGATGGAACGCTCCGGCATCGATCCGGCCCGCGTAGACGACGTGGTGTTCAGCCAAGGCTACGGCAACGGTGAGGCACCTGCGATTGGCCACTGGGCGTGGCTGGCGGCGGAGCTGCCCATCGAAGTGCCCGGCTTCCAGCTGGATCGCCGCTGCGGATCGGGCGTGCAGGCCGTGGCGACGGCGGCGATGATGGTCGAAACCGGGATGGCCGATGTGGTCGTGGCGGGCGGCGTGGAAAGCATGTCCAACGTCGAACACTACACCCTCGCCGCGCGCGGGGGCGTGCGGATGGGCGACATGGTGCTGCATGACCGCCTTTCGCGGGGCCGCGTTATGAGCCAGCCGGTGGAACGCTTCGGTGTCATCACCGGGATGATCGAAACCGCCGAAAACCTTGCCAAGGATTACGGCATCACCCGCGAAGAGGCCGATGCGTTCGCCGTGCGCTCGCACCAGAACGCGGCGAAGGCGTGGGCGGACGGCAAATTCGCCGAGCAGCTTGTGCCGGTCGCAATCCCTCAGAGGAAGGGCGACGCGATCATCTTCGACCATGACGAAGGCTACCGCACCGACGCCAGCATGGAGACGTTGGGCAAGCTCGCCCCCATCGACGGCAAGCGTGATCCGGCCGCCATCGTCACCGCCGGTAACGCCAGCCAGCAGAACGATGCCGCCGCCGCGTGCCTCGTGGTGGCGGAGGACAAGCTGGAGGAATTTGGTCTCACCCCGATGCTGTGGTTCGGCGGCTGGGCGGCGGCGGGGTGCGATCCCTCGCGCATGGGGATTGGCCCGGTCCCTGCGGTCGAACGCCTGTTCGCGCGGCGCGGCTACAGCTGGGACGATATCGGCATGGTCGAATTGAACGAGGCCTTCGCGCCGCAGGTGCTAGCCGTGCTCAAGGGCTGGGGCTGGAGTGCAGACGACAGCCGCCGCGAGATCCTCAACGTCAATGGTTCGGGCATCAGCTTGGGTCACCCCATCGGCGCGACCGGCGGGCGCATCCTCGCCGACATGGCCTACGAAATGCAGCGGCGCGGCGTGCGCTATGGCCTTGAGACGATGTGCATCGGCGGCGGGCAGGGCATCGCCGCGGTGTTCGAGCGGGCGGTATGAGCTTCGACGCTTGGATCGGGCGCGAGGTGTGCACCGCCGACCGCCTCGACGAGGGGCTGGCAACCCGCTGGCTCGCCACCTTCGATCTGCCGCGCCCGCATCCGGCGATCATGCCGCAGGGCATCCACTTTGCGCTCTGCACCCCGCAAGCGCCCACGGCCACACTGGGCGAGGACGGCCATCCCGCTCGCGATGACAGCCCGCACAGCTTCCTTCCCCCCTTCCCCATGCCACGCCGGATGTGGGCATCAAGCAAGATCGCCTTCCACGCGCCGGTTCCCATCGGCGCTGTAATCGAACGCACCAGCCGCGTCGCTGCGATCAGCGAGAAGGATGGCGGATCGGGCCGCCTTGCCTTCGTCGATGTCGAGCATCAGACCCGCGCCAATGGCACACTCGCGGTGATCGAGACCCAAACGCTGGTCTATCGCGATGCCGCCGCGCCCGATGCGCCGCTCAGCCCGCCGCCGCCGGGCGAGGGCAGCTTCTCGCCCGAGGGCTGGGACGCGCACCACGCCGTCACGCCCTCGCCCGCGCTGCTGTTCCGCTACTCGGCGCTGACCTTCAACACCCACCGCATCCACTATGATGCGCCTTATGCGCAAGCCGTGGAGCGCTATCGCGGGCTGGTGGTCCACGGCCCGCTGACCGCAAGCCTGCTGCTGCAACTCGCTGCCACTGAACTGGGCGACAACCGCCTGCGCCGCTTCGCCTTTCGCGGCCTGTCGCCTGCCATCGCGGGCGAGGCCCTGCATCTGGTGATGCGCAAAAACGAGACGGGCTTCGATCTTGCCGCCTTCGCCGGTGACGGCCGCCAGGTCACGCAGGCGAGCGCGAGCGTCTAACCCTTCCAGTCCGCAATCGGCTTGAGCACCTTGTAGCTTTCCTTCACCGGCGGTTTGCCGAGATCGGGAAATTCGATCGCCTCGGGCGCTTCGTGGGTATCCGGGATGCGGCTGAGGAGGTCGCTTACCAAAGTCAGCCGTCCGCGCCGCTGGTCGTTGAAATCCACCAGCGTCCACGGCGCGTGCTTGGTGTGGGTCGCCTTCAGCATCGCCTCGCGCGCCTTGGTGTAATCGTCGTATTTCTCGCGCGCGGCGAGATCGATCGGCGACAGCTTCCAGCGTTTCAAGGGATCGTCCAGCCGTTCGCGCAACCGCGCTTCCTGCTCGGCCTGATCCGCGCCGAGCCAGTATTTGAACAGCAGGATGCCGTCATCCACCAGCAGCTTTTCAAAAGCGGGAACCGCTTTCAGGAACGCCTCGACCTGCGCATCGGAAGCATAGCCCATCACTTTCTCGACACCGGCGCGGTTGTACCATGACCGGTCGAACAGCACGATCTCGCCAGCGCTGGGCAGGTGCGGGACGTAGCGCTGGAAATACCACTGGGTGCTTTCCGCCTCGGTCGGCTTGGACAGCGCCACGGTGCGGCACTGTCGCGGGTTGAGCTTGTCTCGCACGGCAGTGATCGCCCCGCCCTTGCCTGCCGTATCGCGCCCCTCGAACAGCACCACGATCCGCGCCCCGGTCGCCTTGGCCCAGCGCGCCATGCTGACCAGTTCCAGGCTCAGCGGTTCGAGCGCTGCCTCATAATCCTTGCGCTTCATCCCCATTGCCATCTCCCCCGTTTGTCCTGCCCGCGCAAAGGTAGTATCATCTGCAACGATATGGCCACGCTAGCAGACCCCACACCCGATTTCGCCACCCTGCCAGACATGGCGGCGGATGTCTTTACCGCGCCGCTTGCCAAGCCTGCGCATGTCGGCGCGGACTGGCTGGAGCCTGCGCAGACCGCCTACACGTCCGAGGATGACGCCGTGTGGAACGATCTGTTCGCCCGCCAGATGGAGATTCTGCCCGGGCGAGCGTGTTCGGCCTTCCTCGCCGGTCTGGAAAAGCTTGATCTCGGGCGCGGGGGCGTGCCGGAATTCGGGGTGCTGTCGGAAGAACTCGGCGCGCTCACCGGCTGGAGCGTGGTGCCGGTGCCGATGCTGATCCCCGATCACGTGTTCTTCTGGCACTTGGCCAACCGGCGCTTTCCCGCAGGCAATTTCATCCGCACGCGCGAAACCTTCGACTACATCGAAGAACCCGACGTGTTCCACGATGTGTTCGGCCACGTCCCGATGCTGACCGATCCCACCTATGCCGATTACATGCAGGAATATGGCCGCGCCGGGTGGAAGGCGATGCGGTATAACCGGCTGAAGGCGCTTGGCGCGCTCTACTGGTACACGGTCGAATTCGGGCTGATCGAGGAAGCGGAGGGCGTGCACGCTTACGGCGCGGGCATCCTGTCAGGGCCGGCCGAGGCGCGCTTTGCCGTCGAGGCGCAAAGCCCCAACCGCATCATGCTGAATGTCGACCGGGTGATGCGCACCGATTACGTCATCAGCGATCTGCAACCCACGTACTTCGTGATCGAGAGTTTCGCTGACCTGTATCGCCAGACGGTGGAGCGCGATTTCGACCGGCTGTATCGCAGCCTTCCGGCAGGCTTCACCTATGCCAACAGCGCGGTGATCGATGTCGATAATGTGCTGCACCGAGGGACGCAGGAGTACCACCTGCGCGGCGGGCGCGGCAGCGGGGCTGTTCCGGTCTAAACCTTGATGCTGCGCCGCACGACGGCGTGGTAAAGCACCAGCGCAACGCCGGTCGCGGCCAGCGCGATGCCGAGGCTGAGGATGGACAGGCTGCCGATCATCGTGCCGTCATTGGCGATCTCTCCTGCGACCACCGACACTGCCATGCCGAGAGCGACCTGACGCAGGATCACGCCCGGCGCCTCGGTCCGCGCGAGGATCGAGGCCAGCCAGCCCAGAGTTGCCCCCAACACGATCAGCACCAGCAACGCCATTGTTCCCACATTCTCCGTCTGCACTGGCCCAATACTGATCGGACCGGTTCGACTCCCAAACCAGCGGATCGCCAAGCGGTTCCGGGAAAGTGTGTTAACGCAAGGTCAGCCAAGCCAGACCGGCAAGGCCAAGGACGATGCGATACCAGGCAAACGGCGCAAATCCGATCTTCGTCACCACCGCCACGAAGATCTTGACCACCACCAGTGCGGTCACAAACCCGGCGATCGAACCGATCCCGATCAGCTGCGCATCGTCGGCTGTCAGGTTGGCGCCATGCTTGGCGAGCTGGTACACAGTGGCGCCCGTCAAGGTCGGCACGGCGAGGAAGAAACTGAATTCCGCGGCGGTCTTGCGGTCCACCCCGAAGGCCATTGCTCCCAGAATGGTCGCGCCCGAACGGCTGACTCCGGGGATCATCGCGAGACATTGGACAAGGCCGATCAGCACCGACGTGCGCAAAGGCACGCCTGCAACGCCCGGACCTTCGGCAGGCGGGTTGGCCCAGCGCTCGATCGCCAGAATGGCAACGCCGCCCAGCACCAGCGACCAGCACACCAGCACCGGATTGCCGAGCCAACCCTGGATCACATCTCCGAAGGCCAAGCCCAGCAGCACCGCCGGGAAAAACGCCACCAGCAGGTTGCGCACAAATGCCAGCGCGCCCTTTTCAAGCCCGAACAACCCCTTGGCGACATCCCAGAAGGTGCGCCAGTACAGCACGACAATCGCAAGGATCGCCGCCGGCTGTATCGCGATGTTGAAGACTTCCCACTCGTCCTGGTTGAAACCGAGAACCTCGGTGGCGAGGATCAGGTGCCCGGTCGACGACACGGGCAGGAACTCGGTCAGCCCTTCAAGGATGCCCAGCAGGATCGCGGCTAAGGTGTCGGTCATGCCGCAGCGCTTCGCCGAGAGGGGGGCGCAAGTCAAACCGAAAAGGCCCGCTCCTTTCGGGGGAGCGGGCCTTGAAGGGGCTTACCAGATGCGCACCCGCTCTTCCGGCGGCAGGTACATCGCATCGCCGGGCTTCACGCCGAAGGCTTCGTACCATTCGTCGAGATTGCGGACGACGCCGTTGACGCGGTATTCTTCCGGGCTGTGGCTGTCGGTGACGAGGCGGTTGCGGTAATTCGCCTCGCGCTGGGTTGAACGCCACACCTGCGCCCAGGCGAGGAAGAAGCGCTGGTCGCCGGTCAGACCGTCGATCACAGGCACGTCCATGTCCTTGGTCGCGATCTTGTAGGCGCGGTAGGCCATCGAAAGCCCGCCGACATCGCCGATATTCTCGCCCAGCGTCAGGCGGCCGTTCACGCAGGTCTTGCCATCATCCAGCGGGCAGAAGCCGTTATACTGCGCCACCAGCCGGTCACCCAGCTTGTCGAAGGCGGCACGGTCGGTGTCGGTCCACCAGTTGCGCAGCTTGCCCGTCGCATCGGACTTCGATCCCTGATCATCGAAGCCGTGACCCATTTCATGCCCGATCACCCCGCCGATCGCGCCGTAATTGACCGCGATGTCGTTGGAGATGGCGAAGAACGGCTGCTGCAGGATGCCGGCCGGGAAGACGATCTCGTTCTTCACCGAGTTGTAATAGGCGTTCACCGTCTGCGGCAGCATTCCCCATTCGGTGCGGTCGATCGGCTGACCCAGCTTGGCGACATTGTCGGCCTGGCCCCACTTGGCCGCCGCCATGCGGTTGGCGATCGGATCACCTGCGGTGATGGCGAGGCCTTCGTAGGTTTCAAGATTGGGGCGATAGCCGATCTTGGGATCAAAACTGTCGAGCTTGGCCAGCGCCTGAACCTTGGTTTCTTCGCCCATCCAGTCGATCTCGCCGATGGATTCACGCAGAGCGAGGCGCAGGTTGGCGACCAGATCATCCATCGCCACCTTGTTTTCGGGCGGGAAGTAACGCTCGACATAGGACTTGCCGATCAGCTCGCCCAGCAGGCCCTCGGCCTCGCCGATGGCGCGCTTCCAGCGGGGGCGCTGTTCGGGGGTGCCGCGCAGGGTCTTGCCGAAGAATTCGAAGCTGGCGGCATCGAAGCGCGCGGGCAGGACGGCGGCATTGCCCGACAGGAACTCCTTCACCATCCACGCCTGCAGCGTTTCGACCGGAGTCTCGCCCAGCAGCGCAAACATCCCGGGCAGGCCGGTGCCGATCTTGCCCAGCGTGGCCTCGTCCAGCTTGAACTGCGCGATTTCCTCAGCCGTCGGCGGCATCAGGCTGACGACGAAGCCGGGGCTCTTTTCGATCCCGATGGCGGTCAGCATCGCGGTCACCGGCACCTTGCCGCTGATCGCGGAGAGTTCATCGGCAGTCAGCAGATTGTAGGTGAGGTCGCGGTTGCGGCGCACGGTGCGGTCCCATGCCACGGTGCGGGCGATGGTGTCTTCGAAGGCATAGACCGTCCCGGCCATGGCGGCAGGATCGGCATAGCCCGCCTCACCCAGCAGGAAGGTCAGGTATTCCTTGTACTTGGCCTGGATCGCGACGCCCTTTTCCGAGGTGTCGAGATAGTAATCACGGTCGGGCATCCCCAGCCCGCCGAAGCCGACGCTGGCGATGTGGCGGTCAGGCTGCTTGGCATCGACACCCACGCCGCCGCCGACGGGGCTGGCAAAGCCCGGCTCGGCCCACAACATGGCCAGATCATCGAGAGTCTTGGCACCCTTGATCCGCGCCAGCCAGGGCTGCGCCGGGGCAAGGCCAGCCGCTTCGATGGCGCTGGTATCGAGGTAGGTGCGATAGGTATCGAGGATGCGGCGCTCGTCACCCGAGAGGCTTGCGGCGGGCTTCGCCATCAGCTCGTCCATCAGCGCCTTGACGTCATAGGTGCTCTTTTCGCCCAGCAGGGTGAAGGCACCGATGCGGCTGAAATCGGACGGCAGCGGGTTGGCGTCGATCCAGCGCTTGTTGACATAGGCGTTGAAGTCATCGCCGGGCTTGATGTCACTGGCGAGCAGCAACGGATCGACACCCCAGTTGCCGAAGCTCATGGTCGGCAGCGCAGGCGCGGGCGTCTCGTCAGCGGCGTCAAGCAGCAGCTCGATCTCGCCCTCATGGTCGTGGCCCCCGTCATTGGCGAATGCGGGCGCTGCGGCGAGCGCGAGCAGGCTTGCGCCAAGCAGGGCTGCGGTCTTGTGGATCATGTCTGGTGTGTCCCCGGAAAAATGCTGCGGCAGAAGATCTGCGATGCGTCACACTAACGCCGCACAGCGCAAAGGGTTGCGGTTGGTCCGCCGCATCCCGCGTTTCGTCGAAAAGGTCAGGCGGCAGAGTCGGCGAATTGCAGCCGCGCGAGGCGTGCATAGAGCCCACCCGCCTTGCTCAATTCATCATGCGTGCCTTGCTCGACGATCCGGCCATCTTCCAGCACCACAATCCGGTCAGCTGCACGCACGGTGGCGAGGCGGTGGGCGATCACCAGCGTTGTCCGGCCCTGCATCAGCCCTTCGAGCGCTTGCTGCACCAATTGTTCGCTTTCGGCATCCAGCGCGCTTGTCGCTTCGTCCAGCAGCAGGATCGGCGCATCGCGCAGCAGCGCGCGGGCGATGGCGACGCGCTGTTGCTGGCCGCCCGAAAGCTGGGTTCCGCCCTCGCCGAGATAGGTGTCGAGACCTTGCGGCAGCGCGCGCAGGAAGGTTTCGGCATTGGCTGCGCGGGCGGCCTGCCAGATGTCCTCGTCCGACGCGTCCCACTTGCCGTAGCGCAGATTGTCACGCGCATTGGCGCTGAACAGCACCCCGTCCTGCGGCACCAGCGCAAGGCGTGCGCGGATTTCGGCTGGATCGGCACTGGTCAGCGGCACACCGTCCAGCCGGATCGTGCCGGCCTGCGGATCGTAGAACCGCTCGACCAGCTGAAAAATCGTCGACTTGCCTGCGCCCGATGGGCCGACAATCGCGATCGTCTCACCCGGCTCGATTTCGAGCGTGAAGTCCTTGAGCGCCGCCGTTTCGGGCCGCGCCGGATAGCGGAAGGTGACATTGCGGAACGAAAGACTGCCGCGCGCAGGCTCGGGAAGACGTTCGGGGCGGGCGGGGGCCGCGATATCGGGCTTGGCTTCGAGCAGTTCCGCGAGCCGGCTCGCCGCACCCGCGCCCCGCAGCAGATCGCCATACACCTCGGTCAGCGATCCCAGCGCGCCCGCCACGAGGCCGCCCGTCAGCACGAAAGCAGCAATGGTGCCGCCGCTGATCGTGCCTTCCGCCACCGCCAGCGCGCCGCGCCACATCACCAGCACCACCCCGCCGAACACCAGCAGGATCACCACCGAAGTCATCGCCGCACGCAGCAGAATCCGCCGCCGCGCGGTGCCGAACGTTTCCTCGACCACGCCCGCAAACCGCTCACCCTCGCGCTGCTGCTGCCCGAAGCTCTGCACGATCTTCATCGCCGAGAGCACTTCGGTGACATAGGCGCCAACGTCCGCAATGCGGTCCTGGCTGGAGCGCGAGACAGCGCGGATCTTGCGCCCGAAAAACACGATCGGCGCAATCACCAGCGGAATGCCGATCAGCAGGCCCAGTGTCAGCGACGGGGCGAGATAGACCAGCAGCCCGATCCCGCCGATCGCCGTCAGCGTGTTGCGCAGTGCGACAGAAACCGTGGTGCCGACCACATTTTCGATCACCGCCGTATCGCTCGTCATGCGGCTGGAGATTTCCTTGGGGCTGTTGACCTCGTAGAAGCCGGGCGAAAGGCGCAGCAGGTTTTGTTGCACTTTCAACCGGATATCGGCCACCACGCGCTCACCCAGCCAGCTCACGAAATAGAACCGAAGTGCCGTACCAATGCCGAGGATCACCACGATCATCAGCAGGTACTGGAACGCATGGCCGATATCGTCGGTGCTGGCAGCGCCGGTGAAGGCTTCGTCGATGATGACCTTGAACCGCCACGGAATCGCCAGCGTAGCAGCCGAGGTGATCACCAGCGCCAGCAGCGCGAAGGCGATCTCGCGCGGGTATTGCACCGCCGTGCCGAACACCATCTTGAGCGGCCCTAGCGTGCGCGGTTTGGCCTCGGGCTCGGCCTCGGCCACGGGCGTTGCCGCCTCGGCCGCCTGCTCGTCCGGGGTTTCGTCAAGGTCGCGCGTCTGGGGTTCGCCATGCATGATCGCAGCGCTCTAGCGGTGCGTGACATGAATTTCACGTGCAAAAAGCGTCTTGCCCGATCAGAGGCCACAGCCTTGCCACTCGGGCTGTATACAATTGTGCATTGCACAATGGCCGTTGAAGGCGCATCTGTAGGTACAAGGCGCCAAGGGATAAGGCGCCAGACCGTTCGTCGCCTGAGGTAAACCGATGCTTTATCACGCCTATGAGCTCCAGCGCAGCTGGATGAACAGCGCCAGCGCGCTCGCTTCGATCAGCGCCAATGTGCTGTCCAATCCCGCCAATCCGCTGTCTTACATGGGCATGGGGTCGATGGCAGGCCACGCGCTCGACGTGTTTGCCCATGCCACCGCGCATTACGGCAAGCCCGATTTCGGCATCACCGAGGTGGAAATCGACGGCAAACCCCATGCCGTGACAGAGCGTGTCGCCTTGAAGCGTCCCTTTGGCGATCTGCTGCACTTCACCATTGAAGGCGCCCCGACAGACCGGCCCCGCCTGCTGATCGTCGCCCCGATGAGCGGCCATTATGCCACCCTGCTGCGAGGCACGGTTGAACGCATGGTCGAAAGCGCCGACGTGTTCATCACCGACTGGGCCGATGCCAAGATGGTGCCGGCCGATGCAGGCCGCTTCGATCTCGACGAATATATCGATTACCTGATTGAATTCGCCGAACACGTTTACGACGATGCCGCCGGCCAGCGCATCCACATGATGGCGGTGTGCCAGCCGAGCGTTCCGGCGTTTGCGGCGGTCGCGCTGATGAACCTCCACAAATCGCCTGCAACGCCTGCCACGCTCACCATGATGGGCGGGCCGATCGACACGCGAGAATGCCCCACCGTCGTCAACAACATGGCGATGCAGCGCCCGATCGAATGGTTCCGCCAGTCAGTCATCGCCACGGTGCCGATGAAATATCCCGGCGCAGGCCGCCGCGTCTATCCGGGCTTCATGCAATTGAACGCGTTCATGTCGATGAACCTGTCGAGCCACATGATGAGCCATTACGAGATGTTCAAACACCTCACCGTGGGCGATGATGCATCGGCGCAGGCGACCAAGACCTTCTACGACGAATACCGCGCCGTGTGCGACATGACGGCGGAGTTCTACCTCCAGACCGTGGAAGAGGTGTTCCAGAAGCACTCGATCCCCAAGGGCGAGTTCCGCCACAAGGGCGAACTGGTCGACATCACCCAGATCACCGATACGGCCCTTCTGGCGATCGAGGGCGAGCGCGACGATATCTCCGGCCTCGGCCAGACCAAGGCGGCGCTCAAGCTGACGCCGAACCTGCCGGACGACAAGAAGCGGTATTACATGGCCGAAGGCGCCGGGCATTACGGCATCTTCAACGGCAGCCGCTGGCGCACCAAAGTCGCGCCGGTGGTGGAAGAATGGATCGCCGCGCACGCAGGCTAGAAAGCAATTGCGGGACGCGGGTCGCGGGGGCATTGTTGCCTGCGAAATCCCGTGCTTTCAAAAGGTCACGCCGATGCCCAGAGGTGCCATTGCGCTGATTGCCGCCGTGCTTGCCGCGCCTGCTGCGGCGGCAGAGCCCGCCTCGCCGCCCGATGATTCCGCCGTCATCGCCACCATCGCCGCGCTAGAGGCGGGGGACGTGGCCGAGGCGGAGTGGCTGGTGACGCAGGTGGGCGGCCTGCAATTCCCCGGCATCGCGATCCCTGACCGCAAGGCAGCGCTGCGGACGCTCGCGGGCTGCAAGGCCAAGGAGCAATCGCGCGGCACGGCGGCGGAATACACCTATGTCGTCTTCAACTGGCAATGCCGGGGCGAGACCTATACCGCCAAGATGATCCCCGAGGATGGTGGTCGCACCGTGGCGCTCGCCGATTTCCTGACCGAGGCCGAATACACGCAATCGGCCCAGCGCTTTCCGCGCCTACCGCCCCCTCCGCCGACCAGAATTCCGCCCCCGCCCATGGCGGTCACGCCCGAGGCGAAGGCACGCCAGGCGGCCCGCGACGCGGCCGAGATGGCGGGCAAGAAAGAGCTGGCCGGTCGTTTTGCCGAGGCCGTCATGCGCGGCGACCTCAGCGACTTCGCGCTGCGCCATCCGACTTATGCCACCACCACCTACGGCTTCACCGACCCCGTCACCAAGCGCGACTACATCGACCGCGTGTGGCGCGGCGAAGGCGATCTCGCAGAGGCCGGCAAGCAGGTGGCCGAGGCGGTCGTCCATGCCCGCAGCGAACTTGGCGCGCCCACCGGCTGGGCTTGCGAAGACGTGTTCCCCTATGTCGAATGCAGCTGGTCCTTCGATGATCCGGGCACCCGGCTGACCGCCAAACTGCACGTGTTCCGCAAGGACGAGCCTAACTGGGGCATCAGTGTCTTCAGCCTGCGCTACGAGACGGCAGCCAAGCTCGCCGAAGCCGAAAAGCGAGCGGCGCGATGATCCTTGGGCTGTCCTTGCTGGCTCTGCAGGCGCCCCCGGCTGCGGCGCAAGATGACTCACTGTGCGAAGCGCATGTCTTCCCGACCGATCAGGTGCAGGGCTTCACGCGGCTGGGGAACTATGGATTGCTGTCCGATCTGACTGCGGGCGGAGCGGTGCCCGAGGAGGCGATGCTGGCCAAGATCAAGGCCGATTCGCAATTCGCCATCGCATCGCACCTGTTCGGGCGAGAGGGGCGGCTGGCCGGATTCCGGTTCGTCGAACACCGCGAGCCGGTGGACGCGAAGGTATCCGTCAAACAGAAGACCCGCCTGACGGGATCGCAGCAGCCTTGCTATGTCGAGATTGTCGTGAACTACATTTCGTTTTCGGACAGCGCGCTGACCAAGGCGAAAGTCGGTGTCCACTTCGTGACCCGCGATTTCCGCGACCGGCCCGACAAGCCGGCGATCCGGATGCTGGGCGGGTCAGCGTTGCTTGCCCCCTATGTCAGCGAACGAACCTCACCCGATGCAGAGCCGGACGTCGATTTCGTCGGCGCCTATACCGAAGCCTTCGATGCGGCGATAACGCGGTTCTGGCAGCCCTGATTCAAGCAGCGGCTTACCCCTGCGCCCCTGCATTCTGGCGCCCGCGCTCCTGCACGGCGGCGCGGCGGGCTTCGACTTCTTCGGGGGCGACGGCGGAATTCGCCGCGCTTGACCGCGCCGCCTCCAGCGCCAGTCCTTCCCCGAAGCTGGCTGCATAGCCATCATCGATCAGCCGCTTGTAGTTTACCAGAAACGCGGGATCGATCCCGGCCATGTCGCCCGCCAGCTTGCGCGCCAGCGGGAGCAATCCGTCCGGCTCCGTGACATGGTTCACCAGTCCCCACGCATGGGCGGTCGCCGCGTCGAGGAAGTTGCCGGTGAAGGCGAGCTCCTTGGCGCGGCTGATGCCGATCATCCGGCTCAATTTCTGCGACAGCCCCCACCCCGGCACGATCCCGACCCGCGCGTGGGTATCGGCAAAGCGGGCATTGGTGCTGGCGACCAGCACATCGCAGGCGAGCGCGACTTCAAAGCCGCCGGTGATCGCAACGCCGTTGATCGCGCCGATCACGGGCTTGCGGCACAGCTCGATCGCTTTCACCGGATTGTCCGCCGGATCGGTGGCATTGGCACTGCCGAGCGCGCCCGCCTCGCTGCCGAGTTCCTTGAGATCGAGCCCTGCGGTGAAGGCCCGCTCCCCCGCTCCGGTCAGGATCACCGCCCGCACCGCGTCATCCGCATCGACCGCGCGCATCACTTCGGCCAGCCGTTTGCGCAGCGCCCGGTTCAGCGCGTTCATCGCCTTGGGGCGGTTGAGAGTGACGGTGGCGATAGCACCCTCCACTTCGAGCAGGATCACGTCGTCACTCATCACAATCTCCAATCAATCGACCCGCGCCCGTGTTCTTCCAGAAATGCATTGGCCTGGCTGAACGGACGTGACCCGAAGAAGCCGTTATGGGCCGATAGCGGGCTGGGATGGGCCGAGGTCAGCACAAGATGCTGGCTTGCACGGCCCAAGGCTGGCACCCGGCTCGCCTTCTTCTTCGCATGAGAGCCCCACAGGATGAACACGGTCGGCTCTGCGCGCTCCGCCACGGCAGCAACACAGGCGTCCGTGACCGCATCCCACCCGCGTCCGGCATGGCTGCCCGCCTGCCCGGCCTCGACCGTCAGCGTGTTATTGAGCAGCAGCACCCCTTGCCGCGCCCACGCGGTGAGATCGCCGGTCTGGGCGCGGGGCAAGCCGCAATCGGTCTCCAGCTCCTTGTAGATATTCACGAGGCTTGGCGGCGGCCGCACGCCTGCCTGCACCGAGAAGGCCAGCCCGTGCGCCTGCCCCGGCCCGTGATAGGGGTCCTGGCCCAGTATCACGCAGCGCACCTCGGGCAGCGGGGTCAGTGCGAGCGCTGCCAGCCGTGTGCCGCGCGGGGGAAACACCTGCTTGCCCGCGGCTTCTTCCGCCTTCAGCCAGCCGCCCAATTTGCGCGCCTCGGGCGTGGCCAGCACGGGTTCGAGCGCCGGGCGCCAGCTTTCGGGGATCGTTTCACTCGCCATGGGGCCAAACCTACACGCGCTGCCGCCCCGCGCCACTCGCCCCTTCCCCTCTTTCCCCAATCGGCGTAGGGCGACCAGCATGGCAGTGCATTTTCACGAGGAAGACCTCCCCGCCGGCGTCCTCACCGGCAATAGCGCAATCGCGGTCGATACCGAGACCATGGGCCTTATCACCCTGCGTGACCGGCTGTGCGTGGTACAGCTTTCGGACGGCACGGGCGACGAACATCTCGTGCGCTTCAATCCGGGCAGCAGCTATGACGCGCCGAACCTCAAGGCGGTGCTGGGCGATCCGTCGCGCCAGAAGATCTACCATTTCGGCCGGTTCGATCTCGCCGCGATCCAGCATTACCTTGGCGTAATGGCCGGGCCGGTGTTCTGCACCAAGATCGCCAGCAAGCTGGTGCGCACCTATACCGACCGCCACGGCCTGAAAAATCTGGTCGAGGAACTGCTCGGGGAAAGCATCTCCAAGCAGCAGCAATCCTCCGACTGGGGCGGGCCGGTGCTGTCCGATCCGCAGCGCGATTACGCCGCGAGCGACGTGCGCTATCTCCACCGCCTGCGCGATGAACTGACCGTGCGGCTGGAGCGTGAAGGGCGGATGCATCTGGCGCAGGCGTGTTTCGACTTCCTCCCCACCCGGGCGCTGCTCGACATCGCCGGCTGGCCCGAGAGCGACATCTTCAGCCACATGTAAGCCCAGAGTAAGGACGCCGCAGGCACACGCGCATTATGGCCCCTGCCGAAACCCGCATCGAAACGTCCGAGGCCCGGCTCCTTCGCGGCCGCCGCCAGCATTTTGCTGCGCCGGGCGGATCGCATGACCGGCTGGTGCGCTTTCTGGCGCGTGCCTTGCCGATGGGTGTGGGCGTGATTGCGGCTCTGATGATCATCACGCCTCTCAGCCCGCGCGGCGAAGTCAGCTTCCTGCTCGATCGCAACAAGGTGGCGCTGATCGACGAGCGCCTGTCGGTCGACAATGCGATGTATCGCGGACGCGACAATCAGGGCCGCCCGTTCTCGTTGCTGGCGGGCGAGGCGGTGCAACGCTCCAGCGCGGAAGGGCTGGTGCGGATGCAGGACCTGGTGGCGCAATTGCTGCTCACCGAAGGCCCGGCGCGGCTCAGTGCCGAGGGCGGGGTTTACGATATCGATGCCGAAACCGTGACCGTCGACGGGGCAGTGCGCCTGACCGCCTCTGATGGCTATGCGATGGTGGCGCGCGGGGTGTCGGTCGATCTCAAGGCGCGCACGATGCAGGGCGATGCCGGCGTTTCGGGCGAGGTTCCGGCCGGGACTTTCTCCGCCAACACCATGCGCGCCGATCTTTCCGCACGCACGATCACGCTTGAAGGCGATGCACGCCTGACCATGATCCCCGGCCAGTTGAGGATGCCGTGATGCCCCAGCCTTCTGCCAAACGCCCCCCGCTTGTCCGTCTTGCTCTGGTCTGGGGCATGGGCGGCTTTGCCCTGACCGCGATGCTGGCAGGCGGCATGAACCTTGCCGCACAAGGCATCGCCCGCCACGATTCGCGCGCGCCGGTGACCTATGACGCGGGCAAGTTCGTGCTCGACGACCGCAACAACCAGGTGATCTTCAGCGGCGGAGTCATCGTCAACCAGGCGGGCTTGCGCATCCAGTCCGACCGGATGCTGGTGAACTTCACCGACGGCGGCAATCTGGAGATCCAGCGCATCACCGCCACCGGCGGCGTTACCATCACCCGCGGGGACGAGCGTGCCAGCGGCGATAATGCGATCTACGACTTCAACCGCCGGATCATCACCATGGCGGGCAATGTTGCCTTGCGCCGGGGAACCGACACGCTCAACGGCGGGCGGCTGGTGATCGATCTCAACAGCGGGCTTTCAACCGTGGACGGGGCGGCATCGGGCGGAAGCGCGGCCACTCCGGGGGCGCCATCGGGCAAGGGCCGCGTCACCGGCACCTTCGCGGTGCCGCAGAAAAGTCAGTAAGCGTTGTCGTGCTTGAGCACCATCACGGTGCGCAGCACGATGCCGATATCGCGCCGCAGTGACCAGCCCGCGATATATTCCAGATCCGACTGCAAACGGTCGGTAAGATCCTTCTCCACCTCGGTCGCGCCGCGATGGCCGCGCACCTGCGCCAGCCCCGTCAGCCCCGGCTTGAGGCAGTGACGCTGCCAGTATTTGCGATCGACTTCCCAGAAGAACTTGTTGTTCGCGCGTGAACCCAGCGCGTGCGGGCGTGGGCCGACAATCGACATATCGCCCTTCAGCACGTTGATGATCTGCGGCAGTTCATCGATGCTGGTGCGGCGGATGAAGGCACCGATGCGGGTAACGCGGTCATCATCGCGCGATGCCGAGCGATCGCCCGCATGATCGAGCTTCTCCTCGCGCATCGAGCGGAACTTGAACATGTCGAAGAACTGGTTGCCGCGGCCAAGGCGGCGCTGGATGAACAGCACCGGGCCGCCATCTTCCAGCTTGATCAGGATCGCCACCACAAGCAGCAGCGGCGACAGCGCCAGCAGCGCGCCGCCTGCCACCGCGACATCGAAAGCGCGCTTCAGGATACGCGCGCGCAGGCCCAGCGGTCCGGTCGATACCACCAGTGTTGTCCGATCAAGGTCGTCATAGCGATGCACGCCGACGGCGCCGAGGCTGTGCGCAGGCTCGCTGACGATCTCGCCATAGACACCGGCTGATTTGAGCAGGAAGGCCCATTCCTCACGACGGTCACGCGGACAGCTGACCACCACCTGGTCCTGATTGCGCAGCAGCTTGCCGAGCCGGTCAAGCATGAAAGGATCATGGCTACCGGGATCGAGGCTGTATTCGGCTGCCGAAATCCGGTCCGCCCCTTCGATCAGGAAGCTTGATCCGCCGTCATCGATAACCAGCCGGTTGGTGACGCGCCCACCCCAGCGCTTCTGAATCAGCACCTCGACCGCCCGCCGCAGCATCACCACCAGCGCCGCCGAGAACAGCAGCCCCAGCGTCACCGAAGCGCGCGAGAAATCCTGGTTGGTCTTGGTGTAAAAGCCGAGGAAGTTGATCAGCGCGGCCGAAACCAGCAGCGCAATCACCGCCTTGCGCGCGGCGAACAACCAGTCGCTCAGCGCCTTGACCCCGTAGGAGCCGTTATACAGCGCGATGGTGAAATACACCGGCAGCATGGCCTGCGCCGCGAGCATCGTGCGCGGCTCCCACCACCGGCCTTCCCACACCAGGGCCGCCAGCGCAAAACCGAGATTGAACAGCGCCCCGTCGGTCAGCAACATGAGGGCATAGGCCCTCAGCCGCCGCCGTTCGAGCGACGGCGCGACTTTGCTTTCGACCGCCTGATGCCGAACTGATTCCAGTAGTTTCGGCGTGACGCGATTCATCGAAGACCTTCCCCCAAAGGTGCGACCCCCGGTGGCATACCTACGGCTCTTACAGTTTTAAACGCATTTTGTGCGACTGCGAAATGCAGTTTGTCACATTTTGCTACCGCTTCGCAGCAAATCGGCCAATTTCAGCCAGCTCCTGCGCCAGCAGCAGCTCGGCTGACTGGCTGTTGGCGAGCAAACTGCGGTGCAGCGCGGTCAGTCGCGGGATCAGGCGGTCAAGCCGTGTATCGCGGCTCGCCCGTGCAGCGGGCATGGTCCAGCGCTTGAACTGGATGCCGATGTCGCGCTTCTCCTTGAAGAAGATGCCGAGCCGCATTTCCGCGCCCTTGTCGATCTGGTCGAACTGCCCGCGCGGGCCGAGATAGGCGGCGATCTGGGCCAGCTGCGCCGCGCGCCGTTCCAGCGCCAGCGCGACGCCGACCGGGTTCAGCCCCAACTCGCGCATCCGCTTGATCTCGCCTGCAATCTTGCCAAGCTCCCCGCCCAGCACCGCGTTGACCAGGGGGGCAAAGCCGTCCTCCTCGGTGGCGGCACCGATGGCGGCGTAATCCTCGGGCGTGGCGGGACGCGGGGCCTGCGGGTCGGCATCGCAATAGAGCGCCAGCTTGCTGACTTCGGACTGCGCCAGCCGCACGTCGAGCCCGGCTGCGCGCGCGATCCGCTCGGCCAGATCGCCGCCAAGCCTGAGGCCCGCCGCATCGGCCATCGCCCGCACCGCGCTGGCCACCGCCGAAAGATCGGGCTGGTGGAACATCGCCACCAGCGCATCCTTGCGCTTTTCGAGCAGCTTGGCCGTGCGCGATTTGTCCGTGGCAGAGGTCGCGACAATGATCACCGGCGCGGCCTCGCCCGCGCCTGCCTCGGCGGTTTCGATCAGGAATTGCAGCGCGTCATGGGCATCGTCACCGCTCGCCCGCACCCAGATATGGCGCGCACCGCCGAACAGCGAGGTCGAGCGAGCCTCGTCACCCAGCAAGGCGGGATCGCGGCGCAGATCGGCGCCCGCCAGTTCCACCCGCTCGCCCGCATCGGCCAACGCCTCGGCGACGCGGTTGGCAGCCGCGCTCGCGCCTGCCTCGTCCGGGCCGCAGAAGAAGAAGATACGCGCATCACGCGCCGCAGGCGGAGGCCCGCGCAGGAAGTCCTTGTGGGTCGCCTTCACGGCTGGGCGGTGCGGGATGACGCGGCCTGAGCCCTCAGCGTCACCGCCACCTGCGTCGCGATCCGGTCAGCCACATCCACCGCGAGGTTTTCCAGCGCCTTCTGCTCGGCGGCGATGGTGGCATATTCGGAGGAAACCACATCGATCCCCGCGTCCGAACCCGCCGTCGCATCGAGCAGCACTGCGCCATTCGCCAGTTCGATCAACTGGTAACGCGCCCGCAGGATGCGACGTTCACGGCTGATGGTGTCATCGTTGAGCACGCCCAGCGCTTCCAGCGAATCGTCCAGCCGCACATCGAGCCGGTAGAGCGGTGCCGCCTGCCCTGCTACACCGAGCCGTGCGTCGAGCGCGTTCTTGACCAGCCACCCGCCGCGCCCCTGAATCGCGGTCACATCGACCGCGGCGATGCCTTGCGCGGTCGCAGCGCTCGCCCCGCCGGCATACATCGGCGAAAGGCCGCAACCGCTAAGGGCCAGCAAGGCCAGAAGGGCAAGAATGATCCGCATCAGGTAACGATATTCACCAAACGGTCGGGAACGACAATGATCTTGCGAATAGCCGCGCCATCGACCGAGCGTTGCAGATTGGCCGATGCCAGCGCCAGCGCCTCCAGCGTGTCCTTCGATGCCCCCTTGGGCGCGGTCACGGTGTCGCGCAGCTTGCCCATGTGCTGGATCGCGATGGTGACTTCGTCATCGACCAGCAGCGCCGGATTAACCTCGGGCCAGGAGGATTCGGCGACCAGTCCGATCCCGAGCCCGTAGGTCGCCCGCGCCTCTTCCGCGAGGTGCGGCATCATCGGCGACACGAGAATGGCGAGCTTGCGGATCGCATCCGATCGGGTGGAGGACAGCGGCGCCTTTTCGACCGCGCCGACCAGTTCGTAGATGCGGGCGACCGCCTTGTTGAAGCTCAGCGCCTCGATATCCTCGGCGACAGCGGCGACGGTCTGGTGGAGCTTGCGGTCCAGCGCCTTGTCATATTCCGCATCGGCCCCCGCACCGCCCGCGCCGCGTTGGGCGAACAGCCGCCACAAGCGCTGGACGAAGCGTGCGCAGCCTTCGATCCCGGCATCGGACCACGGCAGGTCGCGTTCCGGCGGGCTATCCGACAGCATGAACCAGCGCACCGCATCCGCGCCGTGGCGGGCGATGATCGCATCGGGATCGACGACGTTCTTCTTCGACTTCGACATCTTGATGACGCGGCCGACCTCGACCGGAGCGCCATCGGCGAGCAGGGTCGCGCCTTCGGAGGTGCGGTCGATCTCCTCGGGGCCGAAGAACACCGGCACGCCGCGGGTGGCATCGATGCGGCTATAGGTCTCGTGCGTCACCATGCCTTGCGTGAACAGCGCGGCAAACGGCTCCTTCACAGTGATCTTGCCGATGTGGGCGAGCGCCCGCGTCCAGAACCGCGCATAGAGCAGGTGCAAAATCGCGTGCTCGATGCCGCCGATATAGTGCTGCACCGGCATCCACTTGGCGACCTCTTCGGGGTCGAACGGACGGTCGGCGGGCTGGCTGGCGAAGCGCAGGAAATACCACGAGGAGTCCACGAAGGTGTCGAGCGTATCGGTCTCGCGCAGCGCGGGCTTGCCGCTGATCGGGCAGGTGGTGTGCTTCCATGTGGGGTGGCGATCGAGCGGATTGCCCGGCTCGCTGAAATCGATGTCCTCGGGCAGCACCACCGGCAGCTGGTCCTTGGGCACCGGCACCGGGCCGTGATCGGCGCTGTGAATGATCGGGATCGGCGTCCCCCAATAGCGCTGGCGCGAAACGCCCCAGTCGCGCAGCCGCCACACGGTGCGACCCTCGCCCCAGCCGCCCTCTTCGGCGCGGGTGATGACTTCGGCCTTGGCGGCTTCGACGCTGAGGCCGTCGAGGAAACCAGAGTTGACGATCACCCCGTCGCCCGCCTCGGCCTCGCCCTCGAAGGGGTCGCCCGCGCGCGCTGGATCGGCGGCGACCACGCGCAGGATCGGCAGTTCGTATTTGGTGGCGAATTCGAAGTCGCGCTGGTCATGCCCCGGCACGCCCATCACCGCGCCGGTGCCGTATTCCATCAGCACGAAGTTGGCGATGAAGACCGGGAGCGTCCAACCGCTATCGAACGGGTGCAGGACTTCGTAGCCGGTATCATAGCCCAGCTTCTCCTGCTTCTCCATTTCGGCGGCAGTGGTTCCGCCCTGCTTGCACTTGGCAATGAATGCAGCGGCGTCAGGTTGATGGGACGCGACCTCAAGCGCAATCGGATGGTCCGGCGCTACAGCAACGAAGCTCGCACCAAAGATCGTGTCGGGCCGGGTCGAATAGACCTCGATCGGCTCCATGAGCGGCGTCAGCGGTTCGAACTTGAAGGTGAGCCCCTGCGACTTGCCGATCCAGTTCTCCTGCATCAGGCGAACCTTCTCGGGCCAGTCTTCCAGCTTGCCCAGACCCTCCAGCAGATCATCGGCAAAGTCGGTGATCTTCAGGAACCACTGGTTGAGCTTGCGCTTCTCGACCTCGGCACCAGAACGCCAGCCCTTGCCGTCGATCACCTGTTCATTGGCGAGCACGGTCATGTCGACCGGGTCCCAGTTGACGGTCGATTCCTTGCGGTAGACGAGGCCCGCTTCATACAGGTCGGCGAACAGCGCCTGTTCGTGGCCGTAATATTCGGGATCGCAGGTGGCGAATTCGCGGGTCCAGTCGAGCGCGAAGCCGATGCGCTGCAACTGCGCCTTCATCTGCGCGATGTTCGCCCTCGTCCACCCGCCCGGATGCACGCCCTTTTCCATCGCGGCGTTTTCGGCCGGCATCCCGAAGGCGTCCCAGCCCATCGGGTGCAGCACTTCAAACCCGCGCATCTTCTGGTAGCGCGCCAGCACATCGCCCATCGTGTAGTTGCGCACATGGCCCATGTGGATGCGCCCCGAGGGGTACGGGAACATCTCGAGGATGTAGCTCTTGGGCTTGGCGCTGTTCGAATCGGCGGTGAATGTCCCGCCATCCGCCCAGGCACGCTGCCAGCGCCCGTCAGCCACGGCGGGATCGAAACGCGTATCAGTCATGGAAACTTTTCCGAACGAGGGGCGGCGTTAAGAAGCGAGAGCCTGGCGGCGCAGATCGCGCGCCTTGGTGAGGATGATGTCCTCAAGCTTCTGCACGGTGGCTGCCTGCACCGGGGCTTCGACCCAGTTGCCGCCTTCGTTGACCTGACGGCTCGCCGCCACCCGCAGCGCATCGGCGCGCAGATCCTGATCGAGAATCGTCACGGTCAGCTTGACCCGTTCGGTCGGGTTGGTGGGGTTGGCGTACCAATCGGTCACGATGACACCCCCGGCACTGTCAGCCTGCAGCAGCGGCGCAAAGGCCACTGTGTCGAGCGCCGCGCGCCACAGATAGGCGTTCACGCCGATGGTGTTGAGCTGCGCCGCCGACAATTCGGTGCGCGGACGACCGCCGCCGCCACAGGCGCTGAGGCCGATCAAGGACGCACCCAGCAGCGCATATCCGAGAGTGCGGCGGAACGCCGGGCGGAGAAGGGCGGAATTGGCGCGTGTCACAGCCGTGTAATCCTCATTATTGGTCGCAGGGACGCTATCATGCCCCTATAACTGCCAACACCCATGCGGCAAGCATCATCCGCGAGGTTTGCAGGCAGGAACAGCCCTGCATGGCCCCCGCGGGCCTTTATGCAGCCTGAATTCGTCACGACTCGCAAGGATATGTGTGCATGGTGCCACAGGTTGGCGCGGAATCCGGTTCCCCTGCGGCAAGGCCATTGCGCGTGAGCACCTTAGGCCTATCACTTAGTTACCAACAAACCGCGACTCATGTGCGGTTCAGGTAAAACATGGTTGGGCAGGCAGCCCAGATCGTGAAAAACAGGGAAACGGATCGCAAAATGGCATCGCAGCGGGACAGGACAGCAAAGGCGCAGCGTTCGCTGCGGTCGTTTGCCCCTTACGCGCTGCTGTGCGGCGCGCTGTCTCTGGCTGTGCCGAGCGCAGGTCTTGCGCTGGCAGGTGACATGGTGCCTGCGCGCACGGCAGCATCGCTCGATGCGCTGGGTCTGCGGATGTTCACTCCTGCATCGGTCGATCCCGAACTTGCCGCCCGCGTGGCTGACAAGCTGCGGGCGCGCGGCGTGCATTTCACGCCAGCCCGGGCAACCTCGATGGCTGGCAATCGGACTGTGACGGTCGCGGTGCGCGTCGATGACGACACCGCCCGGGCGATTTCGGTGCGCAAGCCGCTCGAAGCAGTGTCAGGCCGCGGGCTTGGCCTTGCCGGGCTTGAAGCGAGCAGGTTCCAGCTCGGCTCGGCGCGCGGCTATCAGAGCTTTACGCGTTCGGTCGATCTGTCGGCCAATGTGCGCAACCTGTCGCTGCCCGATCTGGCGCAGTTTGAACCGGCCCGCCCCAAGGCCGAAGACAAGCCGAGCCGCCTGCAGCCGCGGATCGAGCTGGAAGATCGCCAGATTGCCGGCCGTTCGCCCAATACCCTCGATTCTTCCGCCGCGCAGACGGTGGACGTGGGCGGCAGCTTCCGCCTCTCGCCCAATCTCAACGTGACAGCGGGCGTGCGCTATTCGCAGGAACGGGAGCGGCTCGATCCGCTGACCAATTCGGTGCAGGATAGCCAGGCCGTTTACGTCGGCACCCAGATCAAGTTCTGATCCGCACTGCAATGACACGCCGTTGTGCGGTCGTTGTCTGGGCATTGTGCAGGCGTTAAGCAGGCATTGCAGGGTCGATGCCGCCCCGTCGTAACCGCCACGGCATAGCTATTCCCCGCTTCCCTTGACCCTACGGCAAGGGTAGGTTGATCGCGAAAAACGCAATTCAGATCAGGGGAAAAGTCTATGGGCCGGGTAGCAATCGTCACCGGAGGAACGCGCGGAATCGGGGAGGCCATCTGCAAGCGGCTCCAGCGGCAGGGCCACACCGTCATCGCCAATTACGCCGGAAACGACGAAAAAGCGCGGGCCTTTACCGAAGCAACCGGCATTCCCGCAAGGCGCTGGGACGTGGGCGATTACGAGGCGACCCAGGCAGGCTGTGCCGCCGTGGCAGATGAGTTCGGCCCGGTCGATATCGTGGTCAACAATGCCGGGATCACCCGCGACGGTACCCTGCACAAGATGAGCTTCGAAGACTGGAACGATGTCATGCGCATCAACCTCGGCGGGTGCTTCAACATGGCCAAGGCCACGTTCCCCGGAATGCGCGAACGCGGGTGGGGGCGGATCGTCAACATCGGCTCGATCAACGGGCAGGCGGGGCAGTACGGGCAGGTCAACTACGCCGCTGCCAAGTCCGGTATCCACGGCTTCACCAAGGCGCTGGCGCAGGAAGGTGCGAAGTTCGGGGTGACGGTCAATGCCATCGCACCGGGCTATATCGACACCGACATGGTCGCAGCCGTCCCCGCGCCGGTGCTGGAAAAGATCGTCGCCAAGATCCCTGTCGGCCGCTTAGGCATGGCCGAGGAAATCGCCCGCGGCGTTGCCTTCCTGACCTCCGAGAACGGCGGCTTCATGACCGGCTCGACCATGAGCATCAACGGCGGCCAGCATATGTATTGAGGCGCGCAGCCGAGTAGCGCAGCTACGAGGCGGCAGCGCGCCGCGCGGCCAGCGAGCCGGCGGACCTCAGTCCGCCGAACCCGTCTGACGTCAGGCCTGCCGCTTTGCCGCAGGCCCCTCTTCGACTAAACCGCACCCATGCGCCTAACCCTCGCCTTCGCTGCCGCAGCCATGCTCGGAATTCTGTTCGGCGGCTATCTATGGCTCGCGGGATCCGCCGTGGTGATCGACGAGACAGGCGGCGTGGAGAGCACCTTTGTCACCACCTCGGATGGCAGGGAGCAGCCGCTCTATCGGGTGTGGAGCGGGGTCTTCTACACCATCCCGCGCCTCGAAGGGACAATAGAGGTGCGGTGCGCCAACGGGTCACGCGCCCGCAGCGGCTACGTGACCCGCCATTGGCATACCCGCATCCGGGTGACCGGAAGCACACCCTGCGCCCGGCTGCTCGACGAATAGCAGGGCTCAGGGGCCGCCCGCTTCAATCGAACACAATCCCCACCACCTTCCATGCGCCATCTTCCCAGGCCACAGAGAGGCTCTCGGTC
>Ga0209812_10000545_pt1 | contig 33627 bp, 23 predicted proteins | sample JI71714BDNA_FD_187502 | JGI IMG/M metagenome (GOLD analysis project Ga0209812, IMG submission 187502) | Wastewater effluent complex algal communities from Wisconsin, to seasonally profile nutrient transformation and Carbon sequestration -... | ecosystem: Engineered > WWTP > Effluent > Algae...
CAAAGGCGAGTTTTTTTTGTTTCCGTCGGGAAGATGACTTTTAAGCGTTAAGAAGACAAAACAGCGGCGGCATTTTTTGTTTACTTTTTTTTGCTGAAGAAAAAAAGTATAACTGAACGATCCTGAAAGGTCAAGCATAGCAATGCGAGAAGTGAAGGCACCTGACAAGGGTGGGAAAGCCGGCTCGAGACAAATAGTTAAATCGAATCATAATCCTTGAGTCTATAAACAATGCTCATTTGAAAATATTTCATTTATCCCATTTTATTTTAACTCTCCAAGTATTTCTACCTACCAAACCTCCTAGTATTTATACGCTTTCCCACTATTCTGAATAGTAAGATATTTGCATTGTAAATAAAAAATAATTGACTGAAGGGCGGATGCTGAAAAGCCTACAAGTGCGCTGTCTAGGCAGCGCACTTGTAAACAGAGTAGGCGTTATTACGAAAAAATAAATATTATGGTGCACGTATTACATCCTGTAGTTCAGGAATTAGTAGATCTTATCCAGAAAAACAACTGGGCCGCTGACTTCCAAACAGCGATTGATAATGCTAGAAAATATGATATCAAAGACCTCGATGATATCCACAATCTAGACGACTATCTCGCTTATATCAATACATTTTTGCGATGGCTGCCCGAAGAAAATGAAACAGGCACCGTCTTTTACAACAAAACATGTAAGCTTCATTTTATCCTAGACCAAGACCCGATCAAAAAATATCAGAATGCCATCCTGCCACATGATCATGCACCTGAGTTGACACCACTGTCAGCTTGGTTGGTGAGGTATTGCAAAGAGTTCGGTCGATTTATGGATACGCCTGAGTCCCTTACGGAAGAATCATTGAAAACTTTTTATGCATCTCCAGCATTCAATATGCATGAATATATCCAACCACATGGCGGATGGAAAACCTTCAATCAATTTTTTGCCCGCAATTTTAAACCAGGTTATCGTCCCATCGCTGCCATATCAGACCCTACAGTCATCGTATCACCTGCCGATTCTACCTTTGATGGACAGTGGGAGATACGTAAAGATTCGCACGTCACGGTAAAAAACCTTCACTGGAAAATCGAAGAACTGATGGAAGGGAGCCCATACAAAGACCGCTTCGAAAATGGCATCTTTATGCACGCTTTCCTAGGTCCCAATGACTACCATCGCCAACATGCACCTGTACAAGGTACCGTTCTAGAAGCTAGAGTCATACCAGGTCAAACCTATCTACAAGTAGTTATAGACGCACCGACTACCGCCGAGAAAGGTGGTCGATCATTCTTAAGACCTAGCCGTACCTTTGACGCACCCGATGATGCAGGTTACCAATTTGCCCAAGCGCGTGGTCTGATCGTACTAGATACGCCCATTGGTTTGGTGGCGGTGCTTCCTATCGGCATGTGTCAGGTATCTTCCGTCATTCTCACCGCAGAAGTAGGCAAAACGATGCGCAAAGGTGAAGAACTATCCTACTTTCAGTTTGGCGGTTCCGATGTGATTTTGCTTTTTGAGTCATCTAGCAATGTAAGCATCACGGCGCAGATGGGCGTACATTATAAGGTAGGGACTAGGATTGGGCAGGCTTTTCCTGTGGTGTGAGGAGGGATGGCAATGAGTGGAATTGCATTATTTAGGTGGTTCATTTATTTTTAATCATATTTGGAATTTGAGAATCCTAGTAAGATTAATTATTTTTGCTTTTTATTATTAGTCTACCTTCAGTCTCAATTATTATATAAATAAAGAAATGATAACAGTAATCACAGATAAACAAGAAATAATTAAACTGCATAAAAAGTTCCACGAAAAACTCGATATTTTTATGACAAGCTATGTAGATTGTATGGTTGGCTATCCAAGTGGAAGTTTTAAAGACAGGGTTAAGTACTCAAGAGAATTGAATATTTGGCTTTCACATGGAGAGCATGAAAATAAGTTTTGGAACGGTTTTGGAGTTGGCGAACCGATTGAAGGAAGAAATAACTCTCTAATTGGAGAAATAAATTTCCCTAAGGAAGGTAACTATAGACGAATTGCAGGGGCATTTGGAATAGAAGATAATGGTAATATTTTAGTTTTGCATCGCGGAAAAATTGGTGGAGGAAAACCAGGAATAGGTAAAAATTATTTTACTGACAATTTCAGAGGAGATTTTGTAAAAGCAATTGATGGAAATAAAGAAACAAATTTTTGTTTAGTGGGAGAATTAAACTCGAACCATTTTCCAAGACAAGTTTCAATTTTTATTAATGAAATTTTTAGGGTAAAAAAACTTGAAGAAGGTGAAAAATCTCTTGACTTTGGCTATTTAAATGACTTCAATTATACTAAAGAGCATTTCGGAAATTCAGTTACTGAGTTAAATGAACCTTTAGTAATTGATCGAACTCATGGAATTGTTGTTAATGCCTTAGCTAATGAACTTATACTTAAGAAATTTAAAATTGGAAATGATAGAAATCGGGACTTATTTATATATAACAACAGCCAAATAACCTTCTTATTTGAAGTAAAAACAACTTCTTCAACACAATGCCTTTATTCCGCAGTTGGGCAATTACTTATTTATAGTATTCCAATTAAAAACCAAGTGAGATTAGTAGCTGTCTTACCAGAAAAGCTAAGTAGAAGTGTAACTAATAGACTTGCAACGCTGGGAATTGAAGTTTTATACTTTCATTGGAACGAAGATAAACCAAAATTTATTGACATCGATAATTTACTTGAAATAAAAATATCTAATTAAAATTTATATATTAGGAGTTGTATCTGTAGATTTTAATCCTAAAATACCTTATCACAATATAAAGACATACATAATAAAAATTTAAATTAATAAACATTGTTACTGATTGGAAAAATAGAAATACAATACATTATGTACATTTTTATAATAACATTAATATTTATATTTATTTTTGACATTTAGTAGTAGAGAAGATGATAATTGGATGGTTTTTTAATTGTCGTTACTTTATATTTTGTTATATTTTAAAGTACTCAATACAATATATTTTCGTGTAAAATTTGAAATAATAAATTAAATAAAATGGAAAACCCAGAAGAATTATTAGTATCGAAACTGGTATTACCTATAATAAAAGACTTAGTATTACCAAAAATTCAAGCAGTATTTAGTAAATTTAATTTTTTAAGTATCAACCAACAAAAGGTTGAAGACAACTTTGATAATTATCTTATTCAACGATATGAGAAATTTTTCATTATTGATACTTTAGTATTTCCAAATAAGCAAACTATTTTAGATGTCTTATACCAACCCTTAACACTGACTTGTGAAGATGGTAATCGAAAATCTAAGGTTGAAATACAAATAGATGGCTATCCTGAAGAATTTATTCCTAAATATATGCGAGTAATTATCGAAGATACAGCAGGCATGGGGAAATCTACAATTACAAAAAAGTTATTTCTGTCTATAATTAGGGATAAAAAGGGAATTCCTATTCTCATTGAATTAAGCCAACTTAATAAAAAAAACAGTGTTCTTAAAGAAATTCAAAATCAACTTTCACCAATTGGTTCAAAGTTGAGTCAAGACTTTGTCCTTAAATTAATTGGTGAAGGTGATTTTATCTTTCTATTTGATGGTTTTGATGAAATAGCATTAGATGATAAAGAATATGTAATTAGAGAATTACATAAATTCATAGAAAAAGCAAATAATAATTATTTTCTTTTGACTTCAAGACCAGAAGACTCCTTGGCATCTTTTGGTGATTTTCAAAAATTCAATGTAAAACCATTGAAAAATAATGAAGCATTTAATTTACTAATAAAATATGATATCTATAGCTACTATCCAATATCCAAAAAATTAATTAAACAATTAAAAGAGAATCCTGCAGATTCACTTCAAGAGTATTTAAGTAACCCATTTTTAGTTTCTTTGCTTTACAAGTCGTATGAATTTAAAAAGGACATTCCGATCAAGAAAAGCCAATTTTATCAACAAGTTTATGACGCTCTTTTTGAAACTCATGATTTATCGAAAGAAGGTTATTTAAAAAGAGACAAATACAGTAACCTTCACATGGATGACTTTGAAAGAGTACTAAGACATATTGGTTATTTTACATCCATAGAAAATAAAGTAGAATACGATAAAAACACAATTATTAAATTTATTGATAAAGCAAAAAAATATTTAAGTGATATTAGTTTTAGATCAAGTGATTTTTTAAATGATTTAATTAAGACTGTACCTATCTTTAAAAAGGAAGGGAACTACTACAAATGGGGTCATAAGTCTCTTCAGGATTATTTTGCTGCTAAATTCATATGGATTGATTCAAAAGAATCACAACTTGACATCCTTGAGAAAATGTATTTCGACCCTAACGTTAAAAGATTTTACAATTTGTTGACTGTATATTTTGAATTAGATCCACATCGTTATGAAAATACCATTTTATTTTGGGCATTATCAGATTTTAAAAAATTTGTATCGTCAAACTATAATGGGTGGAATAAAAAAGATAAAATAGTAAAAACACGAATAGAAAATCATTATAACAAATCATGTTATATAATAATTGCAAAAAAAGATCACTTCGAAATAATACGTTCAGCAATATCAGATAAATATGGTGAAGTTCATGAGTATTACAGAAAAAAAATAGAAGCTGAAACTTCAACTGAAACATTTAGAAACACCACCTTCAATTACTTTGATGAAGCTAAAGTTGTTTCTTTAACTTTCATTAGTTTTGACTCGGTAAAAAACACAATAATTAGCTTGATTAGTACAACGCACCCAGAAATAGCAGAATTTAGAACTCATAAAGTCAACTTAAATAAGATGCCATCATTGTTAGTTGAAGATTCTATTTACCATTTAGATGACAATAAATCAAACGTATTAAATAAGGTTGGAGTTTTTGAGACTACCAATGACCTAATAATGAGTGATTATGTATTTAAATTTGATCCTGCTTTAAAGAAATTAGATGAAATTAATATATCTAGCAATATTAATGTGAAGGATGACCTTTTAAATTGGTAAAAATATAAAATATATAGTCCCCTGATGGTCGCAATTTAAAATTGCGATCCCTAACCTTAAAATAATGACAAATTTTCTCTCTATAAATAATCACCAACCAATCATTTTTGTACATTTGTATGATTATATTAACCCAATACAAATTAAGCTTAATTATTAGAATATGCTTGATAATTTACCCATAAACATTTCACTGACTTTTGGACTGACTACTATTGCTACTTTATGGTTATTTATTTGGTCAGTGAGAAGTTCAAGTTTTAATGAGACGCAAAAACAAGCTACGCCAATTTTGATTGGGTTGATTATTTGGTTGGTAATCCAAGCAGTTTTTACTTTGAATAATATTTATAACACAGACACCAATACTTTTCCACCAAAAATCATATTGTTAGGGATTTTACCTACTATTTTGACAATAATCCTGTTGTTCTCCACAGCGAAAGGAAGACAGTTTATAGACAGCTTACCATTAAAGAACTTGACGTATCTGAACATTGTGAGAATCCCTGTTGAAATAATTTTGTATTGGCTTTTTCTCAATAAAGTAGTGCCAGAATTGATGACTTTTGAAGGTAGGAATTTTGATATTCTTGCAGGGATTTCTGCGCCAATCATTGCATACTTTGGATTTACGAAATCAAAACTTAGTCGGAAAACTATATTAATATGGAATTTTGTTTGTCTCGGTCTTTTGCTTAATATTGTTTTGAATGCCTTTCTTTCAGCTCCTTCACCAATTCAAAAATTTGCTTTTGACCAACCCAATATTGCAATATTGAATTTTCCATTCTGTTGGCTGCCTACTTTTATAGTTCCAATTGTTATATTTGGACATTTAGTTTCAATCAGACAATTAATCAAATAGCAGTCAAGTATTTATAACCATGAACTTTGATGGTCGCAGTACCGCTAAAGCATTCATTCATTAGCAACTGTGATCCAATATTTTATGATCAAAACAAATTTTCACTCCATTAATAATCGCCATCCAATCATTTTTGTACATTTGTATGATTATGTTTGCCATACGCAGACAAAGCTTATTAATAGACATATATTTGATTTTGTGATAATAGTGGAAAGAAGATTGGTATCGTAAAAAATAATAAATATGGACAACTCGCAGGTAATAAATGGTTCCATTTGGAGCCAGTTTGGAGCAAGCCTTGACATGCTTGAAAATGCAATTAATATGTGTCCTGATGAACATTGGGATACAGAATTGGATTTTTGGTATATATCATATCATTGTATATTTTGGACAGACTATTACTTGACAACCGAACCAAGTAATTTTGAGCCACCAATGCCATTTACATTTTCTGAATTCGATCCCACGGGTAAAAAACCTGATAGAACTTACAATAAGAAAGAGGTGCTTGGTTATTTGAACCATTGCCGACAAAAAGCCATGCTGCTGATTTCAGGACTTACCATAGAAAAACTTAACTCCCGATGGATTAATGAATATAAAGATTTTACCTTGCTTGAAATTTTATTATATAATGCAAGACATGTTCAACATCACTCGGGACAGTTGAATTTGTTACTTAGACAGACCATCAACAACGCACCAAAATGGGTAGGTCAAGCAAAAGAAATTAGTAAAGAATCAAAGCCTTAAAACAATAAGAAGGAAAAGAGAAGGTAATCGAATTATCATGTGTTAACAAAAGGTAGGCCCAACAAACCGGTATCCACTAAATAGATAGATTAAAATGGAATTAACAAAATGCATTACTTTTATATTGGTGTTGGTTGCTACATGCTGTTTTGGTCAAACTAAAAACATTGTGGACATAGATAGACCAACTGCAGAATTACATAAAGCTAATATTGGTAAAATCTTTTTTACTGAAAAACGTATCCCAAATGAAAGCCTGAGTACAGAAAACTTTCTCCAGACCTATAAATTGACCAATAAAAGTGACCTATTTTTTATTGCCTATTTCAATAATTCACTAACTAATTATAAGCATCAATTACAACCACAGCTTTCTCCTGATACCCTTTATAAATTGGGGAATTATCAATTTACCTTGTATATTGATGGCAAATTAATTTACCAAAGCAACCTGCTACCAGGCGCTCCTTCGCTTAAAAGTCAAAACACAGACACTCATTTGAACCGGCCATTTATAGATAATATAAACGGCCAAGGAACATGGAGTGAATCCTTTTGGAATCGATTTATGCAAAATGGTGGCGAAAAAGTACTTACAGATGGTCGCCATGTCTTAAAAATGGAAATACGACCTTATGTAAAAACAGATACGATTATGACGGGTGAATTAATGGCATCAGGAGAATTGATATTAGATGTGGACAGAACTCCCAAGATTGTCATCAAAAAGATTCAATTAAATAAGGTGAAACCATACAATGGGCTGGAAGTTTCTAATGCATCATTTGACAAAAAGAAAATTAAATATTTAAAGGGAGCTATTGATGAAGGCGTTTTTAAAAAGATAAATAGCGTCGTTGTCTTAAAAGATGGGAAAATATTGATAGAAGAATATTTTAATGGTGCAGATAGAACTTCGTTTCACGATGCACGTTCCGTCGGAAAGTCTTTTTCTTCTACCATGACTGGAATTGCTATGAATGAAGGATATATTAAAAGTGAAACTCAAACCTTAAATGACTTTTATAAGCTAGTCGAGTACCAAAATTTTTCAGAAGCCAAAGGAAATACGACTATCAAAGATTTATTAACCATGAGTTCAGGTTTTGAAGGGGATGACGAAGTTGACAATTCCATAGGCAACGAAGAGAATATGTATCCTTCGGCAGATTGGGTAAAATTCACGTTGGATTTACCTTATAAAAGTAACCCGAAACAATCGTGGCATTACTTCACAGCGGGTGTTATTTTATTAGGCGACATTCTCCATAAATCGGTTCCAAATGGTTTAGAAAAATATGCTGATGAAAAACTGTTTAAACCTTTGGGCATTACAAATTACAAATGGCAATATACACCACAAAATGTGCCCAACACAGCTGGTGGTATCCAACTAAATGCGCTAGACTTTGCCAAATATGGACAACTTTATAAAAACGGTGGGTCTTGGAATGGCCGACCTATTATAGAAAAGGAATGGGTCGATAAATCATTCACAAAACAAAAAGAAATAATAGGTAGGAATAATGAATTCTATGGCTATTTATTTTGGAATAAAACCTTCAAAGCCAACGATAAAGATTATGAAGCCTTCTATTGTGCAGGAAATGGCGGTAACTATATTTTGGTTTTTAAAAACCAACCATTGGTCATTGTCATAACAGCAAGTGCATATGGCCAATATTATGCACATCCACAAGTTACAGAAATGCTATCAAAATATATAATACCAGCAGTGATAAAATAAAAACATAAGTTCAATAAACCGAGATTAAAAATGATGTATCAAGTGAATAGTTGGAAATAATAAAAACATTTAAATATAACCTATTTATTTGTTTAGTATGATTTATTACCATTACTTGAAGCTGAATATTAGAGTCAATAAATTAACAACAACCCAATGACACATTTTCCAGTCACAAATTCTAATCTTTCGGCGACACATTTAGGTCTGTTTTTGCAGGAGAATTATGCTTTGAGCAAAGATGCCAAATGCCAAATCATAAAAGCAGGGATCAATGACACTTATTTAATAACTGACGATAATGGCAAATTTGTATTTAGGGTGTATAGTTTGAGTTGGCGTACCAAAATGGAGATAGAAGAAGAAATAAGATTGCTAAATCAACTTAAAGAAAATGGCATTTCAATTTCCTATCCACTTCCAGACAAAGAAAGCAACTACATTCAAACGCTTAATGCTCCAGAAGGAGATAGATTTGCAGTGCTATTTACATTTGCAGCAGGTGAAAAACAACATATCATATCTGAAGAAACACATTTCCAAATCGGCCAACTCATCGCTCGATTGCATAAAATAACCATTCATCAGAGATTAAATCGGATAGACTATACGCCCGAAGCAATTTTAGTGGATTCATTAAATAAAGTATCTGCCTTTTTGTCGAGTGATACTGAAGAAATGAACTTTATGAAATCTGCTCAATCCTACTTGATGAAGGAATTTGAGTCTGCCGACAAGTCACAAATTAGACAGGGTATTGTGCATCTTGATATTTGGTTTGACAACCTAAACATCACCGCAGACAACCATGTAACGATTTTTGATTTTGATTTCTGTGGCAATGGTTGGCTTTGTTTAGATGTTGCCTACTATATTTTACAACTGCACAACATTGAGAAATATGAAGCAAAAGATTATCAGCCCAAAGTCGACCATTTCATCAATGGATACGAATCGGTGACACCATTAAGTGCAGAAGAAAAACGACTGATACCGATGCTAGGTGTAGGTTTATATTTTTTCTACTTAGGCGTGCAATGTCAGCGATATGATAATTGGTCCAATTCCTTTTTGAGTGAAAATTATTTAAAAAGATTTATCAATGGACTCGTTAAAAGATATTATGACATTTATGGACTTGGATGCTAAATTGCTGATTCGGGAAAATTGCTGAATTGCTAAATTGTTGATTCGGGGATTTGCTTATAATAGGAAAAGCTTCGCATTATAAACGGATTCTACAAAGATGTCAGAGTTAACGCTCCTTTTTGCACGCACAGTACTGTAGATCTATCTATTAGAAATATTCTACATGACCGATAGGCTGTCTTTGAGCCAGACCATCAGGAATTTTTAAAAAAAAGCAACTTCCCTTTTTTATAATAACAACTACTTCCAATATTTTTTTATATTTGTATTCGATTACGGTGGTTTCCTTTTGCGAGTTTAATTATATATTGATGTACGATGATTAATTTTCGTCTCACCATTCATTTTAAACCATATGAAGACATATCAAAAAATCAGTTTCTTGCTCATTTTACTTTTTTTGTCTTTTAAAGGCGATGCTCAAAGTTTCACATTTGGTAGTACCATTAGTTCGGGACCAAGCGTAGTCACTTCAAATGAATCAACGGCAGGAACTTTACTTACTAAAGCTGCATTTTCTGGTAATGTAGGTGTATTCCTAGAGAAAAAACTAGGGACAAATTACGCTATAGGACTAGAAGCCTTATGGGTGCAAATGGAAGGATTTGAAGTTGATGAAAATATTGAATGGTTTGAAGCGAGTATTGAAGAACAAATATCTATTGGATATATTTCAGAAGAATATCGCTTTCATACAAGTTACTTGGGTTTACCACTCTACTTCCGGTATGAGATCGGGAAATTCGGCTTTAAAGGAGGTATACAAACTTTATTTCTTTTAAAGACAAGTACACATTTTAGATCCTATGGTGAACTAAAAGGTGAACCATTTGATTCTGAAGGAAAAATAGATCCTTTAATACTAACTACTTTAGACTTTGGTCCAAAGATTGGCATAGATTATCAAATAAGTCCAAAACTAAGCTTGCGAATGGATTATTATCATGGTATTCAAGACATAACTGCAGATCGATGGGAATGGATAAGAAAAAATAGGCAGTTGGGTATAGGTATTAGTTATATTTTTGGTAAAAAGGAAGATGTGGTAGTGGAGTGAGATCAAATTTACCCATTAAGTAAAACATATAAAATGGAACATCCAACTATTTATATTATCTCCAATTCCACCAAATTAAACTTCAGACAAAATGTATTTTTATAGAACATTGGTTACCATTTTTATCATCTTTATATGGAAGCTCCATGTACATGCTCAAGATGATTATAATATCTGTACTACGACATTTCCGTCTCATGTTTGGGAAGAAAAGTTTCAAGAACTCATATCAAATTATGTATCTGATTCAGCTAACAGGAAACCAACTGCCACCAACTATACGATTCCAGTCATTTTTCACATCATTCACAGTGGTGAGGATGTAGGCACTTATCCCAATATCACACTTGGACAGATCATGTCTCAGATAGAAGTGCTAAATCAAGATTTCAGTGGTAATGCGTACAATATCGCTGACTATCCTGAAAAAGCTTTTGTCCAATGGGCAGCAAATCAAGCATTGCCTACTACCCATAAAGATGCCAATGGCAGAGTAAAGATTGCTAATTTTGACATTCAGTTTTGTCTAGCTACAAAAGATCCAATGGGTAATATCCTATCAGAACCAGGTGTCAACAGAATAAACCATCTATCAAAAGGATGGCCTGACCCGACAACATATACCACTCAAATGACATTCCGGACTTACTTAGACAATATCGTAAAACCACAATCTATTTGGGATGTCACAAAATATATGAATGTATGGATTACGGACAAAAGTGATTTGCTAATGAGTGGTGGTGTATCGACTGTCCCACCGCTGAGTACCTTACCAGGTATACCCAATACGGCGACAGACAAAACAGATGGTATATGGTGTTATAGCAAGAGCATTGGTTCATATGCTTTATATCCATCAGGAGATTATTTCTCTAGTAATATAGATGGACGCACACTCACCCATGAAGTAGGACATTACGTAGGGCTAAGACACATATGGGGAGATGTAGACTGTGGCAATGATTTTTGTGCAGATACGCCACCTGCAGCTGGACAGAATGGTGGCAATCCCAATTATCCACACAATGTCGGTTCGTGTCTTGAGCCGTCAAATCAACCTGATGGAGAAATGTTTATGAATTTTATGGATTACACCATGGGAGCGAGTAAATATATGTTTACCACTGACCAAATGATCAGGGCACAAACGGCTATGGCAAATAGTCCATTTAGAAACCAACTTGGCACCCATGATCTTTGTACAGCATCTAGTAGCACAGACGTATTTGAATCCATACATAAACCAACCATTTATCCTAATCCGACATCAGGAGATGTCACCATTAACCTTTCTGGACAGAACATAAAACGAGTAGACATTTACCAACAAATAGGCATACACTTGCAATCATATGATGCAGCAGTTTTCTCCGTGGCCCATCTATCAAGTGGCTTCTATATTGTGATTATACAAACAGATCAAGGTGTATTTAGGCTAAGGCTTATCAAAGAATAAGTATTTTGGATAAAGGTGTTTCTTTGTAATCTTTGTACTAGCTATGAGATTAAAGAAAATACCTATTCACGATTTATAATATATGCTGATCCCCATTTTTCCATTTCACTAAGGACAGGCGATAAGCTTTTTCCAAGTTCAGTTAATGAATATTCGACCCTTGGTGGGATTTCTTTAAACTGTTCACGTACCACTAAGCCATCTAGTTCAAGTTCTTTTAGTTGTTCAGTTAATACCTTTCGAGAAATGTCAGGGATACGAGCAGCTATTTCGCCAAACCTTCTCTTATCCGATCTTATACAGTATAAAATTACAGGTTTCCATTTACCACCTATCAATTCGAGCATGGCAGTGACAGGACATTTAGTATTACTTTTTATTTTGCTTTTAGTTACCATTTTGTTACTAGTATTTTAGATGTTACCAAAAGGTAACCAGTTACTAATCAGAACTATTATTAGTTACTTTGTGTAACAAAAGTAATTATTTAATTTAAAACAACAAAAAAAAATGATTTTAGTAACAGGAGCAACAGGGCATTATGGAAATGCAACTATCAACTTTCTATTAGAAAAAGGGGTCCAAGCGGATCAAATAAAGGCATTGGTCAGACATGAAAGTGCTGGTGAACAGTTCACTACAAAAGGCATCAATACAGTAATTGGAGATTATGATCATTATGAATCCTTGGTGAATGCTTTTACTGGCATAGAGAAGTTATTGTTTATTTCTGGTAGTGACATTGTCAATAGGCTGGCACAGCATGAACGTATCATTCAGGCGGCTAAAGATGCAGGTGTTCATCATATAGTGTATACCAGTTTTCAACGCAAAAATGAAAAAGATACATCTCCGCTTTGGTTAGTAGCCCAATCTCATCTTCAAACCGAAAAATGGTTGAAAGAAAGTGGTATAGACTTTACTATTTTAAAAAACAACCTATATATGGATTTTGTACCCGCTTTTGTTGGTGAGCAAGTTTTAACATCAGGTGTCATTTATCTACCTGCCCAATTTGGTAAGGTGGGAGCCATTCTGCGCAGCGAGTTGGCAGAAGCAACTGCAAACATTTTGATAGGTGGCAATCATGAAGGTAAATCTTATGATTTTACGAATACAGAAGCTTTTACTTATGAAGATGTAGCAAAAATTATATCTGATGTGACTGGCAAACCAATAAAATATGTTTCACCTACTGCTGATGAGTATGCAGAAACTATGTCTAAGCATGGTGTACCCGCAGAAGTTATTGGACTATTTTCGAGTTTTGCTGTTGCCCAAGCTGAAGGAGAGCTTGAACTTGAGAGCCAAGACGTAGCTTTACTATTGGGTAGGAAGCCTACTTCCATAAAAACATTTTTGAGCCAAGTTTACCAATAATGACTTTAGCATTACATCTGAATCTGTTAAATTGTCGATGGTATTCATTATGATGAATTTAATAATCATTGTGGTTACATCATGTTAAACCACAATGATTATTTTTGTTTCTTTGTTTGTTTACCAATGCATAAGAAATATCAGCTTTTTTGTTTGAACTTCATTTTATCTATAAGCATCTATAAAAACATAATTACATTTTCAAAAAAAACTACTTCAAGCGTATGTACCTAAAGATGACAGTTGCAGGATTAAAATAGATGCCACAATAATTATGAAATCAACCAAATCAACTTTAGTTTTGGGCCTTAATTGTAACTAATCTTTGCTTTATAGATTTAAGATCAAATATAGTCGATAAAATAAAACGTACATGAAATCAACTTGTAAAAATTGTGGTCATCATTATGAAGGTAATTTTTGTAATAGTTGCGGACAAACTTCGAATACAAAAGATATAAACTTTGGTAGTATTCTGCAAGAAATCCAACATGGCATTTTACAAATAGACAAAGGTATTCTTTTCACTACAAAAGAATTGCTCACTAGACCAGGACATACTATCAGAGAGTACCTTTATGGTAAAAGGGTAAAACATTTCAAACCTTTTGCTTATATCCTAGTCTTATCAACCATCTATGTTTTGGTGACAAAATTTTCTCACAAGACCACTTTTCTGGAAGAAATATTCCGAGGGATGACAGATGGTATGACAGATGGAGAAAATGATAAGTCTAAAGAAAACCTAGATTTTTTTGTATCTTTATTACAGTGGATGAAAAATAATTACGCCTATACTACTTTACTGACAATACCGATTATCTCATTAGCTTCATATTGGTCCTTTTATAAAGCAAAATACAATTACTTTCAGCATTTGATATTGAATGCATATGTTGCAGGACAGAGAACAGCTGTCTATTTGATGTTGCTCCCAATCGTTTACTTTATTTCAGATCAGAAAGTGGATGATATGATTGATCATTTTAAAATTGTCATCGGTATACTTTTAACTTTTTGGAGTTATTATCAATTTTTTGATAAAACAAAACCAATATCGAAAATTCTACTGACCGTCTTGACTTATGTTCTGATGGCAATTATTTTTTTCGTATTATTGGCAACTATTGTAGCAGTTTCAGAAGCTCAAAATTAAGTCATAGAGATATTAAAAATCTAAATTAAATAATCGTCAAACGTGCTCTACCCTACCCTAAAGTTATACCTAATTTTAAAGCGCTTATGCAATATTGTTAAAGCTTAAAAGGTAACTGATGAAGCACTACCCATTAACCAATTGGTCAGCCAACCGATCGATGACCATCTTGCTAATGCGCCTTCTGTATTCTGTCTCGTTTTGGTAATATTGGCCTATTTCTTCTACTGTCAACAAGCCCAAAACCATACCTATGAGCACATTACGTAAACCAAGATCTTTTTGAATGACATTGGTGACATACGCTATCTTGCCGTTGAGATTCATTTTGGAAAAGTCTACGTCACGTTTCTTCAAATTGGAAATAAATAAGGATGTTAAGACTTCGTTCTGAAACTTCAAGATCGGTCTTAATACTTCATTCTGAAATAACTCTATCTCTGATATTTCAGCACCATTGACGACATTTGGCAACTCCGGCCGCAAAGACTTTATAACTATGGATCTATTCATGACGACTCGAACAATGAATGTTTGATTTCGTTCACAGAGACAGCTAAATTATGATTTAATATTCTGAGACCATTGTAAACAACTAAGCTTAATGTAAAAGTTACATTTTAACTTAAAAGAAAGTTTCTATTGCCTTTTCATCCAATCCACCATCGCCATATAAACCCCATTTGTCCACCCAAATCCATCTTGGACAGGATACTCGCCACCACCGCTTTCTAGATTTGTATTAACGACATTATACTTTTCCATGAGTTTGCCTGTATTTTGGAAGGTTGACTCAATAAGTTTTGTCCATCTGTTTGATATCTCTGAAGCAAGGACATCATCATTATAATTCAAAGCAGCTCTGAAAGCCATCCACTGCAATGGTGCCCAACCATTAGGCGCATCCCATTGTTGACCGCTTTCTATAGTTGTAGTGAGAATACCACCTTCAGCGAGTAAGTGTTCTCTCAAGTATCTTAGACATCGTTTGCCTTGTACATCATTCGATATTCCGAAAGCTAACGGAAATATACCCGCTGCTGTGATGCTGTCCGCATTTACCTTTTCCTTAAATTGATAATCAAAATAATATCCTTTTTCTTCGTTCCAAAAATATTTTTGAATAAGTGCCTTTCTAGCTTTTGCTTTCTCTTCAAAACTGAGTGACATTTTTTGCTGACCACCATGTCCATATGCCTTTGACAAAGTCAACTCCAAATTATACATCAAACAATTTAAATCTACGGGCAAGATCGTTGAAGTCTTTATCGAATCTAGTTCTAAAGGTCTTTCACACCATCTGCTACTGAAATCCCATCCTGACTCACAAGCTCCTCTTAAATCACTGTACAATGCATCTTTTTCTCTTTCACTATGGCTTGCCAAATGAACATCATCTCGATACATTTCTGATCTTGGCGTTGTGATTTGATCCCAATATCTATTTAAATATTGGTTTTCGCCAACCTGTACTACATGATTTTTAGCCATGTTGATTTCGCTTGTTTCTTCACTTCCATCCATCCAAAAATCATATTCTTTTTGGAGTACATTTAGATATTTTGCGTAGACATCATTTCCTTTTATTTCTACCAACAGCACCACCATCATTGCAAAAAAAGGTGGTTGCGACCTACTAAGAAAATACGACCTATTACCATTAGGAATAAAGCCAATCTCAGATATTAAATAGGCAAAATTATCGATCATGCTTTCTATCAAATCGTATTTGCCTGCCACTTGCAATCCTAGCATGGTAAAATAACTGTCCCAATAATAGATTTCGTTAAATCTACCACCCGGCACGACATACTTATAAGGTAATGAGATCAGAGAACTTCCTGCGATGTGGACATCAGCATCTCGGGTCAGAAAAGGCCACAAAGTATCAATATGTTCTCCTATAGCATGGGACTTATTAGTGACAAAATCCGAAGAGTGAGCGCCTCCAAACGTGAAGTGTTCCTTTAGAAAATCCAATAAATCAAAACCAAGTGAATCCTTCCTACTTTCATAATTAAGATTAATCTCATCAGGCGTAAAAAGGGGAATGGCATCGGCAAGAATTTTACCATCAGCAAGGACGCTTGCCATAGCTGCATCCTTAAATAAACTTGGATATGTCTCTTCGGGTAATGTCAGATATATCATTATTGCAAAGTATTGTGGCTACAATGATACAAATAAGAAATCAAATTACTATGTTTGTCACACAATCAAAATTTTTATTATCATGAAGCTCGGCATTAAACTCTCATTATACATTAACTATTTTGTGTTTGCCATCCTACTCAATAGTGTGGGTATCGTAATCCTAAAATCACAAAAAGTATATGGTGTGGACGAAGTCCAAGCGAGTATTTTGGAATTATTTAAAGATATGCCCATAGCGATTGTATCCTTTATGATTGCTTCTTTTCTACCGCGTATTGGTTATAAAAATGCGATGTTGGCTGCATTGGCCATTGTGACATTTGCTTGTTTAGGTATGAATTTAGGTAATTCTTTTTGGTCTGCCAAGATGTTATTTGCTTCTGTAGGTGTGTCATTCGCATTGATCAAAGTATCTGTGTATGCTACCATTGGCTTGGTTACGAATGGTGAGAAAGAACATAATAGCCTGATGAGTTCGATAGAAGGTGTTTTTATGTTTGGTATTGCCTTAGCTTATTTTCTTTTCCCTGCTTTTAATAACGAAAGTGATCCCAATAGTTGGCTGAATGTATATCTTTTATTGGCTGTATTATGTGCTTTCTCGTTCATTATATTATATATTTCACCATTCCAAGAAAATACAGAAATCCCTGGAGCTGACTTAAAAGACGATGTACTTCAAATGCTAAACCTTGTTATCAGAAGTCTGGTAATTGTGTTTGTCATTTCTGCTTTTTTATTTGTGATGATCGAACAAGGCATCATGACTTGGTTACCTACTTTTAATGAAAGAGTGCTGAAACTACCTGAAAACATTAGTATTATGATGGCAAGTATTCTCGCACTTTCCCTAGGAATAGGTAGAATTCTAGCAGGTGTTTTGACGCAAAAATTCTCATGGATTCAAGTACTATCTGTTTGTCTTATTGCTGCTATGGCCATGGTGGTCTTTGTACTTCCTGCTGCTGTAAATGCGGAGATTGGCGTTATAAATAGTCTTTTTGATATTCCTCTGATAGGGTTTGCATTTCCAATTGTGGGACTTTTTATAGCACCTATTTATCCGCTGATAAACTCGGTTGTGTTAAGTTCATTACCCAAAAAACTTCATAGTCCTATGACAGGGTTGATCGTAATATTCTCAGCGCTTGGTGGTACTATTGGTTCTAGAATCATTGGCTGGCTCTTTAAAAATATGGGTGCTGACAAAGCATTTTATTATACTTTGATTCCAATGGCACTCCTTTTTGTTGCACTTTTTATACTAAGAAATTTAACCAATAAAGAAGGTCAGAAAAGTCATAGTTGAGCCTGCTCCGAAAAGACATTGAGTTATAGAGAAGTAATAATTTTGAGATTTACTTTATTGATAATCAAACGTTTTCCTTTAGGGTGCAAGGTAAAAAACGGTTGATTATCAAATTTCGAGTGTTTTCGGAGTTGACTAAAGGTTAAATTATTGACAAATCAAGCTTTAGTCAGATCCATTCTAGACTGGTGAAGTCTCCACCCTTTCATGATCAATATCAATCCTAGCAATATGACTGCTGGGTGAAAATATTGTGGCAAAAACTGAACACTAGGTATGGCATTTATAATACTTACTACAATACCTAATAATAAGAAGTAAGAAAGATATTTGACACTTGAACTTCCTTTTTTCTGCATCCACCACCAAACGGGAATCAATGGCGAAGCCCACAATAAATTCCAATTATCTTTGGTAGGAATATGGTCTGTACCGACCCACATAAATACCATCAATAGACTACAAATAGTAACCACCCAAAGCCACAACTGATCAAATCTTACGATCCATTTGTTTTGTTGATTTTTAAGTGACCTCATCAGAATATTGACTTCAACGATCAGAAGAATGAGAAAAAAGAAGATTGGCGACAATAAAAATGCTACGAACTTGTTAGGTCCCGCACTTTCAGGAAATGTAATTAAAGTCTTATTTTCTTGTACCATCTTTTTATTTGTCCCATTGTTGATAGTCACTTTATCTAGCGCCATGGCAAGATAGTCAGGAATGAAGGTCTCTTCCATCAAAGTAGTTTTCCGATCAGCTTTTGCGCCGATGATCAGGTCGATACCAAAGTTGGTCCATGGCATTGGTTTTTGGTATTCTTTTATAATTTGTCTGAATGTTTTATTGGATGCGCTTGATTGATCCCAAGTAATGCCATCTACGTTATTTTGTAAGATATCTCTCAGTCGTGTAGCACAATTGTCCATAAAAAAGTCATACTTGTATGCTCGATTTTCAGGTAACATATTGATAGCAAGTGCATCCATGATATTTTGTTTTTGTATGGAATCTAGATCCAATACTTGCTCTATCACTGCTCTTTCAAAATATTGATACTCTCTCATGAATCTGACAAAATCACCCATTGCGAGTAAATAAGGAAGTTTACCACGCATAAATTTTGCAGTAAAACCAGGCGTATCAAAATCAAATGTACCATAATTATATACCATGTCTGATTGTGTAGATCTATCCTGAATCCTTATGGCATTATGACCATAAATAGAATAAATTTCTTTACCTGGAGCGCAGGTCAATACAGAAATGGTAACATCTGAAGGCTTAGATTGTGAATGAGCCACCACAAAATGCACCAAAAAAAGCAGACTAAATATGATCTTTTTATCCATGACCCAAAGATAAGGTGTATTTAATAATTTGTACAAAATTTAAGTAATACTTTGGTTTGGGTAACAGATTTTCTCCTAAGGCAAACTCACCGCCTTTTTGTCTTTAGTTTAAAAGTCACTGGAGACGGTACAAATATGACTAAGTGATTTTGCAACAGCAAAAAATGATTGAATGATTTCAATCATTAACGAAGGAACCGACCAAAACTTTGGTCGGCTAGGTAAATGTTAAATAATATGTTCAAAGAACAATTCTTAAATAATTGAATAATTAAAGTAGAAGCACGAATCTCAAAGGCGAGTTTTTTTTGTTTCCGTCGGGAAGATGACTTTTAAGCGTAAAGAAGACAAAACAGCGGCGGCATTTTTTGTTTACTTTTTTTTGCTGAAGAAAAAAAGTAAAAGCCTTGCCGGCTCGAGGCAAATAGGTAATAAAAGTGGAGTGTATTGATTTATAACTAATAATTGATAAAATACAAAAAAGTAGAATTTGTCATACACACCTTAAGAATCACATGTCACTTTTTGTTAAAATTCATTACCTTTGAGCCAATAAATCGAAAGACATTTGGAACGCATTTTAAAATATTTTCCTGAGCTGACAGACATTCAGATCAAACAGTTCGAAGCGCTTGGACCACTTTATGAAGAATGGAATAGTAAAATCAACGTCATCTCCCGGAAAGATATTGATAACCTCTACCTGCATCATGTGCTTCATTCATTGGCCATAGCTAAATTTATCCAATTCAAACCCGGTACAAAAATCATAGATCTCGGAACAGGTGGCGGATTCCCAGGCATTCCACTCGCAATCATGTTTCCTGAGTGTGAGTTTACCTTAGTCGATAGTATAAATAAAAAAATAACGGTAGTCAATGCCGTAGCTGAAGCATTAGAATTACAAAACGTAACCACCAAAACTGGACGCGTAGAAGAATTAAAAACCAAATGCGATTTTGTCGTCACAAGAGCCGTTGCAAAAATAGACAAGCTGCTCCCATGGAGTCGCAAAGTCATCAAAGACAACCACTTAAATCTCTATCCGAATGGATTGATTGCTTTAAAAGGCGACCTTACGGAAGAATTAAAATTGATTCCAAAATTTGAATACAAAGAAAAAGAACATATTTTAAGGTACTTTAACGATCCATATTTTGAAGAAAAATATGTGCTTTATGTGCAGGGGTAGAAATAATGAGTTGTATGATTAAAAATAGTAGAAATCTTATAGTAGTAAAATATCTATGGATTCTTATTTCAATATTATCGATTCACTCATTTGATGTATAAGATAAGATAAATTATCCTAACCATAGAAATAGTCCGAAAAGCTTTACCTGTTCGAAAAACAATTTAGAATCACTCATTACAAAACTAAAAACCTTACTTTCACTAGATACTACAGGATTGGCTGATTACTTCTATCATCTTGGCTTGGCCCCTACTGTATAAAATCCGAATTGTATGGTGCGTCAGAATTTCGCTCGTCTAGCATAAAAGCTTTTGAGACATGTATCAAAAAAGAAAAGATGGATTTCGTATCATAACTTGAGCATCATTTACTATCTCCACCAAGAGTTTCCTAAAGCAAAAGGATATTTAAAACTGTCTAATAATCATACATCCAAAAAGTATTGGGATAAAGAATTCATTGAGATGGCGAATGAAGCTTTAATTCAGGAATTTTTGAAATTTAATAGTTGAGAATTTAAATTTTAATAACTTTGTGTTTGGAAGCGATTAAAGTGATATTTTTGATTATGATTATTTTTTTTTGATCAAAATACGAATAAACACTTTATCCCAAAATTAAAAGCTTTATCTATCTATATTTAACCACATTTATGATTGAATTAATTCTTAAATATACTAAATACTTTATGAAAATAAAAGAAGTTAATTTTAAAAAAGTATATTTTTTTCGAGTTATTATACTTTTGAGCATAAACTTTTTTTATCAAGAAAATATATCAGCACAGTGTACCGAATTAAATCGGCAATTCGATGCAACTTTGGAATTAAGGAGAGAACTTTACAAAAAGGAAAAATATGTCACTGCTGACTCCATATTAAATGATTTTATATCTAGGTATGAAAAGTTTTGCCCTTGCTCTTATAAATATGGTAAAATTGTAGATAGGTCTGCAAATCTGACCTTTTATGGTTTAAGGAATCCAAAAAAAGGATTAGAAATATTCGATCAGGCCATAGAAAAATGTAAAAATACAAACGATACTACAACTCTGTTTCTGCTTCAAATCAAGGCTCTTTATCATCTAAGAAGTGACGACTTTTATGGAATGAAAAAGTACTTAGATGAAGCTATAGAAATTGGAACAAAAAAATTCCACCCTAGCCACACAGATTTTTTTAAAGCAAGGAATAACTTAGGTTTATATCATCATTGGTTAAGAGATTTTTCGAAGGCTTTAGAAATCCACTCCTATAATGAAAAGTTAGTAGAAAATACAATTTCGATGGATACTTCTGAACGAATTGATAATCTTACATGGTGTTTTAAAAATTCATTAGAATTAAACGATATTAACATTGCCGATACCTACATAAATAAATTAAAGGTTTTGACTAATGGAACAAAATATGAAAAAGATCTAAACCAAGAATTAAATGAAGTTCTACTAGATTATTATATCAAAAATGAAGATTATGAAAATGCAAATAATTATTTTCAAATGGTGGATACTACAGCTTACAATGATTATTTTAGAGCATTGCCTCTTATTCGATATTTGATACATGAAAGAAAAGAAGATGAAGCTGCACAAAAGTTACAAAAATTAGATAAAATACTCGATAAAAACCTTGTCCCTTCTCACCATTTTGCAAGAATCAATGTAGATTTTGAAAGAATGAAGTTAAGTAAAATATCCGATGAAACTTTCAAAACTTTGGCACAAAAAGTGACTTCATCTATTCACAATAATTATATTAATTTAATAAACAGTAGTCCAAAGGATCATGCAGACAACATTGCACTCATTTCATCAAAATATGTAGAACTTACAAATAGTTTATTGAAAAAAAATTGCCACCTAGACTTGTTTTTGGTTTATGATCGGATGAACAATATCAAAAATACATCCAATGCTTATTATAGAAATCTACAATCCCATATCCAACGAACCACAAATGAAACTTTAAAAAAGAATTTTGATAGTTATAAAAAATTAGCTAAGCGAGTAGATGAGAAAAATGCAGCAGATTCCTTAAATCTTCTTTCATCATTAATTCAGGAAGCCTTGATGGCAGATGGTGTCAAATGGCACAATAATATAAGCATTCAGGATATCCAACAAAAATTAAAAGTCAACGAAATATTTCTTGATTTTTACGAGACTAATAAAATCAAAGGAAAGGAGGAGTTGTACTTGTTTCTAGTAACTGCAGATAAAGTATTTTTTTATAATTACAAGAACATTGTAGACACGCTATACATGCATCTAGCAGCCACCAACTATACGAATAATGGGAAGAAGAACAAGGCATTATACAATTATCTAATCAAACCGATTGAATATTTAATAAATGGCAAAAGCAAAATGTATATATCGCCTGACGGCTTGCTGAATCAGATAGCGATCGAAGTATTGAGTAATACTGGAAGTAAAAAAGATATTTTGGCGGATCAATTTGATATTGTTTATATTGAAAATTCCAAGACTTTAATTGACGGAGACAACCCTTCAATACCCACTAAAGGTTATAAATATTTATTAGCAGGTGGCATCGATTATACTTGTCATTCAAAAACTCAAGGCGAGTATGCTTATAATCAAGATATTCAGAAAAACCGTTCAGATATCCAATATCTAGAGGGCTCTTTTAAAGAAGTAAAGCTTATCAGTGAAAAGTTAAAATCAAGCCAGGTCTTTTGTTTACTCAAAACCAAGTGTGAAGCCAGTAAGGACTCAATCATAGAAGCCATTAATAAAAACCAATTCTCGTATATACATATTTCGACTCATGGGCTTGTAGATGACAAAACGGGAAGTAATTTAGATAAGTACTTTACCCAAAATAATAATGCTCAAATCTTATTAGCTAAGGCAAGTGAAAATGATGATGCCGCACTCTCGGCCATTGAGATCATCAATCAAGATTTGTCAAGTAAGGAGCTTGTATTCATCTCAGCATGTAATACTGGGCAGGGCACGTACATGTCAGGCTTTGGCAACGCTAGTGTAGCGAATGCATTTAAGAAGGCGGGCGCAAAGAAAGTGATTGCAACCTTGTGGCCCATACCTGATGATGTGACTGTAGAACTTTGCGACCATTTTTATACCCACTATTTAAAATCTAATGATGCCAATTCGGCTATGCAATATGCCAAAAAGATGCTCAGAAGTAAATACAGCCCTGAGCAATGGGCCTCTTTTAGGGTTATGAATTAGACTGTCGTTTATTTTATAACATCCTTTATTTTTGATACTTGATTAGCATATTTTTCTGTTTTTTGGAGGTCGTCTATGATAGATGTTAATTCATTTTTCGACTCAGGATATTGGGCCACTAGACAAAGTGAGAGGTACCATTTGGCATCATCATAAAACAATGAAAAATCATCAGCAGCCATAGGTCTAAAAATGTATGCAGCTTGTTCTAGATTGCCAGACAAAAAGTAGGCATGCGCCACGAGATACTGACTTTTCTCATCTTTTACATCTTTTAGTTGGCGTATGACATCATTATATTTTTGGGCAGTAAATAATGTAACTGCCTTCTTATAATCATCTTGATTGGCATCTGAATAATCTCTTAATATCATAGCGAAGCTCTCGGGTCTTTGATAGATTGACATAGCCTTTTGCCACAAGTTTTTCTTACTTGCATCTGCCACTACTTCAGGTCTTTTTATAAATGGTTTTACACTTTTATTGTCAACACTGTCCTTTTTAGGTACAAAAGGCAAATCCGTTTTTTGCATCAAAGTATCAACTGACTCTTTTTGAATTTGGTCATTATCAATAGATTGGGAATTATTGTGTGACTCTATTTCAGGCTGATTTGAAGCGGCATTGTTTTTTGAAAAATAATATATAAAAAGGCTTATCAACCCAAGCAGCATTAATGAAATTATCCAATACTTAGTTTTTTTTATGGACGGTGATTGCTTATCATCTTCAACAATTGGTGTATCCAGATTTTTGAGCATCTTTAGTTTTTTCTGCATAGCATGGAGCCTAATGCCTGCTTGTAGCGTTTTAAAAGCATCAAACTCTTGACGGAGCGTTTCATCAGTCTGAAGGTCTTGCTCCAAAGCTTTTTTTTCTGCATCCGAAAGCTGGTTATTTAAATATTTTTCGAATAAATCTATGTATTGGTCGTTCATGGTATGCGATTTGTCTATATATATCCAAAAAATATTTTTTGTAACCTTTTCATACACTTATATTTTAAGTTTTTTGTGGTATCGTTGTTTTTATAGTTCAATAGAGATGTGATATCGTCCAGTTTCATCTGCTGATAGTAAGAGAGTTCGAGTAGTGACCTACATGGCTCGCCGATCTGTAGGAGGGCTTTTGCAGCTTTGTCTAGGTCTTCTTTGCTTGTCTCTTGATATTCTACTTCCACTGTATCTCGGATTATCTCATTTGCGTCGAAAGAAATAGTCTTTGATTTTGCTCTATTATGGTGGAAGATTTTATTTTTAATAATGCTAAAGATATAAGTTTTTATATCTGCTGTAAGAGTAGTGAGTTTTCCCGTGACTACATTGTCATATAGCAATACGATACTAGTCTGGAAGATCTCTTCAGCATCTTCTTTCTCTAGTTGATAAGTCAATTTGATCCAACTTACTGCTTCTGCTTTATAATTCTGATACAACATCGCTAAGGTTTTATCGGGGTCTGATTTTATCCTATCGATCCAGTCCATTTATAATATACATTTACACCATCAAAGGTAATAATATTTTTTTTTAAAAAAAATTATTTATAAATGGGTTACTCATTTAGGGAAAGTGGATTGATAGTAAAGTCAAAATAATTAACAGTTCAAATTTTGTGCGTTTTTCTCTTTATTCCGTCATATACAACATTAATTACATTTAAAAATCAATTCTTATGAGATCTAAAAATTTTACCTTTTTTATCTTTTTGTTTTGTGCAGCTGTAGGATTGGCTCAGCCGACGCCAGGATCAACGCTGCAATACAAGATAACTTCTAATGAGTATTAAAAAATTTAAAATTAAATAAAAAATTAAATATGAAACGAGTAATTTTTATTTTCGCACTCTTCACTATTTTGAATAATTATACTAATGCACAACAATGCTATTTTAAGCAAGTTTCTTCTAAGTCTGCCCATTCACTCGGCATTACACCTGATGGAAAATTGTATGCATGGGGTAGCAATCCCCAAGGACAATTAGGTTTGGGAACGCAAACAACATCTGAACTCACCCCTAAATTAGTTAATCAGGATACTGATTGGAAAAAAGTCGAAACAGGACAAACTTCTTATTTTTCATTGGGATTAAAAAATAATGGAAGTCTAATGTTCTGGGGTGGTAATCCTTATATTAATCAGTCATCGTTCTCACCAATTGAAATAGCTAAGAATTTCAAATGGAAAGACTTTTCTGCTGGATTCTTCCGAATTATGGCAATACGAGATGACAACACACTATGGGGATGGGGAGAAAACACTAGTGGGTCTTTAGGATTAGGGGTAGAAAGTATAGGGTCTCAAATTAGTACTCCTACTCAAGTAGGGACTGATAATGACTGGTCAAATGTCTCCTGCGGAGTATACCATACTTTGGCACTTAAATCAAATGGCACTCTTTGGGCATGCGGGACCAATGGTTCAGGTCAACTTGGAAATGGAACAAGCGGTACATTTTCAGATGTATTGCTACAAATAGGTAGTGATAATGACTGGAAAGAAATTTTAGCTGGTGCTGCCTTTAATTTGGCTATAAAAAAGGATGGAACGCTATGGGCTTGGGGCAATAACGGAACAGGTCAACTTGGAGATAGTACTATGATAAATAGACAAGTCCCCATCCAAATAGGGTCTGATACGGATTGGATATCAATAGGGAATAGCGGTTTTTCTTCCGCCGCTATAAAGACAAATGGAACATTGTGGACTTGGGGGCTTGGTGCCCAAGGACAGTTAGGTAATGGTTCTAATACCAGTAATACTTTTCCCAAACAAATTGGAGTAGATTCGAATTATATTAGTGTGACTGGTGCGGGTCAAATTGGCTTTGGCCCACCTGTCGACCATTATCTAGCCTTGAAACAAGACAATGAACTTTTTAGTTGGGGAGTAAATCAAGCCGGCTCGCTGGGAAATAATACGACAACCAATGTTAATACACCTACAAGTATATGTAGTACCATAGAAATACCATCTTGCACAAATATAATAAGTCCAACGAATGGTCAACAAAATATTGAAAACTCAACTTTGATTTCTTGGGATACCATAGCCGGAGCTACTGGCTATAAATTGAAAGTTATTGATATTAGTGGTAATATTATTTTAGTAGAAGATGTAGGAAGTGTCAGTCAATTTTTATTAAATAACTTACCACCAAACACAGAAATCTGCGTAACTGTAAATCCTTATATCGTTTCTGGATTTGAAAACAATTCTTGTACTGCAGTTTGCTTTAAAACAAAAAATGTTGTACCAGGTTGCACCTCAATTACATCGCCAACTCAAGGGCAAACCAACACACCTACAGACATAATAATAACTTGGGATACAATAACCAATGTGCAAGGATATCGTATAACGGTACAAACACCAACAACAACTCTCGCTGATAATATAAATGTAGGTAACGCCAATTTATTTCCAATCACCAATCTACCCAATAATACCCAAATTTGTGTGCAAGTCACACCTTATAATGAAGTCGGTGAAAGTATAAATTGTGCTGCTAATTGCTTTAAAACCAAAAATGTTGTACCAGATTGTACACCTATTACATCTCCATTGCTTGGGCAAACCAATACACCTACAGATATTATTATAACTTGGGATACAACAACTAATGTCCAAGGATATCGTATAACTATAAAAACACCCACTACAACTCTCGTGAATAATGTGGATGTGGGTATTGCCAATTTATTTTCTATCACCAATCTACCCAATAATACCTTAATTTGTGTTCAGGTCATCCCTTATAATGAAGCCGGTGAAAGTATAAATTGTTCTACAATTTGTTTTACAACACAAATGGTATCGAGCATAGAAGATGAACTAACCAAAAATATAAGTATCTACCCAAATCCTGCATCTGACATTATAAATATTACAGATAATGAAAAAAACATAAAATCCATCCTCCTAATGGATATTCATGGCAGAGTAGTGAATCACCTCATCATCCATGATCAACAAAGTACTATCAATAGAAATGGAGCGCCCACTGGCCTATATTTCTTACAAATACAAACAGAGAAAGGCACCATCACTAAACCAATCATCTGGCAAAATTAGATAAAAACACCCTCACATTTTACAGTATTTCCCATTTGCATTTATGTAGCCATCAGCATTAAGTCTGGTGGCTACTAATATAGATGTTATAAAGTTGATTTACGATCAATAAATATAATATAAGTTACCTTTTTTAGTGTTTTTTTTTGCATGTATTCAAACTTTATTTACTTTTGCATCTCCCCAATATTTCTACATCAACACAAAAAAATCTTTCTGATTAATGAAAATGTTATTAAATATTATGTTATCCATAGGGATATTGGCTGCAGGACTTGTACCTGTATTAGGACAAAAAGTTCCTACCTTAGATTGTGCAATGCTTAAAAAAAAATATATTGACACTTATCCATTAAGGCAAGAATACAGGAAAAAAAAACAATATTCCAAAATAGATTCAATTATTACATCTTACATAATTTTGAACGAAAAACATTGTCCGTGTTCACGTCATTATGGGGAGTTAATTTTCAGAAAAGCTGATATAAACTTTGGAGGATTAAATAAAAGGAAAGAAGCATTAGACCTATTTCAGGAAAAAATAGAACAATGTCAAAACATAAATGACTCCACCACTTTATTATTACACAGTAAAAAAGCAGTTTATCACCTTAGAAATGATGAGTTCCCAAGTATGAAAAAACATTTGGATGCGGCGATTGAGATAGGAAAAAAAACATTTGATGATACTTACTTAGATTTATTTATTGCTCGGAATAATTTAGGCTTGTATTACCATTGGAAAAATGATTATGTTTCCGCATTACAAATCCACGAAAAAAACGAACAATATATTGAAAATGGAATATTTATAGATACATCAGAGCATATTTCCAATCTCAATTGGTGTGTTACAAATGCACTTGAAATAGATGATCTTTCAAAAACAGACCTTTACAAATCAAAACTTTTGCAACTCGTAAAGGGAAGTAGATTTCAACAAGATACTGAAAGTGCTCTGAATAGAGATTACTTTGATTATTATCTACGGAAAGGTGATTTGGTAAATGCTGAATACTACTTTCATCAAATCGATACTTCTGAGTTCAATGATTATACAAAAGCGATCCCTCTTATCAGATTTCTTATCTTGTCAGGACAAGAGAATCAAGCACCCCAAAGAATACAACATGTAGAAAATCTTTTAAATAAATACAATGTACCTCCTCACCAATTTTTTAGAATCAATCTCGCACTAGAAAAACTTCGCCTAAGTACATTTTTGGATAAAAATTTTGAACCTACTATAGATCAAGTAACCACTTCTATTCACCAGAATTATATCAATCTCATCAACCAAAGTCCTATTGAACAAGCGGATAATACGAAATTAATCACTTCAAAATACACAGCACTAATCAATAGGCTCATATCTGCCAATAGAATAGACCTTACGCAAGGAGTGTACGACAAAATGAACAATATAAAAAATGCATCGAGCGGTTACTATACACAAGTCCAGAAGTTTATGGCCCAAACTTCGGATTCAAACTTGAAGTCAGATTTTGACCTTTATAAAAAAATATGTGTCAAGGCCAATACTGTCCAAGCAGCCGATTCTCTATATTTATTGTCAGCTAGGGTCCAAAACAAAATCTCTGATGCAGGTATTCAATGGCATGCAAATAACAGTATCAAGGATATTCAAAAAAACTTAAAAGAAAATGATGTTTTTCTAGATTTTTATCAATCTGATAAGATCGTTGGTAAAGAACAGATGTACTTATTCATTACTGAAAAAGATGGATTTCACTTTTATTCTTATAAAAACATTTTGGACTCATTATCATCTCAATGGGATGCTTACAATTATGCCAATAATGGTAAAAAGAACAAAGAGCTATATGATTACTTGATCCGGCCTATTCAAAAATACCTTGCCAATAAAAATAATATATATATATCAACCGATGGAGTACTCAATCAAGTAGCGATCGATATTTTACGTCCTAGTGATGGTAGTGGCAAAGACTTACTTGGTGATATTTATGAGCTAGTTTATATAGACAATGCAAGGTCTATCGTCCCAAAAGAAGTGAAGAATTTTGACCTAAAACAAATGCCTTCTTATTTACTTTCTGGTGGAATTCAGTATGATTGCTATGATGATAAAAAAGACGCGATTTTAGCTATCAATGATCACAAGAGTATGTTGGAAAGATCTTCATTTCAATATCTTCAAGGCTCTAAAAGAGAAATAGATCTACTATCTACAAAACTTAAAAACAAAAGTATAAATACCCAATGTCTCACCGAATGTATGGCTACAAAAAAATCAATCATCTCTTCACTTAATGATAAATCTATCAATCACATACACCTATCTACCCACGGTTACTTAACAAATAACCAATCTACAAATACTCAAAATTACTACGCTTACAACAGCAATGCACAACTCCTTTTTGCCAAGGAGTCAATAAGTGATGATCCCCAGCTATCGGCTATAGAAATAATCAATCAAAATATCTCAGATAAAGAATTGGTGTTTTTGGCAGCGTGCAATACGGGCAAAGGCACCTACATGTCAGGATTTGGCAATGCGAGTGTGGCTAATGCCTTCAAAAAAGCGGGTGCAAAAAAGTCGTAGCTACACTTTGGCCTATCCCCGACGACATCACAGCCGAGTTGTGCGACCATTTTTACGACCACTATTTGGCCACGAATGATGCCAATGCAGCAATGAGATATGCCCAAAAAATCCTCAGAGCCAAATATAGTAGCCCAGAAAAATGGGCGGCCTTTCGTGTGATGAACTGAAGTATATAACATTGTAATATTTTCACAATTTTTACCATAAACAACATAAAATGATATTTTGAGCCGCTAGAAATATAAAGTCTGTGGCTTTTTTTAAATTTTCTGTTAGACAATTGGGTTACTTTTTGACAGTAATGGATAAAAGATAAAATACTTGTTATGTGTACATTCATAAGAAATTTTATACTTTTTTTTGTTATCATTATGCTTGTTAGTTGTTCTAATGACGAGGATATCATGCTACAAAATTCCTTAAACTTTATCGATCCATTAGAATATTTACCTTTAAAATCGGGTAATTATTGGGTATTACAAACCTATACCAATGAAGTCAGTCAACCGGATATTCTGGTACCATCTGAATTTATAGATTCTATTTATGTAGTTAGCGATACGATTATAAATGGGCTCAAACATCATAATCTATACGTTACGAGATATGAAATTATCAATGATCAAAAAAGCAATGTTAGAACATATCTGCTCACAAGCTTAAGAACTAAAGATTCAAGAATGATCAATATGGATGGCGCAACCTATTTTTCTACAGATACTATACTTAAGGCCCATTATGGTAGCAACGAAGTAAACAACAAAACAGTATACACAGTCACTGGTAAAGCAAAATATGTTACTAACCTGAGTCTGCCTGTAGGAACTAGTGACGCGCTCAAGTGGGAAGTGGTGCATTTCACTGACAAAAGCATCTCAACGTCTGGAAATGATGAATATATGGAAAATAGCTCTATCTATTTTGTAAATGGCATTGGTTTAGGTAAGATAGTCATCAATGGAGACTTATATCCATCAAACAATAAAAGGTCTGAAAAGCACTTGATTCGATATTCAGTAAAATAATAATAAATAATTTATGACATTAAAATATTCCCAAACAGTGAAATATGTTGTGCTCATTACATTGCTTTTGACAGCTAAAATAGTGGGAGCGCAATCGAACTATCCATGTGGTGCTGTGGAGATTCAAAAAACGCTATTTAAAAAAGATAGAAAATGGTTTGAAAATCAAGAGCGTACAGAAGCAATCATTCAGAGAAACTCGAAATTCAGATCGGGATCCAGAAGTCAAGGTATTCTCATCATTCCTGTTGTCGTTCACGTGGTGCATAATTATGGTACTGAGAACATTAGTGATCAACAAATATTTCAAGCCATCCAAAACCTAAATGATGCATTTGCACACAAGGGATATTACTCGGGCAAAGGTAATGGACATGATACCCAAATACAGTTTTGTTTGGCAAACAGAACGCCTTCAAATCAAGCTACCACGGGTATCAACAGAGTCGCTTCTACTTTGACTAATATGACTATGGAGACTGAGGATATTAGCCTTAAGGATTTAAGTCGCTGGAATCCAATGGAATATGTTAATATTTGGATTGTAAATGAGATCAATAGTAGCAGTCAAGGATCAGGTGTGGCAGGCTATGCTTATTTGGCAGGTCAGCATGGACAACCATATGATGGAATGGTATGCGAAGCAAAATATTTTGGTGTAAGCCCGTCGGATGATGTGGTTTTTATACATGAAATGGGTCATTATCTCAATTTACTTCACACTTTTGATGGTGGTTGCACAAATGAACATTGTGAGATAGATGGTGATAAAGTGTGTGACACACCGCCGGACCAATCTCTGCATTCAGCATGCGTATTTAACTCATGTGATACTGATGCAAAAGATACAGGGACCGATAATCCATTTACTACTGATGTCAACGATATGACTGAAAACTATATGGACTACTCACCATTTGAATGTCAATTTGCTTTTACAAAGGGTCAGTCCGATCGAATTAGAGCTACTTTAGAAGGAGTGCGGATGAGTCTTTTAGAGTCCCAAGGGTGCCTATTTCCGTGCCCTAATCCTTTGACTGGTGTTGTCAATCTTCCTTTAGAAGGTGTTACAGGACAAAGTATTAGTTTTTCTTATACGGGTACGGATGCTACAAATTTTGAATGGAAAATAAATGATACTATGATTTCAACCCAAAATAATTATAATAATACTTTTACTAAACCTGGTGTTTATAAAATTGAGTTGATTGTCAATAATCAAGACCCAAACTGCATAAAAAAGCTCTATCAAACTATTCGGATTAATTGTAATATTGCTTCAGATTTTGACCCCAAAGTTACAAATATAAAAGAGGGAACTCAGGTCACTTTTACTAGCAATACCACAGGTGCCACCGACTATGTGTGGAAGATAGATGGGATAGAAGTAGGTAATAATCCTGTTTTGAACCATACATTTGACAAAACAAAAGACTATCTTGTCCAACTCATAGCATCCAACGCCTATTGTAGCCACAGCAAAAGTGGAAAGGTGAGTGTAGAAAGCGCTTGTGGGGATTCGATCGCTCAATTTTCAATAGTTAACAATAAAGATTTTGAATATATTCCTGTTACGACTCCTTCAGGAGATATGTTTTATACAGCATCAGCTGATAATTTAAATCACCGATTGGTGGGATATATTACAAAAGAAGGGGTAGAGAAATGGGCACATGAAAATTTTGTTAATAATACTTTCAGGAGTACACCATATCTTACTTCTGATGGAAATTTGGTTGTTATAGAAAATCTGAATGAGCAAAACACAAATCATGGATTGACAGTCACAAAATATAACACTTTGGGTGTGAAGCTTTGGTCATATAATTATAATTTACAAAATGTATTGTACGTCCATGCAGTTGCAACAGATGACGGCGGAATTATATTGACAAATAGTTATTACTTATTGAGCATTGATATTAATGGCAGTATAAATTGGGGTAAATTTATGTCCAATATTGACGATAGTGTGACAGAACTTATCAAGAATAATAATGAATTTTGGTGTGTGGGGTCCATTTTTGAATCAGGTAAAAGGAAATTTCGAGCTATGTTAATGGATAAAGGTGGAAATATTTCAAAATCTTGG